>Ga0074044_10000019_pt1 | contig 148073 bp, 119 predicted proteins | sample BogForMeECP23OM1_FD_94443 | JGI IMG/M metagenome (GOLD analysis project Ga0074044, IMG submission 94443) | Bog forest soil microbial communities from Calvert Island, British Columbia, Canada - Bog Forest MetaG ECP23OM1 | ecosystem: Environmental > Terrestrial > Soil > Wetlands ...
CCGGGCAGGTAGTTGTAGTCGGGCGAGCGCAGGAAGCCGTAGCCGTCAGGGAGGATCTCCAGCACACCTTCGGCGAAGATGTGTCCTTCTTTTTCACTTTGCGCCTGCAGGATCTTGAAGATGAGATCCTGTTTGCGGAGGCCGCTGGCGCCGGGCAGCTCCAAGGATCGGGCGATCTTGGTCAGCTCGGTAATGTTTTTCTCTTTCAGTTCTGCGATGGTCATATTTACCTACGTGGATTTTTCTTCGGGAGGGATTGTAGTTCCTCGTCGGGGGATGGGATTGCTTTGCCGCCGTGCGGGCACACGGCGGAGCTGCTTAGGCAGCTCGCCGCTGTGCTTCGGCAAAGTTCTCGGGTTCGCTCAGGATGTCATGACGCTCCGCATCGGCGATTTTGTCAAACACCTGGTTCATGGTTTCCTGAATGCGGGTGTTCGGCTTATGAAACTTGCGCGTTGCCTTGGAAGCGAGCTGGCAAAGCATATACCGATTCCGCAAAGTATGTAGAGCATCAAACACGCGATCAGATCGCATTTCGGTCGTTCTCCTTCAACATGAATAATTTAGGCCACGATCCCATCGTCCACCAAGCAGGGCAGACGGTCGTTAGGTGAGCCAAGCTGCAATTCGGGCCGGGTCCAGGGATTTGCCAGAATTACCCAAATAGATGCCCCGCCCAACCCGAAAGTTGCTCAATTCTTTAAGGAGTTGCCGCGCTGGGGGCGGAGGTTCGTCGGGACCAACGGAATCCTGCACCATGTCCAGAGAACGGCTAAGTATAACAAACCGCTGGGGAAGGTCAAGAAGAATTTACAGGGCTCTCGGATAACCTCCTTGGCACCTGGCTAAAGTGGCTGCTGGACGGGCGGTCCGCCACGTTCTTGCACTTCTGCCACTTCTCGAAAAACGCGAGAAGTGGTGCACCCGTATAGGGCTACTTCAGCGCGTCCAGCCGAGCGCCCAGACGGGACTTGTAGCGCGAAGCCGTGTTTTCGTGCAAAACCCCCTTCTGGATGGCCTTATCGAGCGCCGATACGGTCAGGCGGTAGGTCTGGGTGGCGGCGGCTTTGTCGCCCTTTTCCAGGCTCTCACGCATGCTTCGCAAAGCGGTGCGCAGTTGCGACGAGTTGGACCGGTTGCGGGTGGTTCGTTTCGTGGTCTGTCGGGCGCGCTTCAGCGCCGAAAAATGATTTGCCATGCGGCTTGATTACCTTTATTTGTCCTAGATTGCGCTAGGAGGATATTTCCGGTGGGAACCGAAGCTATGATTGTACGGGAGTAAGTCCTGCCGGGTCAACGCATGAACGCTCGGCTCGCTGGGCAAGGTTGCGGGCTGAACTGGAACCTGATGAATTCTCTGGAACGTCACTGCGAACCCATGATCCCGGCCACCCGCTGCGCGCCGTCCCATTCGTTTTTCAGTTTCAACTCCGCGATCCATTTCTCTAGGTAGGGGTGGTCTAGCGCGTCCCAGCGCATTCGCAAGATTGCCGCTGCGTCCTCAATCTGCCGGCGCGACTGCGCAAGCTTTGCCCACTCGAGCTTCGAAATCACTACGTCCTCAGAGCTGGCGACAAACAAGGAGATGCCTTGCAGGCTGATGCTTTGACGGCGCCCGAACTCCTCGATACTGAAGGGGCGTGATTTTCGAATTATCACATCGATTTTCCATCCGGTCGCGTGGTCAATAACGTTGAACATCGATTCCTGCTTGAGAGCATTCAAAGCCGCGTCGAGGTCGGAATAGTAGTCTGCGGCGGGTAACAACTCGATGAATGCTTGCAACTGCGCGGACGTGGCCTCGATAACAAAGTCGATGTCTTGCGTAGACCGCGGAACACCGTAATGAGCGCTTGCGAACGATCCCGAGAGCATATAACGAACGCCTGCCTGTTCAAACGCCGTCGTGATTCTTGGGAATACATCCGCAACGTTCATCGCAGCCAGGCCGGCAACGGGGCCGGGAAAAACGCCAGCCTCAACAATTCCCGCTCGACCTGTGCTTCGGTCCAATCCGGATGGTCTCGCCGGATCCCCTCGCGGGCCAATTCGCGCGCGAACAGACTCATCTCGAAGGCAAGCGCCAGGCGTTGTTCCCCGGACATGGCGCTCTGAATCTGAAGCTGGAGAGCCTCCATTGCCGAAGTTGTGTCGCTCGTCGCCACGGGCCGATGTTACCACGCAACTGCGCGTTCCAAATGATGCGGGTTCGCGCTTCCCATTGACTCCCGTCCCCGGCCGCGCTACGCTGGTTTCAAATGGTTGGTAACCGCCCCGTCGGCGGGGTGCGCAATTCGGGCTGCTCAATCTCTACATCCAGTGCTTTGCGTGCCAAAAACGCCGGCGCGGGTTCGGCCGAATCCCACGGGGAACCACCTGCCCGTCACCACCATCAAAGAGTGAGCCCAGTCCGGCTGCTGGAGGCGGCGCCCATAATCCTGAATGAAAAAGAATATTGAACTTACCCCCGATATCGAAACCCTGTTTGGCACGCGCGATGAAAATCTGCACGTACTGGAAGACGGACTGAACATCAACATCGATCTGCGCTCGGACCGCATAGAACTCGAGGGCGCGCCGCGCGACGTGGCTCGCGCCGAGCAGTTGTTCGCCGACTACGAGCATCTCCGGCGCACTGGCCACCAGTTTGTGAACGGCGACCTCGGCAGCATGCTGCGTGTGGTGGTCAGCGACCCGAATGTGACTCTGCGCGGACTCGCCGAAGCCGGGCGCCAGCGCTCTTTTGGGCGCCGCACGGTACAGCCCAAAAGCCCCAACCAGCGGCGCTACCTCGAAGCCATTGAGCAGCACGACATGGTGTTTGGCGTTGGTCCCGCCGGCACCGGCAAGACCTATCTCGCGGTGGCCATGGCGATTTCGGCCCTGCTCAACAAGCAGGTCAACCGCATTATTCTGGCGCGACCCGCGGTTGAGGCCGGCGAACGACTCGGCTTTCTCCCTGGCACTTTACAGGAGAAGATCGATCCCTATCTGCGTCCCTTGTATGACGCGCTGTTTGACATGCTGGAGCCGGAGCGCGTGGAGCGCTATCTCGAAAAAAATATCATCGAGATCGCGCCCATCGCCTTCATGCGCGGACGGACGCTCAACGACTCATTCGTTATTCTCGACGAGGCGCAAAACACTACCTCCGAGCAGATGAAGATGTTCGTCACCCGCCTGGGATTTAATTCCAAAGCGGTGATCACCGGCGACGTCACGCAAATCGACTTGCCCACCGCGCGGCGCAGCGGTTTGATCGAAGCGGTCGAAATCCTGCAAGGCGTAAACGGCCTCGCCTTTGTGCACTTCGACGAAAGCGACGTGGTGCGTCATCATTTAGTGCAGAGGATCATCCGCGCCTACGACGAACACAAAGCACGGCTGGCGGAGCAGTTGTCGCTGCTCGAATCCAAGCCGGTCTCGCCGCCGCCGAACCTTACGATTGCCGAGGCTCCTCCGCAGCCAGCGTTGTCTGTGCCGACGGAAAAGCCGCACCTGCGAAACTAATATGACAATCATTTAATTTGCCATTCTGGGCGAAGTGAAGGACCTGCTTGCACGACAACAGCAGGTCCTTCGCTTTCGGCCATGCTCAGGGTCAGAATTACAAATCAGGGTGAGACTTGGTCATTTTTCAGAAGCGCGTCCCCGAACTTACCGAGCTTGCGCTCGACCGCTTTGTCGCTCGGGCCCGCCGCGCTGCGGGACTGAAGGGGACAGTCAACGTGCTGCTGACGACGAGCGCGGAAATGAAATCCTTAAACCGCCGTTTCCGCGGCAAAGATAAGCCTACCGACGTACTCTCATTCCCGTCTGAACCCGGCGCGCAGAAAAAATTCGCCGGCGAAATCGCCATCGCAACCGAGATCGCAGCGCAAAATGCGCGCCTTCTCGGACACTCCGTGGCGGAGGAAATCAAGATTCTGGCGCTGCACGGGATTCTGCATCTGCGCGGCTACGACCACGAGTGCGACAATGGACAGATGGCGAGACGCGAAAAGCAGTTGCGCGGGAAACTCCGCCTGCCACTGGGCTTGATTCAAAGAACAACCATCGAGCCAGCAATAACTCCGCGCCCAGCGAGGAAGCATCAGGAATAAGAATCACGAATGATCGGCGTCGGCATCACTCTCGCGCTCCTTTTTGGCCTGCTGACGCTCGTCTCCTATGTCGATCGTCTCTACCAAGAGATTGGCAAATTTCTTTCGCGCGATTTCCAGGACAACATCGACGCCTTTGAGCAGATCGTGGAGCCCAAGCTGGGAGTGACGCGGCAGCGCGCCTCGCTCTCCATGGCCATTCTGACGCAACTGGTCACGGCGGCGATTGCCATGATCGTTGGCTTCACCGTCTTCCGCGACCGTGCCTGGAGCGTCTACGAAGTGCTCGAAGCCACGCTCAGCCTGGTGCTGATCATCATTTTTTTTAATCGCCTGCTGCCGTTCGTCTTTTTTTCGCGAACCCGCGGACGCTGGCTGGCACAATGGGCACTGCTGCTGCGGCTGCTGATTTACCTGGTTTTGCCCGTGACATTGGTGCTTGGATTTTGCCAGTCGGTGGCCGCGCTCACCCGCGAACACGCCGAAGCCGAGCCCGAAACTTCCTCGGAAGCCGTGGACGCCTTGATTGAAGCGGGGCAGGAGGAAGGCATCATTCAGGAAGGCGACCGCGATCTGATTCAATCGGTAGTCGAGTTCAGCGGCAAGACGGTTCGCGAGGCGATGAAGCCACGGCCGGAGATGGTGGCCGTTCCATCCGATTACACGGTCGAGAAGATTGTGGAGCTACTCAAGGCTCGTCCGCTCTCGCGCATCCCTGTCTACGAAGGTTCGATTCACCACATCAAAGGCATTCTTCACACCCAGGATGTGTTGCAAGTTCCGGATTCCGAGGCGCACACGCGGACGGTCGCCAGCCTAATGCGAACTGATGTCTACTTTGTCCCCGAAAGCAAGTTAGTAAGTGATCTGTTGCGCGAGATGCAGCGTAGTAACATCCGCATGGCGATCGTGGTCGATGAATATGGAGGCGTGGCCGGCCTGGTGACCATCGAAGATCTGGTAGAGGAAATCGTCGGAGAAATCGGCGATGAGCACGAGAAAGGGCAGGTCGTGCAGGAGAACGACCACTCTTACATCGTGCCGGGCAACATGGACGTCGACCGGCTCGATGAACTTTTCGGCATGAGGCCGGAAGGCCACGAATCCTCTACGATCGCTGGGTTGGTCAGCGAACTTGCCGGCCGCATTCCCAAGAAAGGCGAAGTCATCGAAGACGAAGGGCTGAAATTCGAAGTCCTGGACTCGACTGACCGGCGCGTCGAGCGCGTGCGGATCACAACGGCTGAACCCAAACAGTTGAAATTGATTTGAGATGGCCGGGCCAGAAGGGTTCTAGTAATCTTTATGTCCTGCAAGGACAAAGTAGCAACGGCAATTCTCCTGTGGCGATCTACAAAGAGCCTTCGAAGGGCTTCTTTTCCGACGAAGGTCGAGTCTTGGCGGATAATTCCACGTGTCATCTTGTATGTTAGGTGACATATTTGTATAATATGTCACATACTTGGAGTGTGACACATGAACGCTGAAACTCGAATGCGGGTTAACGAAAACGGCCGCGTCGTCATTCCCGCTTCGTACCGCAAGGCGCTGGGCATTAAGGCTGGAGACGAAGTAATTTTACGCATGGAAGACGACGAGCTGCGCATCACGACAATGAGGCGCAGAATTGAGCGTGCTCAACAGTTGGTCCGGAAATACGTCAAGCCCGGGACCTCCCTTGTTGACGAACTGATTGCCGAACGGCGCGAGGCCGCCAAACGTGAGTAGGGCGGTGCTGGATGCATCGGCGCTGATGGCCGTGGTCAACAGTGAGCCGGGTGCAGAGAAATTGACGCCTCAGATCATGAGCACGGCTGCTGCCAGCACGGTCAATCTGGCTGAAGTGCACGGGAAACTCCTGCAACGGGGATTTAGTCCGGACGACGCTTGGGCCGCCGCCAATGGACCCGTTCATGAGGCGGTCGCTTTCACGGCCGAGCAGGCCAAGGCTGCCGGCGACCTTGTTGTCCAAACCCGTGCGCTCGGCTTGTCGCTCGGAGACCGAGCGTGCTTGGCTCTCGGGATTGCACTCCGCGCCCCCGTTTACACGGCGGACAGATCGTGGAGGAACCTCAAGCTCGGCATTCGCATCCACGTCATTCGATGATATGGCGAGGACCTAGTACCCTATCCTCATGTCCTTTCACTCCGGCTTCGTTTGTATTCTTGGACGCCCTAATGCGGGCAAGAGCACGCTGCTGAACGCACTGGTGGGCGAAAAGCTGGCCATCATTTCGCCCAAGCCGCAGACCACGCGCAACCGCATTCTTGGAATCATCAACGTTCCGAAGCAGAAGGGACGCGAGGCGGGGCAGATTGTGCTGATCGACACTCCCGGAGTTCATCAATCCGGCTCGTCGCTCGGACGCAAGATGATGTCGGAAGTACGCGAGGCACTGGAAGGCTGCGAACTGATTCTGCTGATCGTCGACGCCAAACGAAAATGGGAGCGCGAAGATGCGTTCGTTCTGGACCTGGCGAAAAAGGCGGGGACTCCGGTTTTCCTGCTGCTCAACAAAATTGACTTGCTGGCCGACAAGAGCAAACTGCTTCCGCTGATCGCACAGTTCCAGTCGCTGCATGATTTCAAGGAAGTCGTTCCTATCTCCGCGCTCAAGAAAAGAGGCCTCGACGAATTGCTGTCGTGCGTGCTGAAAGCGCTGCCCAAGGGGCCGCGTTATTTCCCGGAAGATCAGATTACCGATCAGCCGGTGCGCTTCATGGCGGCGGAGCTGATTCGCGAGCATGTTCTGATGCAGACGCATGAAGAGGTGCCGCACGCGGTCTCGGTCATGATTGAGCAGTTTGAGGAAGGTCCAAGGCTGACGCGGATTGCCGCGGTGATTTATTGCGAACGCGAAGGCCAGAAGGCCATCCTGCTGGGCAAAGGCGGCCAGATGCTCAAGAAAATTGGAACCGCGGCCCGGCTCGACATCGAGAAGATGGTGGGCACTAAAGTTTTTCTCGAACTCTTCGTCAAGATCAAGGCCGGCTGGCGCGATTCGCGAAGCTTCGTGGAAGAACTGGATTGGCGGCGTCAACTCCAGCAGATCGGAGGTTTGCCGGAGGAAGGTTCGCCGGAGGGAGGGTTGCCGGATCCGGAGGAGTAACTGGTCTACAAACTCTCCGTAGACAGGCGACTTGCAGTTCGCCGCAAAATGGTCGCGATAACAACTATCGGTTTCATGGTGTTAGGCACATCCGTAACCGTGATTCCCGCCGAAGAGAGCTCTTATGCCCGGCCGGCGATGCAAATAAGGTTGCATCTTAGTCCGCGAATCCCTAGAATCTGTCAGCGCCTTTCTGCATCTCAATAGGAGAAAGGTTGGAACCAAAGCCCAAAGCCGCCTATGGCAGATTCTTCTCCATCCTCAGAACAACCGTCGCAACCCGGGGCGTGTGAGTTCGACCTGAACAAGCTTGATCTCAAGCTGAGCGTTACGTTAGCCGCCGACCGCGACGCGGTGGACCCAGTAGTCCGCAGTGTAATGAACGTCGTGCGGGAAATGAATTGTGCGCCGGGGCGCGAAGACCACATTGAATTGGCCCTGACCGAGGCTCTGGCTAATGCCGTGGTGCATGGGGCAAAAAATGATCCCACCAAAATCATCGAATGCGACGTGGCTTGTGACGATCGCCAGGGCATCCTGATCGTGGTGCGCGATCCCGGCCCCGGTTTCGATCCTGCGCACATCCCCAATCCCTGCCATGGGGAGAATCTCTATGCGAATCACGGCCGTGGCATTTACCTGATCAATCAGTTGATGGACGAAGTCCAGTTTCACAAGAACGGGACCGAGATCCACATGTTGAAAAGATAGCTCTCAGCTGTCAGCTCTCAGCTCGTATTTCTCAGTTCTCAGTTCTCAGTTCTCAGTTCTCAGTTCTCAGTTCTCAGTTCTCAGTTCTCAGTTCTCAGTTCTCAGTTCTCAGTTCTCAGTTCTCAGAAAATGCAAAGCAACACCGCACGCAGCGTCAACACAATTATGTGAAGGCTGAGGTCTTAGGTCTTTCCTGAGAGCTGACAGCTGAGAGCTGCTTACCGGCCCGTCGCATCGCTTAGGTGCAGGTACTGAGCAAAGAAAACTTCGCTCTCGGAAGCTAGCTGCCTGCGCACTTCCGGGCTCTGGAAAGTATGAGCGTCTTTCACTTGCACAAACTTTACCGCAACGCCCGCCTGCTTGAGCTTATCCGCGAATTCTTGGGATTGGTTGATGGGAACCTCGGTGTCGAGGGTGCCATGAAAAATGAGAAAAGGCGCGTCATTTTTCGCGACATGAAATACCGGCGAAGCGTCGCGCCAGATTTCGGAATGCTGAGCAAAGGTTGCGCCCAGGAAGCTGGCAAGAAAGGAGTCGCGGTCGGCGTCGTGGTCGGTCGTGAAATCGGTCGGTCCGCTCACATCGACCACGGCCTGCACGCGGCTCGAATACTTGGCCAGAGGCGGATCGGAATTGTCGCGAGTCGCCTCCATTCCCAGCAGGGCGGCCAATTGCGCTCCGGCAGAGTGCCCGAAGGCTCCGATATTGTCAGGATTGATGCCGTATTTGGCGGCGTTCGCGCGAATCCATCGGACGGCACGCTGAACGTCGTCCAGTTGCGCCGGCCAGAGGTTTTCCTTGCCGTTGAATAGTCGGTAATCGACCGCGAACGCTACAAAACCAGAGCGGGCAAGAAACGATGCCATGCCGCGCATGGTTCCTTTGTCACCACCCGACCAGGTTCCACCGTGAATCAGTACCACCGCCGGACGCCAGGTGGAAGAGAGTTCCCCCGGAGTGTAAATGTCCAACAAAAGAGGATGGCCGTTTATCGTGCCGTAAGGAACGTCCTGCTGAATGGAAACGGGCGCATTTTGCGAAGAAATCTCAGGCTGCGGAGACGTCGGCGGCGGCGCGCCTCCACGGCCCACTTGCGCGCGAGCAGCGCCAATCATACCGAACATCACAGCCACAACGACGGTCAAGCGACTGGCAATTCGCAGCATACAGGAAGTCATTATACAAAGCTGAGACCGGCCGCCTACCTGCCCTACTCCTTTGCCGCGATTCCCAAACTCTTCATCTTGCGATACAGGTGGCTGCGCTCTAGGCCGAGCACTTCTGCCGTGCGGCTGATGTTGCCATGATTCTCGTCCAGCTTCTTGAGGATGTAGTCGCGCTCATACGCCGCCCGCGCCTCATGCAGAGTTGAACTCTCCGCACCCGACGCACGGCGGCTACCGTCGCGGTGCACCAGCGGCGGAAGGTGCTTGCGTTCAAAACGTGAGGTAGTCGGATTCATGATTACGATGCGCTCGATCACATTGCGCAGTTCGCGGACGTTGCCCGGCCAGGAATAGCGCATCAGCGCCTCGATGGCATCGTCGGTAATTTCCCGGGGACGGCGGCCGTAGGCGGAAGCGAACTCTTTCAGAAAATGCCGGGCAAACAAGGGAATATCTTCCTTCCGCTCGCGCAGCGGCGGCACCACAAACGGAATCACATTCAGGCGGTAAAAAAGATCCTCGCGGAAGTTACCCTTGGCGATTTCTTCCTCCAGATCTTTGTTGGTCGATGCAATGACGCGCACATCAACCGTCACCGCATCGTCGCTGCCCACCGGGATGAATCGCTGTTGTTCCAAGGTGCGCAGAACCTTCGATTGCGTCTTCAGGCTCATATCGCCCACTTCATCGAGAAACAAAGTTCCGCGATCGGCCTTCTGAAACTTGCCTTCCTTGTCGGCCGTCGCTCCCGGGAACGACGATTTGCGGTGGCCGAACAGTTCGCTGTCGATAAGGTCTTCGGGAATCGCGGCGCAATTCATCTCGACAAACATTTCATTCTTGCGCAGGCTCTGAGTATGGATAGCATGTGCCACCAGTTCTTTGCCCGTGCCCGATTCGCCGTAGATCAGCACGCGTCCGTTGGTCGGCGCCATCAGCGCAATCTGCTGGCGCAGCGCCTTCATGGGAACGCTGTCGCCAACAACCACGACCTTCGTCTGCAGTTGCTTGCGCAGGTCAAGATTCTCGTGGCGCAGCCGCCGCGCGTCGAGGGCGTTCTTGACCAGGATGAGAGTCTTTTCGAGCGACAGCGGCTTTTCCGCAAAATCGTAGGCGCCGAGCTTGGTGGCGCGCACGGCCGTCTCGATGGTCCCGTGGCCCGAGATCATGATGACTTCCGGCGGGTCCTCCATCTCGCGAATTTTCTCCAGCACTTCGAGGCCGTCGATGCCGGTCAGCCACACGTCCAGTAGAATCAGGTCGAAACTCGTCTTGCGCAGCATTTCGAGGCAATCTTCGCCACTCGGGCTGGCGCTGATTTTGTAGCCCTCGTCTTCGAGAATGCCGCGCAGGGATTCGCGGATACTGGATTCGTCATCGACGATGAGGATGTGGGCCATGGTTGTCGGTCGTTAGTCGATGGTCGTTGGTCGTTGGCTTCGCGTGGCTCGCCTTCCGGCGGATAGGAGCATCGCGAACGACTAACGACTATCGACTAATGACCCTCTCTTAGCTTGCTGCCGGAGCACTGATCGTTTCCACGGCCACCGGCAACTCAATCACGAAGCGGCTGCCGACCGGCTTGTTTTCTTCCACGCGGATCGAGCCACGATGGTCTTCCACAATTCTGCTCACAATGGCCAAACCGAGGCCAGTGCCGCGTTGCTTGGTAGAGAAATAGGGCAGAAAGAGCCGTTCCTTCACGTCGCGCGAAACTCCCAGCCCGGTGTCGGAGACCGCCAGTTCAACGGCATCGCGGCTGGCCACGAGCGAAGTCGAGATCACGATCTCTTTCACGATCGCGTCCTGCATCGCTTCCGCCGCATTATCCACCAGGTTTGCGACCGCGCGCTTGATCGCTTCCGGGTCCGCCATCACAGACGGCAGATCGTGGGCCAGTTCTGTACGTACGCGAATGCCCTCCAATCGCCCGTTGAACATGACGAGCGCGCTTTCCACCAGGCCATTCAAACTGGCGGGTTGCGGGCGCGAGGCTGGGAAACGCGCCAGCACGGAGAATTCGTCGACGAGTGTGCGCACGGTTTCAACGGCGTTGCGAATGGTTTCCGAGCAAGTGCGGATGACCTCGAGCGAAGTGGCATCGGGAGCCGTGCCCCGCGTCAAATGGCGATGAATGCGCTCCGCCGAAAGTGCGATCGGGGTCAGGGGGTTTTTGATCTCGTGGGCAACCCGCCGCGCCACCTCGCGCCAAGCCGCTTGTTTCTGCGCGCGCAGCAGGTCCGACAAGTCTTCGAACACGAGCACATATCCCCGCCCCTCGCCGGCATGGCTTAAAGCCGACACCGTCACCGCGACATTCAATTGCGCTCGGGGCAAAGCAAGTTCCATGGTCGCTGCGGTGATGCCCATACGATCGGCGCGGCGGAGCAGCGGCTCGAGATCGGCGAGCACATCGGCCGGCACCACCTCGCGCAGGGGGCGGTTCACCAGAGAAGCCGGGCTCACATATTCGCTTCGCTCCAGATAAAACATTCTGGAGAAAGCGGCATTGGCCAGCGTCACCCGGCGTGCGCCGTCAATCGAAATCACTCCGGTCGGAATACTTTCGAGAACGGTTTCAATGTACTGGCGCCGGCCTTCGAGTGCCTGGTTCGCCGCGCCCAGGTCGCGGCTTGAGGCTTCGATCTGGTGGCGGCTGGACTCGAGTTGTTCCGCCATGCTGTTGAATGACTGCACCAGTTCGGCCAGTTCATCGGTGGCGCGGATATCGACGCGGTAATCCAGTTGCCCTTTGGAAATGGCCTCGGTGCCCGCCGCCAGCGCCGCGACCGGGCGGTTGACCAACTTCGAAAGCAGCAGCGCCAGCCAGGTCGAAGCGAACAGCACCACTACCGTCAGCAGCAGCAGAAATCCGATGTAGGTCCGGCGAAACAGTTTTCTCTTTGCAGCCAGTTCGACGTAGCGGTGCTGGCTTTCCTGAATCTGCCGGGCCGTCTCGGCGAACTTTGGCGGCAGCGGCATGGCGACCAGCACTGCCCCATCCCCCAGCGGAGCCGCCGCCACGATGTAGTCCGTCTGCCCCCACTGGAAATGCGGGTGCTCTCCGCGCAAAGCCGAAGGCAACGGAAAGCGATCCTTCATCTCGGCCCAGGGCACCGGCAGATTCAGGCTGGCGGCCGTGTTTCCATCGGCCAGCGCCAGAACGAATCCGCCCTGCAGCGTTGGAAGATGTTCCCGAAGTTCTTCATTCGCTTCCGTGACGTTCTTGTTGGCCAAGGCTCTTTGAAATTCATCCGTCTGCGCAATCGATTGTGCTTCCGACGCCGCATTTTTCCCCGCGTAGTCATAGAGCAGAGCCGACATGGCGGCAGTGTCGGCGCGCACTTCCTCGACCGGTTGCGAAAACCACTTGTCGATCGAGCGGTTCATCAGCCCGTAGGAGAACCAGAACATCGCAATCACTGGCAAAAACGAAAGCAGCAGGCTGACCACCACCAGGCGCGTGCGGAATTTTGAACCCGCTACGCCTTGCCGGCGCTCGGCATAAAGTTTCAGCAGATTGCGGCCGAGGACGAGAGTGAGCGCGAGGAAGGCAAAGAAAATCAGGCCGCTCAATCCGGCAAAGAAAAGGAGCTCGTCATTGCTGTCGGGACTGATGAACTTCAGATTGAACGAAGCTTGCCCCACCAGGATTGCGAGCAGCAGAAAAGCGCCGATGCCCAGCCCGATGACGGCCATCCGCCGTCCCGAGGTCTTGCTTTCGTCGCGAATTGGATTCGGTGCGGCCAAGGCCTGGACGTCCCGGTTCGAGCGTGCATCCGGCGACAGGACTGCTCCATTATAGAACTGCAATGGCGGGGCCAGTGGTGAATGCGCTATTGGCTCAACCGAGAGGGCGGTTCCGAATGGCCTGTGATCCGGCCGGGCACTTTTCGAAGCATCAAAAAGGGCGGGACCGAAGTCCCGCCCGCTGGTTTCAGTTTTCCTATTATTCTTCGCCCGTTCCGGACAGCGGTAGCTGCTGCGGACTATTGCTTGCGTTGTCGGTAAAGGTTACGTCACCGGCGAGCGTTCCGGTTTGGAGCGGAGTGAAGGTAACTGCGATTTCGCACTTAGCGCCGGCAGCGACTGTGCCGCCGTTGACGCAAGGCGTCACCTTCTTCGTCGCTTTGACGGTCGCGAGCGCGAAGTCGCCGCTGGTGGCGATGCTGGTGATATCCAGCGTCTCGGTTCCAGTGTTGGTGAGCGTCACCTTCTTGGCCTTGCTGGTAGTGCCCACGACCACCTTACCCCACTTCAGCGACGCCGGTGAGAGGCTGACGACCGGTCCGCTGGTGCCATAGCTGAGCGTCGCTTGCGTTGCCGTCATTTGCACATTGTAGTTGCATTGTGGCGTCTGGTTCTTGGCCCAATAGGTTGCTGACCACGCCGGATTCGAGATCAGGTTGAAGTTATAGTCATACAGCGCGATGTTGTAGAAAGTCTGCGACGCATTGGGAGGGTAATCGCTACATTGGGTTATATTGTAGGCCTCCAACACGCCGCCGAACGCCCAATTGAACGTCTGCCCTTCATTAGGAGTATTTCCCAAGGTTGTGCTCCCGCCCGTGGTCAAATCTGCGGTTGTAATGTTCCAGGTGGGGCAGGATTCGGTTCCCGCGCCGCAGGTGGACACGGTCGTGCCTTCGATGGTATCGCCCGGGTTGACATTCACGGGCGTGCTCTCCACGGTAATGCCGCTGGGGCAGCAGTTCCAGCTGGCAATCGTCCACGGCGTGTTCGTACCATCCATATTCCACCCGAGGACAGGCTGAATAATGCTCACCACATCGTTAATGTCCTCCAGGCCGGGGAAGAAATAGACGATTTCGCCGTTTTTGGAAGTGGGCGGCGGCGGCACGGTCCAAGTGGCGATAATTTCGCCGTAGGCGGTGCTGGTCGTGACGCTTGCGGATTCAACCCAACCGTTGATCGTCGGGGACTCCGCTTTTGTGGCACCTGCGGCCGCAATCGCGCCGCTGGCCGCGTAATGTGGATACTTGCAAGCTGGAATGTCCTCGACCTTTCCGTCGGCATGTTGGAGGACACGTCCGTCTGCCAGCACAGTCTCTCCTGGCGCTAGCCGCAAGACACAGGATGGATGGAAGTAGCCGAAGGGAGTGATCACATAGTCCGCTGGAACTCCCGCAGGGCGGCTCGGCCGCACCGGCACCTGAGCTTGTGCCATGGTGGATGCAAGGAACATTAAGCAAAAGGTCATCATGGCGAGCGTCACGACGACGGTACGAGTATAGGGTCGCATTTGAAGAATCCTCCTAATTAGGGTGCCCATGGGAGAAGCCAAGCCAATCGCCGGACGGCGGCCTTGAGATTGCGGGCCGAGAGTTCGGCCAACAGGACTGATGAGCGAGCAAAAATTGCTCGCGGATACTGTAAACAAGAGGCCAGGAAAACTCAGTGATGAACTTCACATGCCGAGGTGACGATCCGCTTCACGGGTAGAAGCAAGTGCGTTTCGGTAGTAGGATGTTTTCGGCTTCCGATGCGCCCCACGCCGATCATCCTCGGGCTCCTGTTGGCGGGTCTCGCCCTTGTCTATCTAGGGCTGCTGCTGTGGCTGTCGGGCGATTGGCGCTGGGTAGAGGGCTGGATCTTCGGCCTCTGGTTTGTCTCCTTCGCTGCCGCCGTTCTCTTCTGGCTTCACTACCGGGACCCTGGGCTGTTGACCGAGCGCATGCGCATGCCGGGCACGGGCGGCGAATCGCGCGCCGATGTGGCTATCGTCCTCGGGCTGAAAGTATGTTTTCTGGCTTTGTTCGTTGTGCCGGCGCTGGATGTGCGCTTCGGTTGGACACCCCGTCTGCCGCTGTGGTGCGAAGTATGCGGAGGCATCCTGCTCCTCGGGGGTAGTTTTCCCTTCTTCCACGCGTTCACCGATAACACCTTTGCGTCGCAGTTGGTGCGTATTCAGACCGAGCGCGGCCAGCACGTCATTGACACGGGCGTCTACGGCTTTGTTCGCCACCCCATGTATCTTGGGGCAAGTCTGGCGTTCGTTGGTGGCGCGTTGCTCCTCGGCTCCATTTCCGGCCTTCTCTTAGCCCTGGCCATGATCGGGCTGCTCGTTGTGCGCATCTTTGGCGAGGAGAAGCTGTTGGCACGCGATCTGGAAGGCTACAAGGAATATCTCCAGCAGGTGCGTTACCGTTTGGTGCCACACGTCTGGTGATCACCCACGGCTCAGCGCGCAGCGAGCGAATTCCGCAGCGCCTCGTACGCAGGCTTGGCCCGATAGTTCCGGTCAAACAGCAACGCGTCGCCTTGCGTGTGCCTGGAATGCGATCCGATCCAGGAATACTTGTCCGTAAAACCCCAGGTCTGGATCGCCGTGCATCCGCGATGCGATAGACACACGCCGGCAATCTGGCGATAGATGTCAGCTTGTTGCTGCAGATCTTCGGGGCGAGCATTGCCGTCGGCATTCACCGGCAGGGCAACGTCCATCTCGGTGATGTGCACCTGCACTCCCAGATCCGTGAAGCGCTTGATATTGGCGGAAATGGAGGCAACATCGGCGCGCAGGTTTGCGATATGCATCTGCAATCCGACGCCATCGATGGGAACGCCACGCGCGCGGAAATCGCGCACCATGGCATAGATCGCGTCCGACTTGGGATTCATCGTCTCTGCCTCGGCCTCGTTATAAAACAGCAGAGCCTGCGGATCGGCTTCATGTGCCCAGCGGAAACACTGTTCAATGTATGCGTAGCTCTGCTGCGAGCTGCGAGGTGCTGGCTCCGCGGGAGCAGGGTTGCTCAAAGCTCGAAGCTCGGAGCTCGGAGCTAGTGCAATTCCCGGCTGATCGCTCCAGATTGTGCTGCGCAGTTCTCCGGGATGTAGCTCGTCGAATGCCTCATTGACCACGTCCCACGCGAATATCTTGCCCCGGTAATGTCCCACCACCGTCTTAATGTGGTTTTTAAGAATTTCGGAGAGCTCGGCCGACGTGTATTTTCCTTCCGTCAGCCATTTTGGATTCTGGCGGTGCCAGACCAGGGTATGGCCACGCACCTTCATATCTTGCCGCACCGCGAAATCCATGATCTGGTCGGCCTGAGAAAAATCGAAAGATTCCGGCCCCGGATGCAATACCTCCCACTTGAGCGCATCCTCCGGTTCCACCATGTTGAATTCACGCGCCAGCGTGGAACTGTATGCCGCTTCGGAAAGTTGCGCCGGCCGAACCGCTGTGCCGATCAGCATTCCAGACACCCGCGCGGCCTCGCGCAACGGTTGGTGAACGTCGCCGTCAAATCCCGGGCAAAACAAAACCGCCGCCAAATAAGATGCCAAACCCAAAGCTCGCCGTTTCATGAAGTGCCGTCCTTGTCGTCGTCCTCGATGGTTCACTTTGACTCAGGAAGGAATTTCTGCAAAGGACACAGCTCACACTGCGGTTGTGACTTTAGGCAGTAAGTTTTCCCCAAGCCGACAATCAGCCCATGCATCTCATTGAAGATTTGAACCAAAGGAGCACGCGGGGAAGCACTCACGCGCGAAGGCCGATGGCACGAGCCCGGCGGTCCCTTCCGGGAAGGTGTCGCGTCCGAGCTCCGCTTGGGCGGTAGGGTTCCGGACAGTGCCGACTCAAACAGCTGTCGAATCTGCTCATAGCTCGCCGAAGATTTTGCCGAGGAGCCAGCTGCGCTGTCGATAATCTGATGGCGCTCCAGAATGCGCCGCGTGTAAGCGTCCACCACAAACACCGGATGATTGCCGGCATACAACAGAATCGAGTCCGCGGTCTCCGGCCCCACGCCATGCAGCGCCAACAGTTCGTCGCGGAGTTCAGCCGTCGGGCGCGCGAACATCCGCGCCAACGAGCCGCCGTAGCGCTCATCGAGATAGCGCACAAACGTTTTCAGGCGCTGCGCCTTCTGCCGGAAATACCCTGCGGAACGAATCAACTGCTCCAGCTCAGATTGAGGCGTGCGCCGAATCCCACTCAGCGTTAGCCGCCGCGCCTTCCGCAGTTTGACGAGCGCTTTTTCAACATTTGTCCACGCCGTGTTCTGGGTTAGATATGCTCCGACAATGACCTCAAAACGCGACTGTGCCGGCCACCAATGCTGGCGTCCCCAGGCGGAAAACAAGGTGTGATAGTAGGCGCGGATTGCTTCTTGGCTGGCTTCGTTCATAGGCTCACGATTGCCGTCGTCGCCATTCTAGCCGCGAGCTTACGAGCTTAACCACAGGGAGCACAGGGGTTTCACAGAGGTTCAGACGTAGTTCATTGGTGGCGTCTGGTTGAAGAGAACTCTCTGAACACCTCTGTGCTCCCTGTGGCAAAAACACTACCCCGCACCGAAGGCCATGGTCGGTCGCGTTTGTGATCCGCGTCACAACGCGACTTTCACACGTAAACCCTGCCAGTTGAGTGACCGATGTCGAATGCCCGTGAAGTACAAGTACCTAAGTTACTTTTTCGGAATGCCCATTGGGTTGACAATTTGTGTCAGTGCGAAACATTCAGCGCTGATCCCCCTGATAATCAGCGTTTCGCATTGACCCCGGAGGTTGCGGGAAACACAGGAGAGATATGTCTCAGCGGCTCGGTGACCTGCTCGTCAAGGAGAAGGTCATCACACAAGAGCAGTTGGAACAGGCGACCAAACTTCAGAAGGAGTCGCATACTCGCCTCGCTTCGGCGCTGGTGAAGTTGGGGTTCCTCTCCGATGAGGATGTCACCAATTTTCTCTCGCGCCAGTATGGCGTCCCGGCTATTAATCTCTCGTATTTTGAAATCGATCCGGCCGTCGTCAAGCTGATTCCCTACGAAACCGCGAAACGCTATCAGATCCTGCCGCTGAGCCGCGTCGGCGCTTCGCTCACCATCGCCATGGTCGACCCCACCAACGTCTTTGCCATGGACGATATCAAGTTCATGACCGGCTTCAACATTGAGCCGGTTGTGGCCTCGGAAAGCTCGATTGTCGAGGGCATCGACAAGGCCTACGGCACTTCCAAAGAGGAAGAGCTCGAAAACGTAATGCAGTCGATCAACGATGCCGGCGAAACCGACATCGAGGTGCAGAGCGAAGAGCAGGAGCTCGAACTCCGCGAACTGGAAAAAGCGGCCGACGAAGCTCCCATCGTCAAGCTCGTGAACCTGGTGCTTACCGATGCTGTAAAGCGCGGGGCCAGCGACATTCACATGGAGCCCTACGAAAAGGAATTCCGCGTCCGCTTCCGCATTGACGGTGTTCTGCAGTTGATCATGAATCCGCCGCTGAAACTGAAGGACGCTATCACCTCCCGCCTCAAGATCATGGCCAAGCTCGACATCAGCGAGAAGCGCTTGCCGCAGGATGGCCGGATCATGCTCAAGATGCAGATCGGAGGGAAGAAGAAGCAGCTCGATTTCCGCGTTTCCACTCTGCCCACGCTGTGGGGCGAGAAAATCGTTCTCCGCCTGCTGGACAAGGAAAATCTGCGCCTCGACATGACCAAGCTTGGCTTCGAGGCCGAGTCGCTGGTCAAATTCGAGAAGGCGATTCTCAAGCCCTACGGCATGGTGCTGGTCACCGGCCCCACAGGTTCCGGCAAAACCAACACGCTTTATTCCGCCATTTCGCGCCTCAACCAGCCCGACACCAACATCATGACCGCCGAAGACCCGGTTGAGTTCCAACTGGGAGGCGTGAACCAGGTGCAGATGAAAGAGCAGATTGGCCTGAATTTTGCCACCGCCCTGCGCGCTTTCCTGCGGCAAGATCCCAACATTATTCTGGTCGGCGAAATCCGCGACTTTGAAACCGCGGAAATCGCCATCAAGGCCGCGCTTACCGGACACCTTGTTCTCTCCACGTTGCACACCAATGGCGCGCCCGAAACCATCACCCGCCTTATGAATATGGGAATCGAACCCTTTCTGGTGGCGACTTCGGTGCATCTGATCTGTGCCCAGCGCCTCGTCCGGCGTATCTGCAAGGACTGCGCCGAGCCCGTAGAAATGCCGCCGCAGGCCCTGATCGATGAAGGCTTCACGCCCGAGGAGGCGAAGACGGTGCAGGTCATGAAGGGCAAGGGCTGCACCACCTGCAACAAGACCGGTTACAAGGGCCGCACCGGTTTGTACGAACTGATGGAAGTGGACGACGAGATACGGGAACTGGTTCTGGTGGGCGCTTCGGCGGTTGAACTCAAGAAAAAAGCGATTGAACGCGGCATGATCACCCTGCGCCGCAGCGGGTTGATCAAGGTTGCAGCAGGCTGGACCACGCTCGAAGAAGTGGCCCGCGAAACGATTCATTAGAACCGTCGTTCGCTGTTCGCTCTGCGCTTTTGCGCTTGGCGAACGACGAATAGCGAACGACGAACGGCAAACGACGAGCAGTTGAAATTACAAAAGGAAAGACGGTAAACCTATGGCACTGTCATTAAGCGATTTGCTTCGCCGCATGCTGGAGATGGGCGGAAGCGACCTCCACATCACCACCAACTCGCCGCCCCAAATCCGCGTGCACGGGCATCTCGTGCCCCTCGATCTGCCGCAGTTGACGCCGGCTGAGACCAAGCAACTCGCCTACAGCGTAATGACCGATTCCCAGAAGCACCGGTTTGAGGAGACCCTCGAACTGGACTTCTCTTTCGGCTTAAAGGGCCTGGCTCGTTTCCGCGCGAACGTCTTCAACCAGCGCGGCGCTTCGGCTTGCGTTTTTCGTCTCATTCCTTTTGAGATTAAATCCTTCCACCAGCTCGGCCTGCCGCCCATCGTCAGCAAACTCTGCGACAAGCCCCGCGGGCTGGTGCTGGTGACCGGGCCGACGGGCTCGGGCAAGTCCACCACGCTCGCGGCCATGATCGACAAGATCAACAGCGAACGCCACGAACACATCCTCACCATCGAGGACCCGATCGAGTTCGTGCACATGAACAAGAACTGTTTGGTCAACCAGCGCGAGTTGCACTCCGACACGAAGAGCTTTACCGACGCCCTGCGCGCCGCGCTTCGTGAAGATCCCGATGTGGTGCTGATCGGCGAAATGCGCGACCTTGAAACCATCGAATCCGCGCTGCGCATCGCCGAAACCGGACACCTTACCTTCGGCACGCTGCACACCAATTCCGCATCTTCCACCATCAACCGCATCATCGACGTGTTCCCGTCGCACCAGCAGTCGCAGATTCGCGCTCAGCTTTCGCTGGTGCTCGAAGGCATCATGTGCCAAAGCCTGCTGCCCAAATCCGACAACAAGGGACGCGTCATGTGCATGGAAATCCTGGTGCCCAATGCCGCGGTGCGCAACCTGATCCGCGAAGACAAGATTCACCAGATTTATTCCTCCATGCAGTCGGGCCAGGAAAAGTTCGGCATGCAGACTTTCAACCAGTCGCTCGCCACCGCCTATTTCCAGAAGCAGATCACTCTGGAATTGGCGCTGACGCGCTCCAGCAACCAGGACGAGTTGCAGGAAATGATCGCGCGCGGTTCGGGTCTGGTGAACCGAAGCGTTCCGACGCCCGCGGGCAAAGGCGCGGTGACGGCGAAGCGCTGAGATCAGGTCTCAGGTTTTAGGCGTCAGGTATCAGGTTTTAGATATCAGGTCTGGGTTTCAGAGGTAAGGTGTCAAGCGCTTGGGCGTCAGGTCGTAACGGTTGCGGTGCGGGTTTTCCTGAGACCTGACACCGGAGACCTGGCACCGGGTTCATTAAGGAGAAGTAATCATGCCGGTTTTCACGTTTTCGGGAAAGAATGCCTCGGGCGAGAAAGTTCAAGGAGAGCGCGTCGCCGTCAACAAGGATGGCCTAGCCTCGCAACTGCGCAAGGAGCGCATCACGCCTGGCTCCATCCGCGAGAAGGGCAAAGAATTCTCCCTGCCCACGTTCGGCAGCGCCAAGATCAAGGTCAAGGACGTGGCCGTGTTCTTCCGCCAGTTCTCCGTCATGATCGACGCCGGCCTGCCGCTGGTGCAATGCCTGGAGATTCTGGGCGCCAACCAGGAGAACCCGAGCTTTCAGAAAACCCTGCTCGGGGTCCGCACCACGGTCGAAGGCGGCGCGACGCTGGCCAATGCCATGCGGCAGTATCCTGTCGTTTTCGACGACCTGACCACCAACATGATCGAGGCCGGCGAGACCGGCGGTATTCTCGACATCATTCTCCAGCGCCTGGCCATTTACGTGGAAAAGGCGGTGAAGCTGCGCGCGGCGGTCAAGTCGGCATTGATTTACCCGGTGGCCGTCGTCACTCTCGCCATGTTGATCGTGGGCGCCCTGCTCAAGTGGGTGGTGCCGATCTTCGCCAACCTCTTTGTCGGTTTGGGAGTCGCGCTGCCGCTCCCCACCCGCATCGTCATCGGCCTCAGTGACTTCGTCGGCCATTTCTGGTGGTTCTTCTTCCTGGGCGGCGGCGGCGCCTTCTATGGAATTAAGCAGATTCGCAAGCACCCGCGCGGACGCTATTACTTTGACGCCATGATGCTCAAGCTGCCCATTATCGGCGTGCTGCTGCGCAAGATCGCAGTCGCCCGTTTCACCCGAACCCTGGGCACGCTCATTACCTCGGGTGTTCCGATTCTCGAAGGCTTGGCCATTACCGCCCGCACCTCGGGCAATGCCGTGCTCGAAGAAGCGCTGATGAAGGTGCGCAAGGCGATTGAAGAAGGCCGCACTATAGTCGATCCCCTGCGCGAATGCGGCGTCTTCCCCAACATGGTCACGCAGATGATCGGCGTGGGCGAAGCAACCGGCGCGATGGACAACATGCTGCAGAAGATCGCGGACTTTTACGAGGATGAAGTCGACGCCGCCACCAAAGACATGCTGGCCATGCTGGAGCCGGTCATCATCGGTTGTCTCGGTATCAGCATCGGCGGCATCGTGATCTCGCTCTACATGCCATTGTTCTCGATGATTTCAAAACTGGCGGGATAGGAAAAACAGCCTTCAGCCATCAGTCGTCAGCTAACCCAGGCGTCGGAGGCCAACGATGAATGACTGACGGCTGATGGCTGAAGGCCGACGGCTAACTCATGCACTCCACCTCTGATGAGCGGAACTGGCTGACCTGGCTGGTCAAGGTTCGCATCCTGATCCTGATGGTTCTGCTCGCCATCGAACTGGCCGTCATCCGCCTCACGCCCAGCCCTCTGCCGATCATGCCCTTCCTCACCGGCATGGTGCTGTGGTTCGTGCTTTCGCTGTTTTTTCTTTTTCTGGTTTCTGTCTGGACCGAGCACCGCCTGCAAGCCATTCTGCAGGTGCTCGCCGATCTGGCCATGGTCACGCTCGTCGTCCATCTCACGGGCGGAATCGACAGCTCGCTGAATTTCCTCTACCCCCTGGTCATCGTGGTCGCCTGCATGCTGCTGCCGCGGACCTGGGGATACCTGAGTGCCGCCCTGGCTTTTATCTTCTTCGGAACCGTCCTCGAACTCGATTACTATCTCGTGATTCCGTCCTATTCCACTTCCCATCCCAAGCTCAAGGCGCTGCAGGTGGTGATTTTCGTCAACCTCTTCGCCTACTTTGCCATCGCCTATCTCGCGGGCCTGCTCATGAGCAAGCTGCGCCAGGTGGATGTGCAGTTGAAGGACGCGAGCGGCGCCCTCGAAAACCTGCAGGCGCTCCATGAAAACATCGTGCAGTCCATGAGCGGAGGCGTGATCACGACCGGGCTCGATGGGCGCATCACGCTGGTCAATCGCGCCGCCCAGCAACTGCTGGAAATTTCCGAAGCCGAATTGCGCGGCCGCTCCGTGGCCGATCTTTTTCAGGATCCCCTGCCCCACTTCGGCGGCGACCGCGGCGCGGCCGAAGTCCGCTACATGACGGGCAATGGCTTCCGCAAGACATTTCGCGTGATGGTTTCCGCGCTCGATCTGAGCGCGCGCAGCGACGTGGGCTTTGTCTATTCTTTCGACGATCTCACCGAGATCCGCCGCCTGGAACGCGAAGTCCGCATGCAGGATCGCCTGGCTGCGGTGGGGCGGCTGGCAGCCGCGATTGCCCACGAGATCCGCAATCCCCTGACTTCGATTGCGGGCTCGGTCAGCATGTTGTCCGATGCTCCCAGCTTGAGTCCGGAGGAGCGGCATCTGCTGCAGATTGTTACTCGCGAATCCGATCGCCTCAACAACATCATCACCGACTTTCTGGCTTACTCGCGCGGCAAGCAATACCGCTTCGACCGCGTAAACCTAGTTCCTTTGCTTGAGGACACGCTCACTTTACTCGAACACCGTCTTACCGCCGAAAACGCGGGCATCACGCTGGAGCGCAGCTTTCCGAAATCCGAGGCCTGGGTGCTGGGCGATGGCGACAAGCTGAAACAGGTTTTCTGGAACTTCTCGGAAAATGCCGTGCGCGCCATCAAAATGACGAAAAAAGGTGGAACGCTGACCGTGACGCTCACCGCACGGGGCCCCGAGTGGGAGATCAGTTTCGCCGACACCGGGCCGGGCATCAACCCGCAGCAGACGGAAAAAATCTTTGAGCCCTTCCAGTCGAATTTCGAAGGCGGAACCGGCCTCGGCCTGGCCATCGTCTACCAGATCGTGCAGGCGCATGAAGGCAAGGTGTGGGCGCGTTCGGAAGTCGGCAAGGGCACCAGCTTCGTAGTGCGCTTGCGGCGCATGGACGCGGCCGCCGCCCCCGCGAGCGGAATATCCTCGCGCACGGAAGCTGCCGCCGTGCCAGCTGCAAAAGCCACACTCGCCACCGCCGGTGCAGCAGCAGATGGAGGCGCGCGTGGGTAATATTCTGGTCTGCGACGACGAGCGCTCCATTTGCGAACTGCTCGACATAGCCCTGCGCCGCGATGGGCATAAAGTCGAAACCGTCACCTCAGGCGATGCCGCCAAACGCAAAATCGACAGCGCGCTTTTCGACGTTATCGTGACCGACATCAAGATGCCGGCTGTCGACGGGGTTGAAGTTCTGCGCCATGCGCATCAGATCTCGCCGGAATCCGCCGTGATTCTAATGACTGCCGTCGACGACTACGAAGCCGCGGTGCAGGCGGTCAAAGCCGGAGGCGCGACCGACTACATCCGTAAAAGTCCCGGGCTGGTGGACGAAGTCAAACTAGCCATCGCCCGCTCGTTGACCAGGGTTTCGCTCAGCCGCCAGAATTTTGCCCTGCGGCGCGACGCCGGCACGCGCAACTCGCTCGACAATATCGTCGGCGTAAGTCCCGCGCTCGAAAAGCTGAAGCAGACCATCCGCACCGTCGCCACCACCAGCAGCACGATTCTCGTCTACGGAGAAAGTGGAACCGGCAAAGAACTCGTAGCCCGCGCCGTGCATACTTGTTCGCCCCGGGCCGGGGAAGCCTTTGTCTCGGTCAACTGTGGAGCCTTCCCTGAAACTCTGCTGGAAAGCGAACTCTTCGGTTATGTCAAAGGCGCCTTCACCGGAGCCAACCAGAACCGCCGCGGCCTGTTCGAAGTCGCCGACCAGGGCACGATTTTTCTCGACGAAATCGGCGAGATGACCATGCCCATGCAGGTCAAGCTGCTGCGTGTTTTGCAGGAGCGCACCGTGCGACCGGTAGGCGGCACCAGCGAAATCCCCGTCGATGTGCGCGTGATCGCCGCCACCAACCGCGATCTCGACCGCCAGGTCACCGAGGGCACTTTCCGCGAAGACCTGTACTATCGCCTGAACGTGATTCCCATTCGTGTGCCGGGATTGCGCGAGCGGCGCGAAGATGTTCCGCTCCTGGCCAACCATTTCCTGAAAAAATATGCGCCCGCCGCGGGCAAGAGCATTCACGCCGTCGCCGCCCAGTCGCTCGAAGCGCTGACCGGCTACGACTGGCCGGGCAACGTCCGCCAGCTGGAAAACACAATCGAGCGTGCGGTCGCGCTCGAAACCACGAGCGAGTTGCGAGTCGAACTGCCGGCCGAGCGTCCCAAAGCGCGAGCTGTAGCCGCCGGCGCCGAAACTGGATTCCCGGCAACCCTGACCACGAATCTGCCCGCGGGCTCGGTTCTGCCCGAAGGCGTGAATATGGAGAACTACGTCGCGCAAATCGAGCGCGGGCTGCTGCAGTCCGCCCTCTCGCAAACCAACGGAGTGCAAGTGCGAGCCGCCGACGTGCTCGGCATCTCCTACCGCTCTTTCCGCCACTTAATGAAGAAGTACGAGCTGTAGGGCAGCTCTCAGCTCTCAGCTCTCAGCTCTCAGCCAACTCTCGCAAACAGGGATTCTTGGGAAGAGAAAGGCTTCAGCCGTAAGGTTCTAACTTTCGGGGATTCCTGGCTCGCCTAGGGTGCGAACTTCCTGCTCCAGGGAGTCGAGGCGCTGCAACTCCGCTTGCACTGCGGGCGCGCCCTCTTCGCATACTTTTTTTGCGCGGGACAAAGCCTGTTCGGCGATGCGGCTGACTTCGTGCAGCAGCTTGCGAATCTCGGTTTCCAGGCGCGCTCGGCTCTCGTGAACACGGTTGAGAATATCGCTTTGCACGCGGGTGCTGTTGAATTCGAGCAGCCGGATGAGAAATTTTCGCGCATCGTTCTCGATGATCGTACGGGCGCCCACCAAGGCAAGAATCAGGTCCGCCAGCCAGCGCAAGGGTGAGGCGGGCTGCGCGACTTCGAGGAAGTCGAGAAAAGTGAATTCGGAGCGGACGCGAAATCCGCTTTCCGGATCGAGAGCATGGGGCATTCGCCCCAACTCGGGAATGCCGGCTTGTGCTAGTTGCTGGAGAAAGTCGTTGGCCATCTCCACGAAACGCAACGCGACCTGACGATATTCTTTTTCGGCTTCTTCCTGCTCGGGTTTCAGCCATGGCACGATGTGGCGTCGTGCGACTGCCTGCGCTTCGCGGAAGATGCGGCGGCGATATGATGGGCCGAGCCCGCCGGAGATGGATTGCAGCGCAATCTCGAATTCCTGGTTCGCCTGCGGCATTACTCGCGCTAGAAATGCCTTGTGGCGATCGACGAACCGGTCCGAGAGATGCTGTTGCTCGGCCATGAAGAGATACGCCAGCTCTCGCATTGAGCGCTCGGCATCGGCGAGAGTCTGCTTCATCACGGCGATGCGCTGCTCGGAATCTTCAATTGGCCGTTGCAAGGCTTCGCGTTCTTCCGTAATGATGACGAGGAGTTCCTCGCTGATGCGCTCCAGACCGCGGTTGCACGCGGCCCGGATGAGGCGCCGTCCCGAGCTTTCGACCAATTGCTTCAACCGGGCGACCAGCTTCGGCCAGTCGCGGCCGGTGCCGCGATGTTCGAGTTGTTCCGCCGCGCTGACCTCAAAGAACGGTTGCACGGGGTGTTGCAGGCGCTTTTCGAGCTGCCGTTGCGCGAAGGCCATCGCCGCGGCTCGTTCCGTGTCGGTAGTCCGATCCGCCTTGTTCAAAGCAATGATGAGATCGTGGACGTGACGTGCGACCGCTTCAACCAGCGCCAGTTCTTCTCCGGCCAGCGGAGGATCGGCCCCGATTACGACCAGCGCGGCATCAATGTGAGGGATGAAAGCCTGGGTGGCTGCCGTGTTGCCGGTGAAGACCGATCCCAGTCCCGGAGTGTCCACAAAGCACATGCCGGTCGCGAGCAGCGGACTGGACACAAAGACTTCCAACGCGGCGACATGTTTTGTGTTCTCGGGGTTCTTCTCTTCCGAGACATACTCGTCGACGGTGGGAACCGGGATATCTGTCCATCCGCCGGCGGCAAAGCGCACGCGCGCGGCCGCATGATTGCCGTAACGGACGATGGTTGGGACGGCAGTTACCGGCACGACTCCCGTAGGCAGTACGCTCGCGCCCACGAGCGCATTCAGGATCGAGGATTTGCCGCGCTTGAACTGACCGATACACGCAACGTAGAAGCGGCCCTCGGAGACGCGCTCGGCGACGGAGCGAGCTTCGGCTGCAACCTGCTCGGCTTCGAACTCCTCCGCCAACTCGGCGAGGCGCATAAGCGCCGACTCTCCCGAGGAATTCTCAGGGGAACGTTGCTGAGTGTTCTGCGGAGCTTCTGGCGGAGACTCGGAAGCGATGGATGCCGAGTGCGGCGAATCGGTCTCAGGCAACGAGTTCTCTTTCGCGTCTGTCCTCATGCTCATTCCTGGATGGTCTTGCTCCAATCCGAACCTCGACTATGGCGCCGGAGAGCGCACTCCGTCCTGGTGCACATAGCGGATGACCTCCACTTCCGACATCGCGATCAACCCTTCGTCGACCATTTCGTCGAGCGCGGGGAGCAGCTTCTTGAGGTTCTGTTCCGTGTCGATGACCGAGACCATGATGGGGCGATCGGAAGAGCGAAGGAGATGTTTCTTATGTATGAGCGAGCTGGCGCCGTAGCCTTCGATTCCGCGTAAGACTGTGGCGCCGGCGATATCGAGTTCGCGGCACTTGGCTACGATCGCCTCGTAGAGCGGCTTGCCTTGCCATTTGTCATCTTCGCCGAAGTGGATGCGCAACATTTTGGCTTTGCCTTCGAGCTTCATCTCCTTTTCTCCTCTCGCCGCTCGGCTTTTTGGAAGTTATGGGTGTACTTGATGACATTCGCGTCCGAAAGCACGACCAGGCCCTGCTGCACCATTTGGTCGAGAATCGGCATGAAGGCCTTCAGTTTTTCTTCTGTGTCAACCACCGACAGAAGGATAGGTCGATCGTGGGAGAGACTGAGCGCAGCGTCTTTGCGGATTCTTCGGTTGGCGCCATAGCCGAGGATCCCACGATAGACGGTTACGCCGGCAATATCGTTCGATCGCAGGCCGTTGATGATGCCTTCATACAAGGGCTTGCCATTCCACTTGTCGTTTTCGCCGATATAGATGCGCATGATTTTGGCTTTGCCCTCGCTCTTCAAGGCGGGTACAGCCGGCGTGGGGTGCTTCTGCGTTTTCTCGGCCGGCTTGACGATAGTGGTGTCCTGCATCTCAATCAGTCCAGTGCCCACCATGGCGTGAAGCTTGGGCAAGAGCTCCTCGACTTTTTCCGCGGATTCAATGAACTCGACTTTCACGGGGAAGTTGGCCGCCAGGTCGACCAGACGATTGCTGTGCAGGTGGTGATCGGAGCCAAATCCGGCGATGCCGCGCGTCACCGTCGCTCCGGCCACGCCGTGGAAAAAGAGAAAGTCGAGAATCGCGGCATAGGCCGAGCTCCCGTGATACTGATGGTTCTCGGATACGTAGATGCCGACTTTCTTACCAGGTCCCGCTTTGAGCACATTGTCCTCCTGAAACTAGAGCTGGTCTCCCGTAGGCGGAATTCGGAGCGTTCATGAGATTGCCCTCCCCGCGATCACGCCGCCCCATACGGCAACGAAACCGACCACCACGCTCAGCGCGACGTACAGAAGTCCCAATCCGATCTGGCCATCCTGAATCGAGCGCAGCGTTTCATACTCGAAGCTCGAGAATGTGGTGTAGCCTCCGATGAAGCCGATGGGGATCAGGTATCGCCAGTTGGGACTCCAAAAGGTCCGGGCCGTGAGCACGGCAAAGACCAGGCCAATCAGAAACGAACCCGTGATGTTGATCACGAACGTTCCATAGGGGAAACGAGTTCCCATCTTGCTGCCGATGTAACTGCCCAGCCAGAAGCGGAGGATCGATCCCAGACAGCCTCCAATGCCAACCATCAGGTATTTGAGCAATTCTTATCGTCCCTTTCTGCTTTACGTAGTTCTTGTTCTTCTTCCGGAGACTGGGTTGGCCCATGAGTTTGGCTCGTGACATAGTGATCAAACTCTGCGGTCAGGCCCACCAACTCCGCCGTAATTCTATTCAGGTCCGCCGCCGCTGCGGTGGAAATGTTGCCATATCCGCGCATGTACCTGGGCTGCAATTCCACAGCGGCAATGTTAATAAATGTCAGAGCGATGTGCAGTGACCGGCTCACGGGAATGGAGGGCGCGGGACGCTCAATGCCTTGACCATCCAGAACATGGGCTAACTGAACCCGGATGCGGGCGATGTAGTCTTCGATTACCCGGCGTTGCGCCGGGGTGACGTCCAAAAGGAATTCCGGGAAAACCTGTTTGGAGCTGGCAACCGCGAGCGCATTCTCCATGTCGGCCAGCAGTTTGTCGATGTGCCGGCAGGTGACCGACAGGCGGCGAGCGTGGTTCGAGTTGAGCGACTCGTCGGGCATAAAGCTCCAGCGGGCCGAGACACGCCCGGCTTTGCTTTCATCTATTCACGAATCTCCTGGGATCGGCAGCCGAAAGGAAAAACGAAATCAAGCCCCTACCAAGAGAAGTCCGTCTTCTTCGTAGGAGTCATCTGCCAGATGCGGGCGGTTAAAGGTGAACTCCAACACCCAAGCAGATTATGCCAACGCAGTGGGGCGAAGTCAATCGCGGGCCAATCTTGCCGAGCCAGTGTCGTTCTCGACGGTTACGCTCGCCCACGGAACTGGATGATCTTCCGGCGATCGCGCTTGGAGGGTCTGCCTGCGGGCAGCTCTTCGAATTGCTTCATCGCCTTGCGCTCGGCGGCGACTTTCAGGCGCAACTCTCGGCTCGCCTCGGTTTCGCGGTAAAGCGTTTGCGCAACCGAAGCCGGGCCGCGCACCTCACTGAGCAGCAGCACCTCTACCTGAAAGTCGCCGCCTTCGTTGGTGACCTTCAACATGTCTCCAATGCGGACCTCGCGCGCAGACTTGGCGGGTTGCCCGTTGGATTGAATTCTGCCGAGTTCGCAAGCCCGCGCTGCCAACGATCGCGACTTGAAGAATCGGGCGGCCCAAAGCCATTTATCCATCCTTGCGCTGGACATGATTCTATTTTGCTATAGGCGCCGGATTTCGGCTGGGTGGAATCCGCTCCACCCAGCTGTAGGCCAGTGTCACCGAACCAACTAGATAGGCTTTTCACTTTCGAATTCGGAAAGTTCGGAAAGAAAATTCTGCGCCTTGGTCAGGTTGCGTCCGGCTATGTCGTTCATCAGTTGCTGCATGAAAGGAGACTGGGTCATCCGGTCGCCGAACTTCTTCGACACCCATAGCGACAGTGGAATCAACGAGAGTCCGAACGCCACGTTCGTCAACAGCCAAGCCACGCTATAGGTTTCGATTCCGAGAAGCACTCTGCACGCGACAATGGCCGCCGGCGCCCAAACCACCGTTCCGGCGATCAGCGCCCGCTGGGTGATCCGGATCCGCAACCGGCGCAGGTTCGCCAATTGCTTCTGGATCAAGGTGACGGGTTGAGAGTAGTCGATCTGCCGCGCCGTGGCCATCAATCGTATGTTTGTGCTGAGCATCGCGATTGCAAACACGTCGAGCAGGGCGGCCGGCAAAGCAAACCTGAACGTTCCGATGTTCGCATAGATAAAGCTCCCCAGCGCCACTACGATGGCAAACCAGATGATCGCGCCCAAAGCCAGGAACGCTGTCATCTGTTGAAGAGTTGACCGTGCTCCGTGCAAGTTCGTCATGCTCAGAAGCTGCCGGTTCAAACGGATAGTCTCATCGAGCTTCCGATCGTGTTCCACCCACTGTTGCTTCATTTGATCCAGGTCCAACATGATTTACTCCTTCCTTTTCGTCAGGCTCGTGCCACTCCGCGAAATTTTTCCCTCATCGTCTGCTTCAATCGGCTGATCTTGGTGGCTACGTTGGTTTCCGTGATGCCCACCACGTCCGCGATCTCCGAGTAACTGTTGCCATCCAGATAAAGCAGGATGAGCGCTTTATTCAATGGTTCAAGGCCGTCGATGAATTCATAGAGAGCCTGCACTTCCGCGCTCCGGTTCGCGGTCTCGTCGGCCGCATTCAGAACCTTTTCATCGTCCGACAGCACGTGGCGTGTTCTCGTATTTTCTCGGCGGTAGAAAGAAATGGCGACGTTCAGAGCGATCCGGTACGTCCAGGTCGAGAACCGGCAGCGCTCATCGAACGATGCAAACGATCGCCAGAGCTGGACGATGATCTCCTGCGCCAGATCCTCGCGATCGTCCCGGTTCCGGCAGTAGGAGTAGCAGACCTTGTAGAGAATCTTCTTGTGTTCATCCACCAAGGTTTGGAACTTTTCCTGCAATGCTGGCGTCGTCATCGGCTTCGCTCGTACTCTTTGGCTCTTATTGCCATGTGTTTTTACCGCTCAACATGTTATTCGCACCAGCATCCTGAAAAATCACAGTCAAAAAAACAATATTTCGGAGGATAGTGCCGGGGAGACGAGAATTAGGGAGCTATGGCCCGTACGATATCCTGCCATGCGCTTTTGGCACCCGGAATGAACGGCCCGCAGTCCGGACGATTCCTTCCAACTAAGCTCGCGTCAGGAAGATCGGCAGACCCATTTTGCAGTCGTAGGTCGGGCGGTAGCGCTCGGTGTTGTACATGGTGGCGACCTCCACTTTGCGCGGCCCCAGTTTCGGATCGGGGATCGGCACCAGGCCGAAGCAACCGCCACTAATGGCTGCCATCAAGCCGGTCTTTCCTGCTTGCACGGCATCCATCGCCAGGCCGGCATAGGTGATGGCCACCATGCGGTCAACAAAATCTGGGCTGCCGGAGCGCAAATCATAAGTCAGGTCGCTGACAATGGTTTCATCTCCGGTGGCGGCCTTGATCTCATCGCTCAGATCTTCCCCCACGCTCATTTTTTTGCGGTGGCCGAAGGCATCGGCGGGGCCATATTCTTTCACCGTGTAGCCTTCCCACTCCGCGCCCTCGGAAAGAATCACCAGCGAATAGTTGCTGGGATTGTTGCGCTTGTCGGTGACCAGGATTTCGATGAGGTGCTGCAGATTCACCTTGTATTCGGGAATGCAGCAGCGCACCGAGGTCACATACGCGGTGTAAAGAGCGGTGTAGCCGGCGTCGCGCCCGAACACCCGGAAGATGCCAATGCGCTCGTGCGAGCCGACGGTGGTGCGCTGCCGCTCAATCGCGTCCAAGGCGCGCGTGATGGCGGTGGAAAAGCCGATGCAATATTCGGTGTTGCGAACATCGTTGTCCATGGTTTTTGGGACAGCGATCACCTTCACGCCCTGCCGGTCAAGTTCGGCAGCATAGCTCAGCGTGTCGTCGCCACCGATCGCCACCACGTAATCGAGCCCCAGCGTTTCGATATTCTTCAACACCGCCGGCGTCACGTCGAACACGGTGGTGGTTACGCCATGCTTGGTGGATTGCTTACTGGCAAATTGCTGCCCCGCCAGCGCCGGCGGCAACTTTTGCATTTTGGTGGGATTGGTGCGCGAGCTGTGCAGATAGGTGCCGCCGGTGCGGTCGATGGTACGGGTATTCTCGCGGTTGAGCGGCTGAATGTAGTGCGACCGGCTGGCCGGATCTTTCAGATCGACGTGCGTCAATCCTTCCCAGCCGCGGCGGATACCGATCACCTCGCATCCGATTTCGGAGCCGCGGTAAACGACCGATTTAATGACCGAATTCAGTCCCGGAACATCGCCGCCTCCGGTGAGAATACCAATGCGCTTTCCTGGCATGAGAACGCTCCTTAGGATGAGGATGGAGTTCGGTTCGCTTCCCAGAGTTCATTCTATAGAAGGGTGGCACACATCGCGGCGCGTGCCAATTGCGGGCGGCGCACTCATCTGTCGCGAAGATCACATTTGCCCGCGCGGTACCCTCGACATCGCGAGCGAGGGGCGCACACTCGATGATGTTAATCCGTACCGCTGGGGGCTGGTCCCGCTCCATAGTCAAGTACACCGTGTCGCCTTGCCTGCATGCGCAGCCGCAGCCGGTCGAACGCCAAATAGACGACGGGTGTGGTGTAGAGCGTGAGCAACTGACTCAATATCAGCCCGCCCACGATAGTGATGCCAAGCGGCCGGCGCAGCTCAAACCCCGTCCCCGTCCCCAGCGCCAACGGCAGAGCGCCCAATAACGCAGCCATCGTCGTCATCAGAATGGGACGGAAGCGCAGCATGCAAGCTTCAAAAATCGAGTCGAGCGGGCTCTTTTTCTCCTGCCGTTCCGCCTCCAGCGCGAAGTCAATCATCATGATGGCGTTCTTCTTTACGATTCCGATGAGCAGCACTATGCCAATGATGGAGATGATGTTCAGGTCTTGCTTAAAAAGCAGCAAGGCAAGCATTGCGCCTACGCTCGCCGAGGGCAGCGTGGAGATGATGGTCAGGGGATGGATCAGACTTTCATATAAAATTCCGAGAACGATGTACACCGCCAGCAACGCCGTCACCACCAGCACCGGCTCGGTACCAAGAGATTGCTGGTAGGCTTCGAGTGTGCCCGCAAAAAAACCTTGCAGCGTCGAAGGCGCTCCCAGCCGCTTTTGCATCTGATCGATGGCCAACGTAGCATCGCTCAACGATTTATCTTCCGCGAGATTGAAAGACACGGTGACCGAAGGAAATAAACCGGTATGGTTCACGGCCAGTGGCGTATTGTTGGCGCGTGCCGAAGCTATTGCGAGCAGGGGAATGCTGTTGCTGCCGTTGCTGCTGCTGGCCGTATGAAGATAGATGTCTTTCAATCCCTCCGGGCTTTGCCAATACTGCGGAGCAACTTCCAGCACCACGTAATACTGATTCAGTTGGGTGTAGATGATGGACACTTCTGACTGGCCGAACGCGCCGTATAAGGCCGAGTCCAGCGCTTGCACGGTCAGGCCGAGCTTGGCCGCGGTGGTGCGATCATAGGTCAGGAGTTCGTCCAACCCGCCATTTTGCTGGTCCGAACTCACGTCCTGCAGACCCGGCAGGTGCTGCATCTGACTCAAAATGCGCGGCCCCCACGTGGCGAGATCCTGCACGTTGTCGGCCTGCAGCGTGTACTGATACATGGCATTGCTCGACCGTCCGCCGATGCGCAGATCTTGCGCCGCCTGCAGAAACGCGGAAGCCACCGGCAGACGATTCAATTTCGGACGTAACCGGTCAATGATTTGCGAAGCGCTGGCACTGCGTTGCGCCAACGGCTTCAGCGCAATGTAGAGGGAGCCGGTATTGGTGGCCCCGCCGCCGCCGGTAAACGCAATCACATTGGCAACCGCCGGGTCGTCCTTGATCACCGCGCCAATCCGCTGGATGGAGTCGTTCATCGCGGGAAACGAGGAATCCTGCGGCCCGCGCACGCTGCCGGTAATCGCTCCCGTGTCCTCCACCGGGAAAAAGCCCTTGGGTATTTTGATGATCAGCACGACATTGAGCGCGATGGTGATGAACAGAACTACCAGCGTCGGCGCAGGATGTTCGAGCACCCAATGCAGGCTGGTGCGATACCACGAGAGCATTCCGTCAAAGAATTTTTCGCTGGCCATGTACATGCGGCCATGTTCTTCCTTGCGCTCGGTCTTCAACAAGTAGGCGCACATCATCGGAGTCGTGGTCAGCGAGATAAGCATCGACACGAAAACAGCGGTCGAAAGCGTAACCGCAAACTCGCGAAAAAGACGGCCGACGATTCCGCCCATCATGAGCAGCGGAATAAAGACGGCAATCAGCGAAATGCTGATGGTAAAGACGGTGAAGCCAATTTCCGCCGCACCCTTCAGCGCCGCGGCAAATGGCGCCATGCCGGCTTCCAGATGACGCGCGACATTTTCCATCACCACGATGGCATCATCGACCACAAACCCGGTGGCAATGGTCATCGCCATCAGCGAGAGGTTGTCCAGGCTGTATCCGAACAGATACATCACCGCGAACGTGCCCACCAGTGAAACCGGCACCGCTACCGCGGGAATCAGCGTTGCGCGCCCGTTGCGCAGAAAAATAAACACCACGGCGATCACCAGCGCGATGGAAATGATCAGCGTCCTTTCCACGTCACTGACCGAGGCGCGAATCGTAGTGGTCCGGTCCAGAACAATGGTCATATCGATGCCGAGCGGAATGGATGCCTGGATATACGGCAGTTGCGCACGAATGAGGTCGACGGTGTTAATGATGTTGGCGCCCGGCTGGCGAAAGATGATGACCGTGACCGAGCGCTTGCCGTTGAGATACCCGGCCGCCCGAATGTTGGCCACCGAGTCCGTAACCTCGGCGACATCCGACAAATGAACGGCCGCGCCATTGTGATAGCCGACCACGAGCGGCTTGTAGTCGGCGGCGTGCGAAATCTGATCGTTGGCCAGAATGTCAGCGGTCACCACGCCATCGGAGATTTGTCCCTTGGCCAAGTCGGCGTTTTGCAAGCTGAGCACCGATTGCAGATTGCTAAGCTCCAGGCCGTAGTTAGCCAGTTGCGTGGGGTTTGCATCCACCCGCACCGACGGCAACGCGCCTCCACCAACCACCACTTGCCCCACTCCCTGAATCTGCGACAACTTCTGTTGCACGACGGTGGAGGCTTCGTCGTACATTTTGTCAGGGCCATATTTGTCGGAGGTGAGGCCGAGAATCATGATCGGCGAATCGGCGGGATTCACTTTGCGATAAGTCGGATTGCCCGGCAGGTTGGCGGGCAGATACGTGCGCGCCGCGTTGATGGCTGCTTCCACGTCGCGCGCCGCTCCGTCGATGTCGCGGCTGAGATCGAACTGAATCGTGATCGACGTGCTGCCCAGCGAACTCGAGGAGGTCATCTCCGTCACGCCCGCAATATGGCCGAGTTGCCGCTCCAGCGGAGTAGCAACGGACGACGCCATAATGTCGGCGCTGGCTCCCGGCAAACCCGCGCTGACTGAAATCGTCGGGAAGTCGACCTCAGGCAAAGGCGCCACGGGCAGCACCTCAAACGCAATCGCCCCGGCAAGAGCAACCGCGACTGTAAGCAGCGTCGTGGCCACGGGGCGGTTAATGAAGGGTGCGGAAATGTTCATGCCGGCCCCGCCAGTTCTCCGCCTTCGGTTTCGGCGCGATTCGACTTTTTCGCAAACCGGTGCGCCAGATTGTCAAAGAAAACATAAATCACTGGCGTCGTATAAAGCGTGAGCATCTGGCTCAGCAGCAATCCACCCACCATGGAGATGCCCAGCGGCCGCCGCAATTCGGAACCGAAACCCGTTCCCAGCGCCAGCGGAAGGCCGCCCAGCAGCGCCGCCATGGTAGTCATCATGATGGGACGGAAGCGGAGCAGGCAGGCATCGTAAATTGCATCCGTCGCATTCTTCCCGTGCACGCGCTCGCCTTCCAGCGCGAAGTCGACCATCATGATGCCGTTCTTTTTCACAATGCCGATCAGCAGCACGATGCCGATGATCGCCACCACGCTTAAATCCTGACGAAAGATAAGGAGCGCCAGAAAAGCGCCCACGCCCGCGGACGGAAGCGTCGACAGAATCGTGATCGGATGAATGAAGCTTTCATACAAAACTCCAAGCACGATGTAGACCGTGACCAGCGCGGCCAGAATCAGCAATGGCTCATTGGCCAGCGAAGCTGTGAATGATGCGGCTGTGCCTTGAAAACCGGCCTGCAGGCTGGCCGGCATGTGCATGTCTTTCTCTACTTTGTCGACGGCCGTAATGGCCTCGCCCAGCGCGGCATTCGGCCCCAAATTGAACGACACCGTGATCGCCGGAAACTGTCCCTGGTGGCTGATGGAGAGCGCCTCGGTAGTCTTTTCGAAATGTGAAAACGCGCTCAACGGCACCGCATTGCTCGTAGACGAACTGGTTGCGCCAGCTGAGTTGGCTCCCGTGCTCGGCGTTGCAGAGGCAATCGGCGAAAGCGCATTGGCGGGCGGCGTCAAGGTATTCGCCGCCGGAGTGTACAGCGCAGAACTGGTCAGCGCATTCGATCCCGCCGAAGATGATCCCGAGGACGCAAACGACGAAGCGGCTCCTGCGCCGGTTGCGCCCGCCGACGCATTCGCCTGGATATAGAGCCGGTTCAGATTGTTCGGATCCTTCTGAAATTGCGGATCCGTTTCCAGCACCACGTGGTACTGATTCACCTGCGTATACATGGTGCTGATCTGCCGCTGGCCGAAAGCGTCATACAGAGTGTTGTCGATGGTCGTCGGCGCAATCCCCAGTCGCGACGCGGTAACCCGGTCGATCACCAGCGAAACCGCCGATCCGCCCAACTGTTGATCGGTCGCTACATCCTCCAGTTCCGGCAACTGCTTCAGCCGCTCGACAAAACGATTAGTCCAATCGTTCAGCTCATCCGCATTGGGATCTTCGAGCGTGTACTGGTATTGCGTGCGGCTCACCCGGTCATCTACGGTGATGTTCTGCACGGGCTCCATAAACAGCGTGATCCCCTGCACCTGGTTCACGCGCGAAGTGAGCCTGCGGATCAGGCTCGTCGCGTTGATCTTGCGCTGATCGAGCGGCTTCAAGTTGATCGACATCCGGCCGCTGTTGGTTGTCGTATTCGTTCCATCGGCGCCAATAAACGACGAAACACTTTCCACCGCCGGGTCATCCAGGACTGCCTTGGTAAGCTCCTGCTGCTTTTCGGCCATCGCTTTGGAGCCAATCGTCGGCGGCGCCTGCGATATCCCCTGAATGACGCCCGTATCCTGCACCGGGAAAAAACCTTTGGGGATGATGATGTAAAGAAAAACCGTGAGCACCAGCGTGGTCAAAGCGACGAGCAAAGTAACGGTTTGGTGACGAAGGACAACCTTCAGCGTGCGGCCATAGAAGGCGATCATCCCCGTGAACGCACGCTCGGTGAATTGATACACGCGCCCTTGCTGGTCTTTGGGATTGTGCCGCAAAATTCGCGCGCTCATCATCGGCGTCAGCGTAAGCGAGACCACCGCCGAAACGATGATGGTGACGGCCAGGGTGACGGCAAACTCGCGGAACAACCGTCCCACCACGTCGCCCATAAACAAAAGCGGAATCAGCACGGCAATGAGTGATACGGTCAGCGACAGAATGGTGAATCCAATTTGTTCGGCTCCCTTAAGCGCCGCTTCCATCGGCGCATCGCCTTCTTCGATGTAGCGCGAGATGTTCTCGATCATCACGATCGCGTCGTCCACCACGAAACCAGTGGAGATGGTTAGCGCCATCAGCGACAGGTTATCCAGGCTGTAACCGAGGATGTACATCGCCGCGAAAGTGCCGATCAGTGACAGCGGGACCGCGACGCTCGGAATAATAGTCGCGTAAAGACTGCGCAAGAAAAGGAAGATGACGAGCACCACAAGCCCGACCGTCAACATCAATTCGAACTCAACGTCAGCAACCGATGATTCAATCGAGGTCGTAAGATCGGTGAGCGTGGTTACCTGTATGCCAACGGGCAAGTTGGCCTGGAGCTGCGGCATCAGTTGCTTGATGCTCTTGACCACCGCGATCGTGTTGGCTCCCGGCTGGCGTTGCACGTTCAGGATGACCGCGGGGGTCTGATTCATCCACGCCGCTTGTTTATTGTTCTCGACGCCGTTCACAATCCGCGCGACATCGGTCAGCATCACCGGCGCGCCGTTGCGGTAAGCAACCACAACATTCCGATAGTCGACGCTGGTGACCAGCTGATCGTTGGCGTCGATCTGGTAATCCTGGCGCGGCCCATCGAAATTGCCTTTGGCCGCATTCACACTGGCGCTGGTCAGCGCTGTCCGAAGATCTTCCAGGTTGATGCCGTACGAGGACAGTGCCGTGGGATTGGCCTGAATGCGGACCGCGGGCTTCTGGCCGCCACTGATCGTGACCAGCCCGACTCCGCTGAGCTGCGAAATCTTTGGGGCAAGCCGCGTGTCGACCAGATCCTCGACCTGAGAAAGCGGTATCGAACTGGATGTGATCGCCAGCGTGAGCACGGGAGCATCGGCGGGATTCGTCTTACTGTAGACGGGAGGCGCCGGCAGAATTGATGGCAACAGACTCTGCGCAGCGTTGATTGCCGACTGCACCTCTTCTTCCGCGATATCGATATTCAAAGAGAGGGCGAACTGGAGCACGATGACGGAGGTTCCACCAGAACTGGTGGAAGTCATCTGGCTCAACCCCTGCAGCTCGCCGAACTGCCGCTCCAGCGGCGCCGTAACCGTGGTCGCCATCACGGTTGGGCTGGCTCCGGGATAAAACGTGAGCACCTGAATGGTCGGATAATCAACTTCCGGTAAAGCCGAGACCGGCAGTTGGAAATACCCAACAATCCCGACCAGCAGAATAGCCGCCATCAGCAAAGAAGTGGCAACCGGCCGCAATATAAAAGGGCGAGAGGGACTCACGGGGCGCTGCTCCCGCTGGCTGGAGCAGGCTTGCCCGAACTCGAACTCGAACTCGGACTCGCGCTCGGATTTGAAACCGCGACCAGCGTGTTGTTCTGCAACTTGTCGAAGCTGCTGGTAGCGACCACATCTCCGGGATTGATGCCCTCCACTTGCGTCATGCCGCCGTCGGTGACTCCCGGCTTCACGGCACGCATCTCAGCTTTGTCGTTCTCAATCACATACGCGAACGATGCCTGTCCGTTTTGCTGAATCGCGGATGCGGGAATCAAAGTCACTCCCTGCAATGTGTTGACCAGCAGCCGAGTATTCACAAACTGGTTGGGGAATAGCGCATCATTTTTGTTCTCAAAGATGGCTCGTCCTTTGACCGTCCCGGTCGTAGTGTCAATCTGGTTGTCGATCGTCAGCAGCATTCCGCTGGCGATTTTCTTCTGCGCGGCACGATCGTAGGCATCGACGGTGAGCTTAGCTTTCTTATGCAGTTGCGCAGCAACCGCGCCCAGGTTGTCTTCCGAAATTGTGAAAATAACGGTGATCGGCGTCAGCTGCGTGATCACCGCCAAAGTCACGGTTCCCGCCGACTGCACCACATTCCCCGGATCCACCAACCGTAATCCCACGCGGCCGGAGATGGGCGCCGTGATGTGGCAAAAATCGACCTGCACCTGGTTATATTGCACCGTTCCCTCGTCGTTTTTTACGGTGCCCTCATCCTGCAGGACAATTTTTCCCTGGTCCTCCATCTGCTGCTTCGCAATCGCGTTTTGCGCCCATGCGTCTTGATAGCGTTTCAGGTCCATCTGCGCTTGTGCGAGCACGTTCTGGTCGCGCTCGAGCGCGCCTTGCGCCTGTAAAAGATTCGCGCGATAGGGCCGCGCATCGATATCAATCAGCGGATCGCCTTTACTTACCAACTGTCCTTCCTTAAAGTGCACCGCCACGACCAGGCCATTTACCTCGCTGGTAATCGAATTGGTATAGACCGGAGTCACCGTGCCGATCGAGTCCAGATAAACGCCGATGTCACCCTTCTTGGCGGTCGCGGTAGTGATCGTGATCTTGGGCGGTGCGGGCTTCGTTTTTTTTGCATCCTCGTCATGGTGCCTTACCAGCACGACGGCCAGCACTGCGGCGAGCAACAACAGAATCAATAGGACGACCCACGATACTTTGCGCCGGTGGGAAGTCGAGCCATGAACCGGGAGTTGATGGCTAGAATCGAGGGGAGGACGCTCATCGGTATCAGCGGTCAATCGAATCTCCTTTCCCCGCGCCAAATTGCCCCAGATTATAGCCGACGACGGGAGGAAGTTGGTTTCGCAGTCGTTCGTCCCGCTTGGCTACCGCGGGCGAAACTTACCGCGAGTTCGTCCACCATTCCCGGAACTCCACCTCAAGCATGACTTCTCCGCTCACTCAAGTCCGGCAACTCTGTAAAGTTACCGCGGGTCATTGCCGATAAAGCTTGATACGGGGAACAGGGCTGAGTGCTTGGCACGACATTGCCTGCAGAAGCCCAGGCAGGATTCTCGTTGGAGGCCGAGGGAAGGGTACCGGAAACATGTCCAGAGTCCTGATCGCGGATGACGATCGCATGTCGTGCAAGGTGCTTGGCAGCCTGTTGACCAAGTGGGGATACCAGGCCGAGATTGTGTACAACGGCGACGACGCGCTTCGCGAACTTCTCAAGCCGGATGCTCCGCCCTTGGCGATTCTCGACTGGATGATGCCGGGTTTGGACGGTATTCAAGTCATCAAGAAGCTGCGGGAAACTCACCGCGAGTCCTATACCTACGTTTTGCTGCTGACGGCAAAAGAACAGAAAGAAGACCTTCTGGAGGGTCTGGATGCCGGCGCGGACGATTATTTGAAAAAACCGTTTGACGCGCAGGAGTTGCGAGCCCGCCTTCGCGTTGGCGCCGATCGCACAAACATCGAGGGCGCGCTTCGAGAGGCCGAAAGGAAATACCGCGGAATATTCGATAACGCCATCTTCGGTATTTTTCAGAGTACGCCGAGCGGCCGCTATCTGAGTGTGAACCCAGCCATGGCTCGGATCTTTGGCTACGATTCCGCTGAAGAGATGATCAACACCGTCCCCGATATTTCCCAGCTCTACGTCGATCCCAAACGTCGCGACGAGTTCGTGCTCGGGATGGACAGATTCGGAGCGGTACAGAATTCTGAATGCGAGGTTTTTCGCAAAGATGGCAGCAAGATATGTGTGGCGTCGAGTGCCACTGCCATTCGTGAGAATGGGGTGGTGGTCCGCTACGAAGGAATGACGGAAGACATCACCGAACGCAAACTGCTGGAGAGTCACCTTCTTCACACCCAGAAGCTGGAATCAATAGGGCAGCTCGCAGCTGGAATAGCGCACGAAATCAATACTCCAACCCAGTATGTCGGAGACAACGTGCGGTTTTTGAAGGGTGCCTTCCAGGAACTGAAGAACCTCCTGGCGACCTATGAGCGGATGTTAGCAGCAGCCCAGGGCAATACTCTGTCTCGCGAAGCCGTTCAGGAGATCGTGGCTGCAGTGCAGCGTGCGGACGCCGGCTATCTGCTGGAGGAAATTCCCACCGCCATCGAACAAACAATCGAAGGTGTTACCCGAGTGTCGACGCTGGTGAGTGCGATGAAAGAGTTCTCCCATCCGGGCACGAAAGAGAAGACCCCCGTCGACCTGAATCATGCCATTGCAAGCACCCTTACGGTCGCGGGCAACGAGTGGAAATACGTGGCCAATGTGGAGACCGAACTCGACCCCTCACTCCCTCTGGTCTCATGCCTGCCCGGCGAGCTCAACCAGGTAATCCTGAACTTGATCGTCAACGCTGCGCAAGCAATTGGCGACGTTGTCGGAAAAGCAGGTTCAGGAAAGGGAAAAATCCGGGTGCAGACACGCAATTACCCGAAGTGGATCGAAATCCGGATCCAGGACACGGGCACGGGAATCCCGGAAAAAGTGCGCGACCAAATCTTCGATCCTTTTTTCACTACCAAGGAAGTTGGCAAGGGAACCGGGCAGGGTTTGTCCATCGCCCGCTCCGTGATCGTGGACAAGCACGGAGGAAGTATTCACTTCGAAACTGAGGCGGGGAAGGGCACAACCTTTATCGTTCGTCTTCCTCACGATGGTAAGGCTCTGGTCTCCAAGGCAGTGTCCGCGTGAAACCCACACCCTCCGTCGGCAAGTAACCACCCGGAAGTAAAGAAAAGAACACGGCTGGCCGAAGAAGTTCGTGTAGCTTCCGGTGCGTCGACGCGCCGATTGCAGTACGCCATTTGGGAGGCTCGAGAGCTTCTATGTGTCCTCGACTGTCCACCACCGTCCTTTGCGTTCCATCCCGTCCGCTTCGGGAAAGACCATGGGCTGAATTTCGGAATACACTCCGCCTGCTTACAATCTTCGCGTTCACGGCAACGGCAGTTGCCCAGCAGGCGACGAAGGACTTAAGTAACGCCACTCTGGAAGAACTGAGCAATATCCAGGTTTACAGCGCGTCGAAGCATTTGCAGAGTGCCAGCGATGCCCCTTCCTCCGTTACCGTCATCACTGCAGACGAGATCCAAAAATATGGCTACCGCACGCTCGCCGATATTCTGGAGAGTGTGCGCGGCTTCTACATTACCTATGACCGAGACTACAGCTACGTGGGTGTGCGCGGCTTCGGACGCCTGGGCGACTGGAATTCCCGTGTCCTACTGTTGATCGACGGCCACCGCATCAACAACAACATCCTCGGGCAAGCCATGGTGGGCACCGAGTTTCTGGTCGACGTGGATCTCATCGAGAGGGTGGAAATTGTCCGCGGTCCCAGTTCTTCTCTCTACGGCGCCGACGCCTTCTTTGCCGTGATCAACGTCATCACCCGCAACCGGTCGCAACTGAAAGGCGTGGAGCTCTCCTTTGCTCCCGCTAGTTTTGGAACCTACGCGGGAAGAGCCAGTTATGGCCGCCAATACCGAGGAATCGACGTGTTGCTCTCCGGCACGTTCTACAACAGCCAGGGACCAACTCTGTTCTTCCCCCAGTTTGACAGCCCGGCTACCAATTACGGAATCACTCGAAACACGGACTACGAAAGCTTTCAACACATCCTGACTACGATCAGTTTTCATGGATTCACGCTGCAAGGATTATTCAGCGCGCGCGATAAGGGAGTTCCAACTGGGTACTTCGGCACCGTATTCAACGATCCTCGCACCGCCAACTTCGACTACCATCAATACTTCGATCTCAGTTACCAGCATTCCGTCGGCGAGAACTGGACCCTGACCGCTCGCACGTCCTATGACCAAGTTCGCTTGCAAGCGCCACTTGCCCTCCCGACCGGACTGCCCAGCGATCCAACCACCGTGGACACATACTCGTTTCGAGGAAACTGGTGGGATGGCGAACTGAAATTGAGTCGCACTCTCCTCGAAAAACACAAAATCACCCTCGGCACCGAAATCACGGACAACCTGCGGCAAGACCAGGGGAACTACACTCTCATCGGCAACCTCTTCAGCGCAGACCCCGCAACCTCGTTGATCTGGGCCCTCTATGGGCAGGATGAATTCGCCATCACTCACAATCTAACCTTGAGCGCCGGCCTGCGCTACGATCATTACTCTGGTTTTGGCGGCACCACCAACCCGCGTCTGGGGTTGATCTACCATCTGTTCCACCCAACCACTCTGAAGCTCCTGTACGGTACGGCTTTTCGTGCCCCCGAGCCCTTCGAAGTCACACCTGGCTACGGGCCCGCCTACGACGACAATTTGAAGCTCCACCCAGAGCGCATTCGAAGTGTCGAAGGGGTGGTGGAGCAGGGGCTGGGACAACATTTCACGCTCTCGGGCAGCGTTTTCCGCAACTGGATTAGCGATCTGATCACTCTAGAGACGAATCCGGGCGGTGGCCAGTTGGTGTATCGCAACTCCGATAAAGCGGATGCCACCGGCGTAGAACTCGAGTTGGACGGCCACTTGGCCAGCGGCATCAAAGGCAGGGCAAGCTACAGCTACATAGATGCGGACCAGCCTGTTACCCATCAGGTTCTCAGCAACTCGCCCCAACACCTGGGCAAATTGAACATCATCATACCCGTGTTGGCGCAGCGCCTATTCGCCAGCCTGGACGCCCAGTACACCAGTTCGGCTCAGACTTTGGCCGGTAACACGGTAAGTGGCTTCTCCGTTTTCAATGTCACCTTGCTCGGACACACGCTGGGGAAGCACCTCGATTTATCCGCCAGCGTCTACAACATTCTCGACAAGAAGTACTTCGACCCCGGCCGTCCCGAGGATCCGGAAGGTGCCATTCAACAGGATGAAAGAACCTTCCGGATCAAACTCACGACCAGGTTTTGAATGAACATGACGCCACGCAAGGTGTTGATGCACCAGCGGGCGTTTGTTAGCAGGACTGAAGACACCAAAGCATGCAACCTCTGTTCAAGACTGGCCTGATGAATCTGCTTCCGGCGAAGCTTGCGGGCACGCCGAATCCAGGGCGAGTCCTATGGGTGCTGGGCGTGGTGATGCTGTTCCTCAGCCCCACGCCTGCTCAGTCTCCCACTGCTGGCGAGTATCAAGTGAAGGCGGCCTTCTTGTATAACTTCGCGAAGTTTATCGCATGGCCGCCGAGTAGTTTCTCCGATGCTAAGGCGCCGCTTCGGATCTGCGTTCTGGGTCAAGACCCCTTTGGCCAGGAGCTGCGCGACATCACCAGCGACAAGAACATCAACGGACGCAAACTCCAGCTCGATCAGGTCGCCGATCTGCAGCTGGCCAGAACCTGCCACATCCTCTTTGTTGCTTCCTCGGAAAAGGCACAGCTGAAGCGGATCTTTGAAAGTCTGCAGGGGACCGATGCGTTGACCGTGGGCGACACCAAAGGCTTTATCGACCAGGGAGGCATGATCAATTTTGTGCTGGAAAATAGCCGGGTGCAGTTCGAGGTGAACCACAAAGCAGCCGAGCAGGCCGGACTCAAGATCAGTTCCAAGCTGTTGAATGTGGCGAAACATGTAATCGAGTAAACACTGTTGGGAGCAACTCCGATGCATCATTTTGGAGATTTGTCGATCCGCCGCAAGCTGACCATCCTCTTCATGGCGATCAGTGGATTCACCGCATTGGCGGTTTCCTGCCCCATGGCCATTTATGAGGTGGTGAAATTCAAACAGACCGTCGCCCAGAACCTGGCTGTCGTGGGCGATGTTCTGGCCGGTAACAGCACGGCCGCACTTACATTTCATGACGCGGAATCGGCGCAAGAGGTCTTACGAGCTTTGCGGGCCGAACCCAACGTGACCATGGCCTGTATCTATACCCCCGATGGCAAACCCTTCGCCAAGTACGCGCGGGATGCAAAAGATGCGGGCTTTGTACCACCGTCACGGCAAGCGGAGAGCACCCAGTTCAAGAACGGTCATCTGATTCTGTTTCGAAACATCGTGCTTGCCGGTGAGACGGTCGGCATGCTTTACCTTGATTCCGATCTGGAAAGACTGCATGCGCGAGTGCGTGCCTATGCCTCCAATCTCTTATTGACTCTGCTGGTCACGTTCTCCCTGGCTTTTGTGCTGGCCTCGCGCTTCCAAAGGGCCATCTCTGAGCCTGTCCTTCACCTGGTAGCCACGACCAAGGCCGTTTCGGATCGGGGCGACTACTCGGTCCGGGCCGAAATCCTCAATCGTGATGAATTCGGCCGTTTGGCGACCGAGTTCAACGACATGCTAAAGCAAATCGAATCGCGCGACTTGGAACTGCAGCAACACCGGGAGAGCTTGGAGGAGCAAGTTGCCCATCGCACCAGTGAGTTGGTCGCAATGAATGCGGAGATAACGGTGGCCAAGGAGGCGGCAGAAGCGGAGATCACTGAGCGCAAGCGGGCCGAAAGCGAGTTGCGGCGCAGCCAGGCCTACCTCGCCGAGTCGCAGAGGCTCAGCCACGTCGGTAGTTGGGCCTGGAAAGTGGACCAGCGCGAGTCCGTTTTCTGGTCGGAGGAACACTACCGAATCTTTGGCTTGGCGCCTGGGAACGGCGCCATGGGGTTCGAAGAGTCCCTGCGACGGGTCCACCCCGAAGACTTGCCCACTTTCCGTCGCCTCGTGCGGGAATCGATCGCTGAAAAAAAGGACTATGAAACTGAACTTCGGGTCCTGCTTCCGGATGGATCCCTGAGGAACATTCTCGGCATCGGCCATCCCGTCATCAACGAGGCCGCCGAGGTCGTCGAGTTCGTGGGCGCGACCATGGATATCACCGAGCGCAAGCACGCGGAAGAGGAACTCTACCGGTCGCGCCAGATGCTGCAGTCGATCCTCAACACCATTCCTCAACGCGTCTTTTGGAAAGACCGGAATTGCATCTACCTGGGCTGTAATCGCGCTCTTGCCGGCGATGCAGGTTTGAATGATCCGGTGGAGATTATCGGCAAGAGCGACTTCGACCTCCCCTGGAGGACGTCGTCCGAACTTTATCGCACCGATGACCGGCTGGTGATGGAACAGGGATCGGCCAAACTCAACTTTGAGGAACGTATGGGCCGATCCGACGGAAGCATGCGGTGGCTCCAAACTAACAAAATGCCGCTGCGGGACAGGGAGGGCGAAGTGACCGGCGTCATCGGCACCTATGAAGACATCACCGAACGCAAGCGGGTGGAACAGGTTTTGCGAGAGGCCAAGGACGCGGCCGAGGCGGCCAGCCGGGCGAAAAGCGAATTCCTCGCCAACATGAGCCACGAAATCCGCACTCCGATCAACGGCATTATGGGCATGACCGAATTGGCCCTCGATACAGATCTGAACACCGAACAGCGAGAGTACCTGGGCCTGGTGAAGTCTTCCAGCGAGTCGCTGTTGTTGGTGATCAATGACATTCTGGATTTCTCCAAGGTGGAATCGGGCAAGTTGGATCTGGAGACGATCGAATTCAACCTATACGACTGCGTCGGCGAGACCATGAAGGCCCTGGCCCTGCGCGCTCATCAGAAGGAATTGGAACTGGTCTACGATGCCGACCCAGAAGTGCCCGCGCAACTGCTTGGCGATCCAGGGCGCCTGCGCCAGATTCTTGTCAACCTGGTCGGCAACGCGATTAAGTTCACGCAGCACGGAGAAGTGCTGGTAACCATTGAAAGACTCTCCCAGGATGCCGGAGGCGTGGAGCTCCATTTCAAAGTGAAGGACTCCGGCATCGGCATTCCTCCCGAGAAACAAGGACTGCTCTTTAAAGCCTTTTCGCAAGCTGACAGCAGCACCACGCGCAAATATGGCGGTTCCGGACTGGGATTGGCCATTTCGGCTCGCCTGGTGGATCTGATGGCGGGGAAAATTTGGTTGGAGAGCAGCGAAGGTACGGGGAGCACGTTCCACTTCACCGCGCGCTTTGCGCCGGCCGAAATCAAGCCTCAACCCGCCTCTCCCGCGCTCGAAGCCGACTTGCAAAATCTTTCGGTGTTGGTCGTCGATGACAATCAAACCAATCGGCGCATTCTCTGCACCATGACGCGCCGATGGGGGATGAGGCCTTGCCCTGCGCAAAGCGGTGTCACCGCACTCGCCGCCCTGGAGACGGCGCAGCAAAAAGGAGATCCTTTCCGGCTCATTCTGATCGACGGCAACATGCCCGTCATGGATGGGTTCGAGTTAGCGGAAAAGATGCAGGCAAGGAACGCGCGCAATGGCACGGCACAAGCTACCGTTCTGATGCTGACCTCCGGCGGACATCCTGGTGAAGCAACCCGCTGCCGGCAGCTGGGGATCTCGGCCTATCTGCTTAAACCCGTGCTCAAAGCCGACCTGATGTCCGCCATCCTTACGGCGCTGAGCCAGCGGCAGGAGAAAAAGAGTCCCAGTCCTGCGCTGGTCACTCGCCACACCTTGCGCGAATCGGCCCGCAAACTCAGAATCCTGGTGGCAGAAGACAACGCCGTGAACCAAGCGGTGATCATTCGCGTCTTGCAAAAGATGGGGCACACTTCCGTGTTGGCACAAACCGGCAAAGAAGCTCTGGCATTAGCGTTGGCGGAAAGATTCGACCTTGTTTTCATGGACATCCAAATGCCCGAGATGGATGGCCTGGCTGCGACCGCAGCCATCCGCGAAAACGAGAAGAAGGGCGGAACTCACCTGCCGATCTTCGCCATGACGGCCCATGCCATGAAAGGAGACCGGGAACGATGCCTGGAAGCCGGCGCGGATGGCTACATTACCAAACCGGTGCGCTTCAGTGACATTGAGGAAGCCCTGGCAGGGGTGGCGAAGGCGTCCGAAACGCCGACGAGGCTGGCCGAGACCGCATCCTGGAACAAGCTTGAAGCTCTCAATCGCATAGGAGGCGATGAGGAACTGCTCCAGGAAGTGTGCCAAATTTTTCTGGACGAGTCTCCCAAATTACTGGAGAAGCTGCGCCAGGCAATAGCGGCTGAAGACGCGGAAGGGGTCGTGCGCGCAGCTCACAGCCTCAAAGGCGAGTCCAGCTACCTGGTCGCCGGCCCGACATCGCAAGCTGCACGCCAGCTCGAAGAGATGGGCCGCAACAAAGATCTTGCCCGCGCCAGCGCAGGGCTCGCCACGCTGGAGCGGGAACTGGCTGGTCTGCACCTCGACCTGAAAGCCTTGGCGGGAGTCCACCATGAATAAGATTCCCGCTCTATGCGGCCAAGGCTCGCGGCCGGAACCGCGTGGAAACTGCGGCGGCATCGGGTGCGGCTGGGCCGTCAGGTGAAACCAGCTCTACTTGCAGACGATGGCAGGATTATCCTTCGCTAATTCCAGACAAGCGGCATGCTGCTTCGCCCGCTGGGCCGCGTCTCCCGCACTCTCATCTGGGGGAGCAGGCTGCGCCGTGGGTGGTTGCGCAGGCTGCGCCGGTTTTTGATACGCGGCTGGAGTGGGAGCCGGAGTTGCGGTGGGAGCCTGTGTAGTCGACGTGGGAACCTTGTCTAGCATCGCTTGAAAGGCCGCAATCTCCTCGGGCCGGCTCCAGATAAAACCTTGAGTCTGGATTTGGCAGTAATCGTCGGGATACTCCCAGAGAGGCTGAACTGTTACTTTTGTCGTGCCGTTGAGTTCCGCCAGTGCGTAGAGCCACACTTTTTTGCTGGTCATGCCCTTACACACACTGGAGGCGGTGAAAATCGCATCGACGGGCGGCATCTGTGCCGGCTTCGAGAAGCGGAACTGGAGCTGATTGTCGGTATCGAGCGTGTAGCCTTCTCTTAGATTCTGCTGGACGATTGCCGCCTTGAGCGTTTGCGCAGACGATTTACTGGTGAATACATAGGGTCCCGGATGGACCTTTGCCTTCTTATCGCGGGCCGCACCCAAGGTCGATACCGCCAGAATCAGAATCAGTAGTCGCTTCATACTCTCACCCTATTGCGAACTTTAGCCCGATCTGCCGCCCACCGCTAATTACCGGAGTCATCTAAAAATTCTTCTGCCAACACCGCGCCTGGCTCCTGCGAGATGTGCTGCCCGTCGTAGCCATGGCTTCGGCAGAGGGTGGTGGGTCTTTTCAATTTGTTTTGAAAGGGCGCGGCTTCAGCCGCGCCGTAACTGCCGCAACACCGACGCGGCTTTCCCGTTTGCTGAAAAACTCGGGTTCTGGCTGCGCTTATTTGGGACGATGGGTGCCCCATCCTTGCGCGTTTGTTGCGCAAGAGCCTGCCCTGAGCGGAGCCGAAGGGGTGGGATTCCACGAAAGCGTCGAGCTGGGTTCTTGCATTTAATTTTGCTTTTGGGTGGCGCAGCGCCGGGGTCCCCAGCACGCCCGGTTTTGGCGTGATGGGGTGGAGCGGTTCACCGCTGCGATAAAAGGCTTGTTTTGAACGCGGCTTTAGCCGCTGCGGGAATGTGTCGTCCAAACTGCACCACTACCCGGGTCGCAATCTTGCGATTCCATCGGCTGCCGGTGTAGCATTCGACCATGCTCGGAGAACTCCATCTCAACCGCGTGCTGTACAAGATGAAGCCGTTCGCATCGAAGGCCCTCTATCGCCAGGTTGCAGTCGTCGAACAGGAACAATTCCAGGTGCGTATCTTTGAGGGCCGGGTGGTTCAGACAAGTCCAAAGATCATCGCCGAGAGATCGGCCGCGGAAGTGCACACCCACGCGACCCTCAAAGAAGCTTTAGACGACGCTGATTCCGAGTACAAAAAATGCATCGCCACCGAAAGGTGGGAGCCGTACAACGTACCGTCTCCGCACCCCTGATCCGTCAAAGAGCCGGTGCCGTCGGCTCCAGCTGTAATGTCTTCGGGTCGTCTTCTCCGCTGACCACGCGAAATGCCCCGTCCGCGAGCGACTCTAGTTCATCTTCTCCGGGGTAGACTTTGATGGGCGCAATCCATTCCAGATACTCGCTCAGGCGCGTCACGATTCTTTTCGAATGTGCCATTCCGCCAGTGAGCAGCACGGCATCCACCTTGCCGCGCAAAACTGCGGCCATGGCTCCAGCTTCTTTCGCGATCTGATAAACCATGGCCTCGCAAACTGCGGCGGCCTTCTCATCGCCCGTGTCGATGCGGCGCTCCACCTCGGTCCAATCTTTTGTGCCGAGATATGACGAGACGCCGCCGGCCCCAAATACCAATCGGTCGAGTTGCTTCTGCGTATAGAAGCCACTGAAGCAGAGCTTGATCAGCTGTTGTACGGGGAGCGACCCCGAGCGATCGATGCCGAAGGGGCCGTCTTCGCCCGTATTGTTGTCAATCATCTGCCCATCGCGGTGCGCGGAAACAGAAGTCCCGCTGCCCATATGGATTACGATCAATCGCATCTCTTTGTACTGGCGACGTTGTTCCCGCGCAAAACGTCTGGCCACAGCTTTGGTGTTCAGCGCATGACACAGGCACGACCGCTGCATCAGGGCCGACCCGGAAATTCGCGCGCAGTCCTGCCATTCGTCCACGCTAACCGGGTCGACAACGTAGGCGTTCACCCCAGCCTCTTTGGCAAACAAATGCGCCAGCACAGCGCCGAGGTTCGAGGCGTGCTCTCCCCGGCGCGCCAGCCGAAGTTGTTCGAGCATCGCGTCATCCACCAGGTACGTACCGCCGGCAACCGGCGGCAGCAATCCGCCTCGCCCGACAATCGCATCGAACTTGCCCGCGCCATATCCCGCTTTTTGCAATTCGCTCCAGATCTGTCCGGCTCGATAGTCGAGTTGGTCGAGCACCGAACGCCCGCGGAACTGCGCCAGATCCTCATCCGTATGATGGACGGTGCGGACGAGCTCGGGGCCATCCTTGGTATAAACCCCAAACTTCGTGGACGTTGAACCTGGATTGATCGCCAGAACACGGCCGCTACCGTGTGGCATAGTTCACCCCAAGCGCGATGGCATTGACTTTATCGTCCGCGCTTTCGACACGCGACGGAATCAGAATCGGCACCTTCGCTCCCACCACCACGTGCGCACATTGCGATCCGCCGAGATACTTCACCGCCTTCCCCAGCAAATTGCCGGCTTCAATATTGGGCACGACCATGCAGTCCGCGTATCCAGCGGCCGGATGCTTGATTCCCTTGGCTTCCGCAGCCGATCTTAAGAGCGCGCAATCGAGCGCTACGGGGCCAAATACTTCAACATTTCCGAACTCGCCAGCCGCGCACATCGCGACCAGCGCCTGGGCATCGACAGTCGACGGCAAGGAGTTCGAAACCGCTTCGGTTGCGCTCATGATGGCCATCTTCGGGCGCTCCAGTCCAAGGCTGCGCATGACTTCGATCGCGTTCTCGAGGATTTGTTTTTTCTTTTCCAGATCCGGCAAAACATTTAAGCCCCCGTCGCTAATGCCAACCAGTCTGCGCCGCCCCGACACCGTGTCTTCGTAAAGAAGCACGTCGCTGAGCAGGCGTCCGGTGCGCAGGCCAGTTTCCTTATGCAGAACGGCGCTCAACAACTCATCGGTGCGAAGATGCCCTTTGAGCAAGACATCCACGTTGCCATCGCGTGCCATCTCGACCGCGACCCCAGCGGGATCCTCGGCGGCAACAAACTGCGCCTCGGCAAGTAATGCGCTCAACCTTAGCTGTTCTGCTTTGTCTCGTATCTTGCGCTCATTGCCGATTAGCACGGGACGAGCAATGCCTAGCTGCAAAGCCTCTTCGGCGGCCGTCAAGGCCACCTCGTCATCCGCGACCACCACCGCCACGCGCTTCGGTCCCAGCGCTTGTGCGCGCTGACGGAGTTCGACGAAGCTGCTGATTATCTTTGATGTTGACTGCGACTCCAATCGGGACTCCAAATCCGATGAACTCGCTGACCCAGCCGTTGCATGGTTCATGTTGCCCATACTCCTCGCCTTTGCCTGTCCGGTTGCCACCAGAGCCGTAAACAGGATATGCTCTCGCGTCCCGGGGGCCCATGCAATGATCGTGCGCACATTCCGCTGTTCAGGGTTTTTCAGCTTATTTTTAATAGTCATTTCCCTTCTTGAAAGCGCGCCGATGTTGGCGCAAACCGTCGATCCCACTCTTTATTCCAATATGCACTGGAGGATGATCGGCCCTTACCGCGGCGGCAAAGTGAATGGCGTCGCCGGCGTTCCGGGAGATCCAGCCGTTTACTACTTTGGCTCGAATGGCGGCGGCGTGTGGAAGACAACCGACGGAGGCACGGTCTGGAAGCCTATCTTCGACAGCCAACCCGTGGCTTCAATCGGCGCACTGGCGCTAGCGCCCTCAAACCCGAAAATTATTTATGTGGGCAGCGGAGAAAATAATGTCTACGGTGACATCACCTACGGCAATGGCGTCTACAAGTCCACCGACGGCGGCGAAACCTGGAAACATCTCGGTCTCGAAGACACGCGTCACATCGCGCGCATTCTGGTAGATCCCCGCAATCCTGATGTGGTTTTGCTGGCAGCCATGGGCCACAGCTATGGACCGAGTACCGAGCGTGGGATCTTCCGCTCGACCGACGGCGGCCGCACATGGAAGAAGGTTCTCTATAAAGATGATGTCACCGGAGCCGTCGATCTCTGTTTTGCGCCCGGCGAGCCGCGCATCGTCTACGCCGCGCTCTGGCACGCCATTCGCAAGCCCGGACAAATCGAAACTTCGTTCGGCCCAGGCAGCGGCATCTACAAGTCAACCGACGAAGGTGTCACCTGGAAGCCGATCACGGGCGCCGGCCTGCCCCCCAAGGATTGGGGCCGCATCGGAGTAGCAGTCGCTCCGGGCACGCATGGCGAGCGGGTTTATGCGCTCATCGAGGCGAAGGATAAAGACAACGGCCTCTACCGCTCCGACGACGGCGGAGCCAACTGGCAGCGCGCTACCACCGACGATCGCGTCCTCGGCTTCTGGTACATGAGCGAGATCTTCGTCGATCCGGGTAATGCGAATGTGATCTATGTTCCCCGGCAATCGCTCTATCGCTCGACCGACGGCGGGAAGACGTTCACTGTCCTCAAGGGCGCGCCCGGCGGCGACGATTACCACACGGTGTGGATCGATCCGACGAACTCGCGCCGCATCATGCTGGGCGTGGACCAGGGCGCGACCATCAGCCTGAATGGCGGAGAATCCTGGAGCACCTGGTACAACCAGCCCACCGGCCAGTTCTATCGCGTGGCCACCGACCACAGGTTTCCCTATTGGGTGTATGGATCGCAGCAAGACAGCGGCACTGCGGCCACTTCGAGCCGCGGCAACGATGGCCAGATCACCGAGCGCGACTGGTTTCCCGTAGGCCCGGGCGAAAGCGGATACACCATTCCCGACCCACTCGATCCCGACGTGGTCTATAACGCCGGCCCGGTAGGCAGCGTGCTGAGATTGTCAAAAAAGACCGGCCAGGTGCGCGATATTTCTCCGGGGCCAATCCCGTTCGGCACAAAATACCGTTTCAATTGGAATATTCCCATGGCCTTCTCGCCCCAGGATCCGCATGTTCTTTATCTGGGCACGCAATTTGTGCTGAAGACCGTCAACGGCGGTACAAGTTGGGAAGCAATCAGCCCCGATCTTACGCGGACTCCGCCGGACGAAAAAGATCCGAAGAAACCGCGCGGCTCACTGATGACGATTGCCCCATCGCCCGTAGCAGAAGGCGTAATCTGGGCCGGCAGCGATGATGGCGCGGTGCAGTTGACGAGAAATGGAGGCGCGACCTGGCAGAATGTCACGCCGCCCGCGGTTTCAGAGTGGAGCGCAATACCGCTCATCGAAGCCTCGCACTTCGACGCCGGTACCGCGTATGTCGCCGTCAATCGCAATCCGCTCGATGACCTGGGTCCACACATTTTTCAGACCCATGATTTTGGTCATACCTGGCAGGAAACCGTGAACGGGATCGGCCCCACCGATTTTGTCCGGGCGGTACGCGAAGATCCGGTGCGCAAGACTCTGCTCTATGCGGCGACCGAAGAGGGCGTGTACGTTTCGTTCGACGGCGCCGGCCATTGGCAGTCTCTGCGGCTGAATATGCCCATGGTGGCCGTGCATGATCTTGCCATCGAACAGGACGATCTGATCGCGGCAACCTACGGGCGTTCATTCTGGATTCTCGACGACCTTTCGCCGCTCCGCCAGATTGACGCGCAATCGCCTCTAGCCAAGGCCGTTCTGTTTGCGCCGCGGCCCGCGATACGAATACGCCGCGACGAAAATCAGGACACGCCGCTGCCGCCAGAAATTCCCGCCGGAAAGAATCCTCCCGACGGCGCGATTCTTGATTACTTTTTGCCCGCAACCACCGCTTCCGATATTCAGCTCGAGATTTACGATGCAAATGGAAAACTGATTCGCGCATTTTCCAGCACGCCCTTGCCTGCGGTGCATGAGCAGCCGCTGCAAATCGCCGAATACTGGATTGCGCATCCTCAGCCGCTTCCGAAAGGGCCGGGCATGCATCGTTTTGTTTGGGATCTGCGCTACGCTGACCCTCAGGCCGTGCACGTGCAAACTCCTTATAACTATCCCATGGGCGCTATTGTTGGCGAGACGCCTCTCCCGCCGCAAGGCCCGCTGGTTTTGCCAGGAACCTACGAAGTCCGAATGACGGTTGACGGCCAGACTTACCGGCAGCCGCTCGAGGTGAAGATGGACCCGCGAGTGCATTACGCACGCTATGAATTGCAGAGCTCCCTCGACTTGGAATTGAAGATTTCGGCAACGTTGGGGCGCAACTTTGCCGCTTATCAACAAGTGAAGGATCTGCGTTCGCGGCTCGCCGAGTTTACCAAGCGAACGCCGGCGGATCCTACCGCGACTGCGGCCGCGCAACTCGATTCCAAAGCCGAAGCGGTAGAAGGCAAGTCCGTGTACATTCTCGACATTCCCAAGGGAGGCAGCTTCATTACCGTGAACGATAGCCTGGTGTCGCTGATCGGGCTGGTGGATGGCGCTGATTTTGCGCCTTCCGCAGAATCTTTTGCGGCTTTGCAGCGAGTCTGCGCGGCGATGAACGGGACGCTGGAAGAATGGCAAAAGCTCAAAGAAAACGAATTGGCGGCTTTCCGCAAGCTTGTTGACCCGCAGAAGATCGGCGCAATTCCTGACTACCCGGCGATAGCGGTCGACGCAAGCTGCGGCAAGTAGCTCGTTGCGTCCAACGCGGCGGCGCAGTGCTGTACGCGCGCAGAATCGGGTCTGGAATCAGCGCGCCACCACATCGAACGGCCGCATCATCTCGTTGTCTTCGTGCTCCAGGATATGACAGTGCCAGACATACCGTCCGGTGAATCCCTCGAAGCGGATGATGATGCGTGTCACCATTCCGGGGTCGGCACGCACCGTATCTTTCCAGCCCGCTTCGCCTGGCTCCGGAGGCATCGCCGGGGCGCGATACCTCATCTCGCCCTTCGTCCAGAATGTTGCGACGTCGAAGGCCCTGCGATCGAGAATCTGGAACTTGACCAAGTGCAGGTGAATGGGATGAGCGTCATCCGTGGTGTTGAGGAGATTCCAAATCTCGACCGAATCGAGAACCGGATTCTCCGTTACCGGCATGTCCCAATGCACATTGTTCAACAGCATTTGCACTGGCCGCTGGACCAGATCCTGTTGCTCCACCAGCGTCAACGCGCGCGTTTTCACAGCCGACGATTCCGCAATCTTCGGAACCGGCCGCAGCGTCTGGGGCAGTACGCTCTCATCCCGCGCGCCCTTCGGCGCTACACGAAATTGCATGACATTCAAGTTGTCGTTTTTGAGAATGACTCTGGCGCCGGCGCTGGCGGCAAAATCAACGATAAGATCGGCGCGCTCTGCGGGCGCTAAGGACAAGATTTTCAAAGGCACGGGCGCGGGCAACAGTCCCTGGTCGGTACCGATCTGGTGGAAAGTCTGACCGAAAGCCTCTGCACCTTTCGAAAGCGTCAGATGAAAGAACCTGCCATTTGCTCCGTTGAGCACGCGGAAACGATATTTGCGCGGTTCCACTTCAAGATATGGGAATAATTTGCCATTCACCAAAATGGCGTCGCCAAAAACCTCCGGCACCCACGGAGACTTCTCATTGCCTGATACCGGGTAGTTAAGCTGTCCTCGAGATCGAAGACCCGATCGTAGAGCACAAGCGGAATTTCGTATTTGACGCGCGGCAGATTCAGAGAATCTTCAAACTCATCGCGCACAAAAAATGCGCCAAACAATCCAGCAAAAACGTTAAGCCGGTTAATGCCCAGGGTGTGGTCGTGGTACCACAGCATGGTTGCGTCCTGCCGATTGGGATAATGACAAATCGCCGATTTCCCCGGCACATACCAATTCTCAGGATAGCCATCGCTTTCCGGAGGAACTTTGGCGCCATGCAGGTGGACAACCGCGCGCACGTCGGGTTTGTCCGCTTCCGCGCCGTGAATGCTGTAGTCGATGGGCAGAAAATGCGTCGCGGGAAGTTCGTTCACCCACTCCACCAGCAATCCCTGACCGCTGCGCGTCTCAAAAGTCGGCCCCGGCGAGCTTGATGCATATCCCCAAAAGCGAGTGGGTTTCAAATCGCGGTGCACTTTACTTTCAAACTGCCGCATGGCAACCCGGTAATACGGGAGTTGGACCGCGGGATTATCCGGGCTGGGCCGATGGCCAATGGTCTGGATAATCTCCGGCACCGGCAGCGAGTCGACGAATTGCGCGAGAGAACTCGCATTCAACTCGGGGCGAAACTTGGGCGGGGCCGCGTGCGACATGGCGTGAGACATGCCCCGGCGCAGAGCCAGCGCCATGGTCATGATTCCGCCGCGCGCCAGAAATTCTCGTCGTGTGATTCCCAAAGCTTCGCTCTCCTCTTCGAAGTATAGACGGGGCTTACCCCGTCTTATGCGATGGCAGACGCGGCAAGCCGCGTCTCTACGCGAAACGCAATCGCGCCTCGCACCAAACTAGAGCGGGCATGCGAATCAATTTTCGCATGCCCGTCCAGGCCGAATCGAATACGGCTTCTGCATTACTGACAGCTCTTTTGTTTTTCTCCAGTGATCGGATTCAGGCACAGAAATGTCGTCCTTGGTTTGCTGAAGTCGAAATCCTGGACGATGGAGTTGGCGTAGGCATCGAACGAACCGTTGCCAATGCGTTGTCCGCCGAGCCAGTTGTCTTCGATGAAGTGGATGATCGAGGTCTGGTCGGTCACCGTGTGGTCGACGAAGTTGTCCTTCGCGTACGGTGAAATGATCAGCATCGGCAATCTCGGGCCATAACCGCAGCGGCCGAGTGCGTGTGGGTTCGCTGCCGCGCCCGCGTAGCCCGGCAACGAGGTGGCCGCCGTGCCGCACGCGCCGGGTCCGGTCAGAGCATCTTGCGGGCCGGTCGAGGTATTGACGATCGGTCCCATTTGATGGTCGTACCAGCCGTCGGAATCGTCATACATGATGACTACGGCGGTGCTGCTCCAAGTCGGCAGAGTTTGCAGGAAGTTGATCGTGGTCACGACGAAGTTCTGCTCGTCGATCGGGTCGGAGTAGCCGGGGTGGGCATCCTGATAAGCCGGAGCCTTCAGGAAGCTCACGGCCGGCTGATATCCAGCGCTGGCCGCGGCGTAGAAATCCTGGATGTCGTAGTTGTGGTTGGCGGGACCGGCATTTCCGATTTCAGAAAGCGAAGCGGGCCGGGCGTGCGTCAGGTTGGCGACCGAAGGCCAATAGTTGAGCAACGAGTGGTGTGCGATGTAGTCGGTTTCAGTTACACCCGTGATATTCGAGGTGGTGCTGCGTTTACAACCCGTGGTCCCGTTCTGATTCTGGATCGAGAGGTTGAAGCCGCCCATGAAAGCTCCCCAGGTTACCCCGGCGTTATTCAACAGATCGCCGATGGTCACGCCGCCCATTTGTGCCTGGTTGCGGCTCGGATTGGAGCAAACGTCGCCGACCGGGTCGGGATCGTCAATGTTGGTCAGCGAACCGTCCGGTCCGCCGGGGACGAAACTTCCAGTTCCGTTCAGATACGCGACCACTCCGTTGGTCTGGCCCGCGATGAGGTTCATCACGCCGACCGTAGATGGACCGAAGGTGGTCCCATAGGAGTTATCGCTCAAAACGAAATTTTGAGCATAGTTCCAGATGGCGGTCGCCGTATTTCCGTCGTAATAACCCATGACCAGCCCGTTGGTATTCACAATTCCGCCCCCGGCCGGCGGAGGTCCAGCGGTTCCGGTGTACAGCGGGAACAGGTCCATCAACCCGGCGTCGGATGCCTGTTGCTCGGGCCCGTAGTTATGGTCCTGGTCCGCAGTGTTGGCTTGCTCGACATCAAGCCGGAACGGATTGCTCGCGCCCGTGCCGTTAGCAGGATTCAGATTGGGGTTGTTGTTCAGAAGCGCGGCCGACAGGCCGTTGACCGTGGGCGTGTTGTCTCTCGCCTTGAACTTGTTTTCAAACGGTGGATTCAACGCATTTGGGTAAGTTCCGAAGTAGTGATCAAAAGAAACGTTCTCGTTGAAAATTACCACCACGTACTGAATCGGCGTCGCGGTGGCATGGACCCTTGCTGCGTGTTTTGTCTCCGGTTTGACGGAAGAGGCGAAAGCGGGAGTAACAGTCGGTCCCACGGTAATAGCGATAGCCAGTAATGACGCCATCGCCCGCCTGAAATTGGCAAAGGCTTGCTGGGCTGCAGACATGGTGAGTTCTCCGTTTCCTGGAATTGCCGGGCGCAGGGCCCCACTGGCCTGACGCGTGGCGAGAAACTGCAGAGAACATTAGGCGGGAGATATTTCCCTACTGTGACGGCAATGTTAAGGAAAGATGAAAATCGTGAAGCAGGCTTACGGAATGCTGCACCGGTTCGACAAGACAGTGTTCCACGTACGTTAAAAGGAGCATTGACGATGGTCCCATCCTGGTACTCGAGCGCCTAGGCAAAGCGCCGTCGTAGTGGGCTATCTTCAATAGCCCACTACGCTCAACGCGAATGCCTAATCTCCGGCCAACGCCTGCGGATGTTTCTCCTCCTCCGTAGTCACTTTGGCAGCGGAGGCTTGCACCAATGCCGCTGTCAGCTCTGCGGCCTCAGCTTTGGCGATGGCGTGCGCCGCCACCGGTTTCAGCAACAGCAGGGCCATGAAGGCGGCGGTTATGTCGCAGGCAATCATGACGTAGAACACCGGCACCCACGAACCCGTCTTCAGCATCACGTAGGCAGCCACCGGAGCCGCAAAAATGGATGCCGTACCTTTCGCGGTGTACACGATGCCGTAGTTCGTCGTGGCCCATCTCCTGCCGTACAAGTCCGCCGTGATGGACGGGAACAGCGAGAAAATCTCGCCCCAGGCGAAGAACACCAGGCTGGACAACAGAACGAACATCACTGGTTTGTGAATGGTCTGTAACCATCCGTATACCGCCAGACCCTCGATCAGGAAGGCGGTGAACATCGCGTTCTCCCGGCCTATGTGATCGGAAATCCAGCCCCACAGCGGACGTGTAATACCATTGACGATGCGGTTCAACTGGATCGCCAGAATTGCCGCCGACAGGCCCCAGGCAATGATGACCCTGTCCACTTTGTAGAAACTGGCAATCTCCTTCAGTTGCGAAGTAACGACCAGCCCGCCGAACGCCACCAGCGTCATCATGACGTAGATGAGATAGAAAGATGGTTGCTTCAGCATCTCCCACCAGGTCATTTCTGTGGCAGCCTGATGGACTCTGGCGACACGTTTCCACGCTTTTGGCAGCCAACCCTTCGGCGGCGCCACTATAAACATCGCCGCAACCGTCACGATGATGCCCTGTAGGATGCCCCAGAAGACGAACGCATGCCGATAACCGGAAGCGCTGATCATCTTCTCGATCGGAGCCACGGTTACCGCGGTGCCAATGCCATAGGCGCCCGACACAATGCCCGCGCAAAGTCCCCGGTGGTCGGGAAACCACTTCAGCACGTTGCCGGTGCAGCCGCCATAAACGGCGCCGGCGCCGATGCCACCGATCGCGTACCAGATGTAAAGTCCGGTGGTGGTACTAGCATAGCCGGAACCAATCCAGCCGGCGCCCACCAGCAGGCCGCCGATTCCGATGATCAGCCGCGGCCCGAACCGATCCACCAGGTAGCCTTCGAATGGGACCAGCCAGGTTTCGCAAAAAATAAATGCGGCAAATGCGATTTGCACTGCCGCCAAAGTCGCATGCAGGCTTGCGGTTAAGGGTTTGGTGAAAAGTGTCCAGGCGTATTGCAGGTTCGCGATCGCCATCATCGCGATTATGCAGGCGCACATTTGAACCCAGCGGTTAACGATCTTGGGTTCCGTTCGAACTAAGGAGGTCACATTCGTGGCCATAGGGTCCTCCTACCTGATTGTCAGAATTGCGTCGTCTTTGCTCGCTTGCACCTCTGCCGGAAGCGTCCGGGTAAGTGAAAAACCCGCCCCTTTTGTGGGGCGGGCGGGTTATTCGGTTTCGAGATCTTTCTGGAGCGGGATGATCCCCGGCACCAGCCACTTGTTCCACATCTCATCGATCTTGCTCTGGAAGTATTCGATATCTTCCTCGATGAAGTGCGCGAACCGTCCCTGCTTGAGCAAGTAATCGCGAACCGGCAAGCGCTTGAATCTGCCATTCACAATATCCTTGCTCTTGCCGTACATCTTCAGCTTGCCATTTTCGACCTCGTACAGCGGGAAGATGCCCGTATTCACGGCCAGTTCGCCCAGCTGGAACGAAAGCACGGGATCGAAATCCCAGCCCTTCGGACAGGGGTTAAGGCAGTGAATGAACGTGGGCCCGCCCACCGACAGCGCCTTGCGGACGCTGTTCATCGCCTGCAACGGATACGACGTCGAGATGGTCGATACATACTTCACCGTCGGATGCCCGACCGCGATCAACGGCGCCATGTTCTTCTTCCAGCGATGATTCATGATCCGTTTCACTTTTCCTGGCGTACTGAACGAAGTATTGACGCCATACGGCGATGTCCCGGAAATCTGGATATCCGTATTGGCATACGACTCGTTGTCGTACATCAGGATCAGCAGGTTGTAATCGGGATGGCACATCGTGGCCGAGATGCCGTTCAAGCCCATATCGGCCCCGCCGCCGTCGCCGCAGAACGCGATGACGTTGATCGGTTCATCCTTCATCGCGCCCTTGCGCATCTGGACGCGGAAGGCCGCCGCCGCTCCCAGCGCGGCCGAGCCCGAACTGCCCAGTTGCGTGTGCATCCACGGCACGCCCCACGGGGTTGAATAGTAAGAGGTGTTCGCCACGTACATGCAGCCCGTGCTGCCCAGAACAATGGTTCGCGGACCCGCGGCCTTCGCCATCAGTTTCATGATTTGCGCAGACTCGCAGCCCTGGCAGGTGCGGTGGCCGGACGTGTAGTACTCCTCGTGCGGAACCTTCTTCACTCCCTTGAAGGCTTCCAGGTTTTGCGTTGGTTTCTCGTCTACAAAAGTGCTCGTGCTCATAATTGTTTGTCCTTTCCGGCTATAAGTAGCGCCATAGCGCCACGCGTCCGCGTTACTCCCGCAGCCCAATCCATTGCGTCAGGGGTTGCGCCTTACCTTGGGCGGCTTGGAACACGATATCGCTCATCGTTTCCACGTCGGGTACGGTGATCTCGCGGCCACCCAGTCCTCCGATAAAGCCAATCACCGGCGGTCGGGTGCTGCTGCTCGAGTACATGGCGGAACGTACTTCCGTCGCCACCACGCCACTCAGGTCCGGCGAACCGAACGAGAAGTCGCGATCGATGACGCCGACAGCCTTGAACCGCTCCAGGCACTTCGCAATCTCCGGACCGGCAAACGGCCGGAACCAGCGCAGCCGTACGAAGCCAACTTTCTTTCCTTCATCGCGCAGCTTGCGAATCGCCACTTTCACCGGCGTTGACATGGTTCCCATGCCCAGCAGCACAACATCCGCATCCGCCGTCATATATTCTTCGAAGAACGGATTGCCGTACTTGCGTCCGAACGTTTTCTCGAAGTCGGCATAGACTTCGCGAATCACGTCGCACGCAACTTCGGTGACCTTGTAGTTCTGCCGCCGAATCTCCATCACCCAATCTTCGTTGGCCTGTGGCGCCACCGAAATCACATTGTCAGGATGGAGCAGCAGATCGCCGCGGTTATAAGCCGGCAGAAACTTCTTAACCTGCTCCGCCGCCGGAATCTTTACCAGCGCTTGCGAGTGCGTCAGGAACGCGCCGTCGCAGCTGATCGCCAAAGGCACAAAGATGCGGCGATCTTCCGCGATACGATACGAAATCAGTGCCGTGTCCAGCGCTTCCTGCGCGCTGTCAACCCAGGTCAACAGCCAGCCCAGGTCGCGCACCGCCAGCGCATCGTTATGTTCCACGCCAAAGGCCCCGGGATCGTCCAGCGCCCGGTTGCCCACCATGCACACCATCGGAACGCGCAGAGCCGGACTCACCGTCAGCGCTTCCATGGCGTACATCCAGCCCACACCGCTCGAACCGCAGAACACGCGCGCACCGCAAACCGACGCATGTTTCACGATTTCAAATTGTGAATGCTCGCCTTCCGCCACAATGTATTCGCAATCCATCTCGCCATCTGCAACCAGTTGGCTGATGTACTGCATCACCGTGTCGTACGGCCGGATCGGGTAAGCCGTGACTACGTCGACGTTGGCCAGTTTGCACGCAATCGCAATGGCCTCGGCGCCCGTAATCAGGGCTTCCTGTTCTTGAACTTTCTTCTTTTCCTCAACCGGTAGTGTTAATGTCGCCATCTTAATCTCCTTAATTGTTCAGCCTTGCCGCTAGATGCCATCTCACAAATCAGTTTTGAAAGGGCACGGCTTTAGCAGTGCCGCAAAGGGCCATAAAGACACGGGCTTTAGCCCCTGAGGGGACAGCGGCCCACTCCTGCGGCCCATTGATGACATGGCCACTAGCCTTTCTTAGCCACTTCCAGGGCTTCGGGGACCTGCTCTTGATACTGCCCGCGATAACGGAATCCGTGCGACCGCTGCTCGATCGGTTCCGCCTTCGCAATCGTCGATTCCAGCCATTTCAGATAGGCGCCTTTGTCTTTCCTGTACGCCTCCCACTGGCTCTGGTTATCGTGGAATTCCGATTCGTTCACCATGGTGACGCATTCCTTCACCGGGCAAACTTCTGCGCAAATGCCGCAGCCGCAGCACGACTCTAGATTCGCGTCGTAGGTTCCTTCCGGCGTGACGTCGAAAGACGCATCCGGACAATTCAGCCCGCACAAAGTGCACTTCGTGCAAGTCGAGAAGTTGATCACCGGACGCATCGAGCGCGAAGAATACTTCTTGAACAGCTCGTTGCGCCCCGGCCGGAACCCTCCCACTTCTTTGGTGACCGGATCGGCATAAGGTCCACCCTGGACTTGACCCTTGATGGAAACCCCGCCCCGCATCTCCTTCCAGCCCGGCAGCTCGAACTTAAACAGCTCTTCGGGATTGCCTTGCCCCGCTTTCACATCGACCGTGGTAAAGCGGTCGAAAGCGTTGCGCGCGGAAGTCACTTTCAGCGAACTCTTCAGCTTTTCGTTGATGAATTTCTCCACCGACTCAAAGCTGAACACCTGCGGCAGCGCCTTGGCCACAGCGCCCAGCACGCGGACGTCGGTGTGGTCGTCCTTATAAACCCACATGCCCGAAAAACTGGTAATCCCTTTGATGATTCCCAGCTTGTAAGCCTCCGTCCGCTGATGGATGTTCTTCAGCAAAGCCGGTGCGCTGTCCTGAGAGACGACGATCAGTGTGTGTCCGGGTTTGAGCGCTTTATGGACAGGCTGCAACCCGTACCAGGCCCACGACTCCGCGCCCTTGCAAAGCGTGTCGTCGAGAACCACGGTCAGGTCGACCTGTTTCGGCTCGTATTGCGCCATTCCCGCTTCGAGTGTCAGTTCGTCGTTGGCGACGATCGCGAAACTCTTGGCCGGAATTCCATTGCGTTCCGGAGCATCCCCATACCGCCCAAAAGAAATGCCCAGTTTGCCTTCGTTGTGCGCAGCCAGAACAATGCCGCGCGTTATGTTCTTGGCCAGGGTCTTCTGAAAGACCCCTCGGTAGATCACTTCGACCGCGAATAACTGGCCCATTGTGAAAACCTCCATTCTTTTACAACTTCTTCAGAACTATGTTTTCGACTTCCTGTATGTGCTGGCGCATGGCAGCCTCGGCGGCTGCTGCGTCGGCACGCTTCAGAGCTGAGAGAATTCGCTGGTGACCGGCGAGCGAGTTTTCTTGCCGCCCTTCGCCTTGCAGCGAGCGTTCCCGGGTTTCCCGCAACAAGTCCATCAGCACGTCTACGATTTTCAAGACCACGCTGTTGTCGGACGCCAGCGCAATGCTGTAGTGAAATTCGGCGTCCTCTTCAATTCCCGGATCGCCCCGGCGCACCTTCTCCGCCTGGCGTTTGAGAATGTTCTCCATCTCGGCAATTTCATCGGGCGAAGCGTGCAGAGCGGCGCGAGCGGCCAAGGGTGGCTCGATGATCTTGCGGACATCGAGCAGTTCCGCAATCATCTTTCGCTTCGCGATGAGGGCGTTTGCCAGGGGATGAGCCGGAGTAGCTCCCGGATCGCACACCACCGTCCCGATACCCTGGCGCGGTTCAAGCAGGCCCATCAGTTCCAGGCTGCGGATTGCATCTCTTACGGAGCCTCGGCTAACACCGAGCATTTGCACCAGTTGCCGCTCGGGAGGGAGCCGGTCGCCTGGCTTCAGGTCTTGAGTAATACGCCGCTCCAGTTGCCTGGCGACCTCCTGATAAACCTTATTTCTTGGGATCGCCTCGAACCCGGTCTGCGGGGATGATTCAGTATCGATCATCGGATTTGGCAGTGGTCTGATGACTGACCATTGCGCCCACTGTCATTTCGCTCCTCCACCCAAAATCGCGCAAGGACATTGATCACCCTTCGCAGGGACATAGATCACAATTCAACGTGACATGATCAACGTCGCGGCCTGCACCGTTCGAAGCGGTGGGTTTTGCTAGGCAATTGGTTTTCTCGGTGTCTCCGTGACTCCGTGGTAGAAGCTGAATTTTTGACACAACCGCCAAAATCATTCGCTGGAATAATCCTCAAAAGTGAGAGAAAATGAGTGTCTGTGTTTGCCGGAGGGGTCCTGCGCAAGCCGCCCAAACCGGCGAGGGGACATACCAGCCTGGCTTTGCTGCGGCGGTGAGCCGCAGCCCACGATTAGCTCACAGGCGACACTTCCCTGCACGCATTCATCACGACCAACGACCAACGCACGATCCGCGCCTTGTTCTACGGAGAAAATTTACCATGGCCAGCAGCACGATCGAGGTTGAGACCACCGCCCACAACCATAGGAATGCCAAGCTGGAACGCTGGGTTCAAGAAGCCGCCACGCTGTGCAAACCCGATCGCGTGCACTGGTGCGATGGTTCGCCCGAAGAATACCGCGAACTCATGCGCTTGCTGGTCCTCACCGGAACCGCCATTCCTCTCGATCCCGCCAAGCGCCCCAACAGCGTCCTGGTTCGCTCCGATCCCGCCGATGTCGCCCGCGTCGAGGACCAGACCTTTATCTGCTCCCGCACCAAAGAAGATGCTGGCCCCACCAACAACTGGGAAGATCCGGCGCAGATGAAGCAGAAGCTCACGGGATTGTTCGCGGGCGCGATGGTAGGCCGCACCATGTATGTTGTTCTCTACAGTCTGGGTCCGATCGGTTCGCCAATTTCACGCATTGGAGTCGAGATCACCGACTCCGCCTACGTCGTCGCCAGCATGCACATCATGTCCAGAGTCGGCAGCCGCGTGCTTGAGGCTCTCGGCGAAGATAGCGATTTTGTGCGTGGACTGCACTCGGTCGGCTTTCCTCTTGCCCCCAATCAGCCCGACCGCACCTGGCGCTGCAACGCCGAGAACAAGTACATCTGCCATTTTCCGGAAACTCGCGAAGTCTGGTCCTATGGCTCTGGCTACGGGGGCAATGCGTTGCTCGCGAAGAAATGCCACGCGCTGCGCATCGCATCGGTGCAGGCGCGCGACGAAGGTTGGATGGCTGAGCACATGTTGATTCTCAAGATGATCAGCCCGTCGGGTCAGGTGAAATATATGACCGGCGCTTTTCCTTCGGCCTGCGGCAAGACCAATCTGTCGATGCTGATTCCGACCATTCCCGGCTGGAAGGTAGAGTCGATCGGTGATGACATCGCGTGGATGAAATTCGGCGCCGATGGCCGCCTCTACGCCATCAATCCGGAGTACGGCTTCTTTGGTGTGGCGCCCGGCACCAGCATGAAGACCAACGCCAACGCCATGCTCAGCATAACCAGAAACGCCGTTTTCACCAATTGCGCCATGACCCTCGACGGCGACGTCTGGTGGGAGGGAATGACCGAGCAGAAACCGTCCCAGTTGATCGACTGGCTGCGCCGGCCGTGGACTCCTGACTCAGGATGGAAAGCCGCGCACCCCAATGCCCGCTTCACCGCAGCCTTGAGCCAGTGTCCGGTCATCGCTCCCGAGTGGGAGGACCCGCAGGGAGTGCCGATCGATGCCATCCTGTTCGGTGGCCGGCGCGCCGGAGTTGTCCCCCTCGTCACCGAAGCCTTCAACTGGCAGCATGGCACTTTCCTGGGCGCAACCGTCGCCAGCGAGACGACGGCCGCGATCACGGGAAAGGTCGGACAGTTACGCCGCGATCCCATGGCCATGCTCGCCTTCTGCGGCTATCACATGGGCGACTACTTCGCCCACTGGCTCAAGATAGGAGCGCTCGCCAACCCGTCGAAGCTGCCAAAGATTTTCTACGTCAACTGGTTTCGCCAAGACGAGAATGGCAAGTTCCTGTGGCCGGGTTATGGTGAAAACAGCCGCGTATTGAAATGGATCTTTGAGCGTTGCGACGGTAAGGTGCATGCCAAAGATACTCCCATCGGACGTCTTCCCGATGTGTCCGATCTAGACACCACGGGTCTCAACATCAACCGCGCTCATGTGGACCAACTCCTCGCCGTAGATATCAAGGGCTGGCTGGCGGAAGTGCCTTTGATCAAGGAGCATTTCGCGACTTTCGGCACCCATCTTCCCGAAGGATTGAATGCAGAGGTAAATGCGCTAGAAGAGCGTCTGCAAGCAGCCAAATCCTAGGTCCTGCCACGCAGGGGCGGCGGAACAAGACCCACCCCAGCCGCGAAGCGGCGGCATGTGGAAGCCCGGCACGGAAGTGCCGGGAAACTAGAAGTGCGACAAACCGAGTCCGCTTCAGCGGACGGCACGAGTTTCGCAACAACCTCAACGTTGGCATTCACCGCTTCCTGTGCACGAAAGGTCGTGCCGCGCACTCCCTCCACCCCTCTAACTCTTCACTGAAATCTCGCCGATAAACATCTCGACGACACATTCCGTGCAACCCGCGGAAGCGGTCCGGCCATTTGCCCGGTAGCGCACACTCTGTTGTGTCCGCGCCCCGCGACCTCTAGGAGAAAGAGAATGAAGTTAACCCTCGGCAAAAAGCTCGGACTCGGCTTCGGCACCATCCTCGCCTTGATGGTCTTCAGCGCGGCGATGAACTACGTGCGCTCGGCCAGCATCCGGGCAAGCGCGGACGCCGCCATTGAACTGCGTTTCCCCGCGATCGAAGTATCGAGAATGTTGCAGCGGGATCTGAACTATACCCAGGTCAAGGGTCGCCAAGCCATTCTCGCCGGAACCGACCGGGCCCGCTGGCAAGAAGCGAAGAAGGCGTATGAAGCAGCCTGGAAATCCATTGAAAAAGATGTCGCCCAATTGGACGAATTGGCCCCCAAATGGCAACCGGATGATCGTGACCGATTGCGGGACATCAAGCAGCACCTTCCCTGGCTGCGCTCTACCGAAGACGCAGCCATCAATCACGCGGCGAGCGGCGAGCCCAATGCCGTCATCCGTGCGGGCAACGAAAATGCCGACCTCGTTACACCTGCCAACATCGCGGTCAAGAAATCTCTGGACGCCTTGGTGGATTCCGTGGTCGCCCTGTTAGCCAAAAATGAGGAAGAGTTGCATGCGGCAAACCGCGCGCTCAACCGGGCGATGACCGTCACGGTTTTCCTGGCCCTCGCCATCGGAGCCTTCGTGGCCACTTTCCTGAGCCGCACCATCACCCGCGCCGTCCGCTCCATTCTGGACCAGGCAGAAGCCATCGCGACCGGCGACTTGACCCGTCACGACCTGAAAATCCACAGCTCCGACGAACTTGGCGACCTCACAGCGGCGATCAATAAGATGAGTGGCAGCCTGATACGCATGATCCTGGCCATCACAGAAAATGCGGCGCGCGTAGCCGACGCCAGCGACAAACTGGATTCGACCAGCCAGCAGATTACCGCCAATTCCGAGGAAACCTCGGCTCAGGCGGCCGTGGTTTCCACCGCCGCGGAGGCGGTCAGCCAGAACCTGCAGACCGTTGCCACCGGCGCCGAACACTTGGGCGCCAGCATCCGGGAGATTGCCAGGAACGCCACAGAAGCCGCAAAAGTCGCGGCCTCGGCTGTCACGGTCGCCGAAACCGCCACCACCACCGTGTCCAAGCTGGGCGGTTCCTCCACCGAGATTGGACAGGTCATTGCACTGATCACATCGATTGCCCAGCAGACCAACCTGCTGGCGCTCAACGCCACCATTGAAGCCGCCCGTGCCGGCGAAGCCGGTAAGGGTTTCGCGGTCGTCGCCAATGAAGTGAAGGAGCTAGCCAAAGCCACCGCCAAAGCGACCGAAGACATCCGCGGGAAAATCGAAGCCATTCAAACCAATACCAAAGCGGCCATGGACGCCATCGCGTCCATCAGCGGAGTTATCAACCAGGTCAACGGAATCTCCAACTCGATTGCCACCGCCGTCGAACAACAGAACGCCACCACCACCGAGATGTCACGCAACGTGACTCAAGCTGCCCAAGGCAGCAATGAGATCACTCGCAATATTGTGGGCGTGGCAGAAGGAGCCCAGAATACGACGCTTGGAGCCTCCGATACCCACAAGGCCTCGCAGCAACTGGTGGAAATGTCCACACGATTGAGCGGTTTAGTGGGCCAGTTCAAAATCAGCACGGAAGTAGAAGGGTCCCGCATAGGAATTGCGGAGTCCGCAAAGCCATCCACCAAGGCCAGGGCCGCGACCGCCACCACATGATTCATTCCCCGGCAGCAACGGGGGACGGTAGCTGAACAAGTTGACGAAAAACGCAGGTTTCGTATCAGGGCATCGCTTTAGCGATGCCGTAAGTCCTGAAAATTGAGATGCCCCTTGAGGGGCCGCAAACTCTGACGCCAGCTTCCCTTACGCCACACCCCGTGCTTTGATCGGCGTCGGTACATTAGCCGTCGACGCTACACGCTGCGAATCCTGCACAACTCGCGCCGCCATCGGCTTCAGCCACAGCAGAGCCATAAAAGCCGCAACCAGATCGCACACGATCATTGCCCAAAAAACCTTCGTCCACGAACCGGTCTTGGCAAACAACCAGGCGGCGCCCGGTCCGGCAAAAGCTGCGGCCACACCCTTGGCGGTATACACCAGTCCATAGTTTGTCGTGGCCCACTTCTTTCCGTACAGGTCGCCAGTCAGCGAAGGGAACAACGAAAAAATGTTACCCCAGGCAAAGAAACACAAGCCCGATAACACCACGAACCACACCGGACGATTGATCAATTGCAGCAGAGCGTAGACCGCAATCGCCTCCAGAACAAAGGCGATGAAAATGGAATTCTCGCGTCCAATGTGGTCCGATACCCATCCCCAGAAAGGCCGAGTGAACCCATTCAGGATGCGATCCACCGTGATCGCCAACACCAGGGCCGTCATGCCGAAGGCCACGACGATATTATCCACATGGTACGACGAAGCCATGGGATTGAGCTGAGCTGTGACCACCAGGCCGCCGAAAGCCAGCATCGTCATCATCACATAAATGACATAAAACGACGGCTGTCGCAGCATCTGCAACGGCGTCATGTCGATCGCCGATGTGTTCACCCGGGCTTTGATCTTCGCTTCTTTCTCTTTCCAGTTCGGCGGTGTCCATCCTGCCGGAGGCTTCGCCAAAAAAAGGGCGCAAGCCAGCACCACCACTCCCTGAATAAATCCCCAAACGATAAACGTGTGCTGGTAGCCCGAGACTTTGAGCATTTGGGCAATGGGAGCGATCGTGGTCGCGGTGCCTACTCCGAAAGCTCCCGCCGTCAAGCCCACGCAAAGCCCGCGATGATCCGGAAACCATTTCAGCGCGTTTCCAATCGCGCCACCATAAACGATACCGGCGCCGATACCGCCCACTCCGTACCAGAAATAGAGCCCGTTGATGGTCTCCGCATAGCCCGATCCAACCCATCCCAGTCCGACCATGATCGAGCCCAGGCCCAGCATAAATCGCGGTCCGATGATATCGACCAGGTATCCTTCAAAAGGCACGAGCCAGGTTTCCAGCGCGACGAACAAAGTGAAAGTCCACTGCACCGCGACCAAAGACACGTGCAGATGAGCTTGGATGGGCTTGGTGAAAAGTGTCCAGGCATATTGCAGGTTGGCGATGGCCATCATGGCCACGATGCCTGCCGTTAACTGGATCCATCGATTCGGAATACGCGAGGGGTGAATCAGCGAGGCTGGGGAAGCAGCCATAAGTAATCTCCTAGACCGCGCGGTTGAACATCAACCGCACATTACCAGAACGACTTTGTTCCACAAGATCGTGCCAGCCCACCCACTGGGCTGTGACTCTAGAAGCTGGTGGCCGCACAGCGAACCTGCGATATACTGGTCCACTGATCGAACCACTTGCGGCATGGACTTTAACACCCCCCGCCAAGGGTCGTCAAGCGTTTCTTTAGGCCTCAATAGTGGTAGAGATCGTCAACCCGCGTGCTTCTTTATGACGCCGCCGGCAGTAGGAGAAATGCACCGAATGGAAGAAAGTCTGAGCCTGCAAGCGCAAGTCGAGACCTACCGATCCCACCTCGAAGGCCTGATCCGCCGCGGCCAAGCCGTTCGCGACAAATTGGCGACCGATCCCTCCGACCCGTCGGTGATTGCGGCGACTCGCGTCTGGCAGGACGACTGCGGTGTGACCATCAATCAGTTGTCCGGAGGCAGCAAGGCCCACTGGCTGGCACGCTCGTTTAGCCAGGCATTTCTGATGCGTTCGGCGGCGGGGGATGCCGTCACTGGAGCGGCGCCCGCCGAGATCGTCCAGCGGCTGCTCGGCGTCCTGGAGCAAGCGGTGGCCTCGCTCTCCGGGCTGGACGCCGGCAAAAACTCCGGCGTTAATGAATCCGCATCTGCCGCCAGGGAAGCGCCGCCTCACCGCTTCGATTTCGTGCATAACGCCGAACTCCGCCCCGTCCTGGAGCAGGCCTACCTCGATAGTAGGCGCGCACTGGAGCAAGCGGATTATGACGTTGCGCTGCGCACTTCTTGCGGAATCCTGGAAGCCATAGTGACCGACGCGCTCGAACACAAGGAGCGGAGTGCGCTGGCCGCCGCGGCTGCGCCCGCAGGCGAGTTGGCCGATAGCGAGTCAAATGCAAAAACGATCGCCGATTGGTCCTTCGCGACGCGCCTCGCCGTCGCCGAAAAGGCCGGACTGATTCGCGGCGGTTGCGCCCGCCTGCCAGCCGTAGCCCGGACGTATCGAGCCCACGCCAACGCCGACGCCACGAACCTCCCAAACGCCGAGGTTTCCGAGCGCGATGCCCGAGTCACCGGCCAGGTGCTCCACGTAATCATGAGAGATCTGGATCCCGGCCGATAGTATCGCGTCACAACTTTCCGCTTCACCCCAAACCTGTCATCCTGAGCGCAGCGAGACACGAGCAGCCTCCGAAAAACGCAGTTGAAAACATTACTGGGTGAGAATGGGGAAAATCTTGTCAAGCCCCCATTTCACCGATTTTCCGACTAAGTCACTGTAACTACTCGCAAAATAAATCTGTAAAATCTGTCCGTCCACCGATCCCAACTTGATATAATAGAAGTACAGATGAAAAAAGGGTGCGGATTCCCTCCGCACCCTTTTTCTATTGCACTAACTCACAGCCACTAACTCAACTAACCGGAGAACATATGTCGCAATATCCAGTTACCGTCCGCCGCTGCCAGCACATCAAAGTCAATGGCATCCAATGCGGATCGCCCGCCATGCGCGATGAAAGGCGCTGTTTCTTTCACGAACAATCCCTCGTCAGGAGCCGGAGGGATCTTCTATTCAACGAGCCCGGCATCAGCCAGCTCGACTCGCTCGAAGATGCCAACTCCATCCAGCTCGCCCTCGCCGAGGTCATGCGTCTGGTCATCACCGACGGCATCGATCGCCCCACCGCCTCACTCCTCCTCCGCATCCTGCGCACCGCCGCCCTCAACGTCAAGTTCACTTCCTTTGAGCCCAAGCCCACCCAGGTCGTAGTCGATCCCAACTCCGTCGATTTGAGGCTTATTTGCTCCAGAACGCGAGGAATAGGGCAATCAATCCGAGCGCGATCATCCAACGGAAAATGTGCTGGCGCTTCGCAAGCTCGTAGAAGCTTTTCGCTGGTGGTTTGTTCCACTTGAACATGAGAAAACATTAGCTCAAGTCTCTATTCGTGTTAACTGAATAATCATCAAAAAGAGGACCAAGGAACCACATACGTCCTTATTCCGCAATATTTTGCCTATAACTACCCTAAACCCAAAGATTTAGCAAAAAATTCCGCCTAACCCAATGATTCCACAAGACCGCACACATAATTTTTTGAGTGAGCGACTCTCCACATCAACGCGTTCACAAGGGCGCGGGGGACACAAATACCGCTCCAGTCCCTGTCGGATGTCCGTGGCTTCTCTTGAGAGCCCATTGACATCCAAATGGATTGCATTGATTACCAACGTTATTTGTTCGACCTCGCTTGGAGCCGGAGTATAGTTGTATGTCTTTTGAAGCAAAAAAATCGATGGCGACCGCACCAGCGACTCCCCTCAATGCGATTGCTGATGAACTCGCGAAGGGTCTCTCCTCGTTGGCATTCGTAGAATCGGTGCATGTGCTGCAAACTGACAAAGCGCTGTCGGTATGGGTAGGATTGCCCGAAGGATCGAGCGAAACCAAGCGCAGCAAAGTTTATGCCTTTGAAGATGGCATCGCAGAACGCTACCCTTCCGTTTTATTCGACTTCCATATCGTATCCATCCCTCCAGGGCGAAAAGTGCAAGAATACATTTCAACCGCAGAGCCCATTTTCCAGCGTAACCTTGCATAGTGCCACGCGCATCAGAGCACCTCACAAGAGCAGAGAACAATCTACGGTTCGCTGAATCCTTCGATCTAAAGTCCACCCCGTTTCTAGATTGGGTAGTAGTAGCGTATTTTTATGCTGCCCTTCATCTCGTGGATGCCCTTCTATGCCAAATGGAAGATCTTCACCCACCAAATCATGAAGAACGGAATCGTTGTGTTAAAGAAAAATCATATTTAAGGGCAATAAGAACTCAATACCGCAGCCTGAAAGATCACGCTGATGATGCCAGGTACAACCTCATAACGATGACAAGCGTTAGGATTGAAGGCGCGATCCTTCCCTTGTATCGAGCAATCGAATCACACATAAAACCGCAACTCATTGGCGAACCTCCCGGCGGAGGATTTGCCCATCCTCTATTGACGCCCATTACGCCCAAAAACAAGTGAGACGGTCAGTCTTCGAGGTCCTGCCGAAACACCGGCTGGGCGGGATCGACGCTGCCATCGATGACGCCTACGAGCAGTTCCCGGTAAGCGTCTTCCGCTTCCGGCAGTGAGCCGTAGCCGCGTTCGCGTTGCAGCGCTCCCGTGGCCGAGTAGATTAGAGTGAAATATCGTCCCGAGGAATATTGCAGTTCCTGCAACTTGTTCGGCATGTCAGGATCGCCTTCCTGACCGAGCACGTCCATCAGCGCCACTGTCCACTGGCGGCCCTTGGCGTCGCGGATGACCTCGCGCTCCAGGTATTGCCACTCGTCCATGCTCCACAGGGGCATATTAGGGCATCATTCTACAGATCGCGAAAATTTGGTGGCGCTCACGGGCACTTGGGCGCTGCTTGCCGGAATCCCTCATTCGATGCAGCCGTGGAATCCCACCCTTGCGCACAGAACGCGCAAGGATGGGGCACCCGGCTACGTTTATCCCAGCAGAGCATCGAGCGCTTTTGCTACCTGCGCTCCCGTGAACGGTTTCGGAACGAGCAACACCCTGCGCGCTTTCCGCGAGAGTAGGCTCGCATCGGCAATCTCTGGAGTATCGCTGATGATGACGACGGGAAGCTCTACTTGATCGGGATGGCGATCGGGATCATGACGCACGGCGTCGAACAGCGCCTCGCTCATGTCGTAGGAGGTGCAGTCGAGCACCAGCGCATCGGCACGATGCTCCTTTACGAGCTCGTTCACGGCAGCCGTATATCCCGAGGCGAATACCTCGTAGCCTCGGTCGCGCAAGGCGAACGTCAGCAACTCGGCAATCTCCGGCGTGTCGTCGATGAGCAGGATGCGGCGCAACCTTACCCTAAATCTTTCGGGCTCCGGTGCCCGGCAAGCGCGGCTTCTTGCCGGCGCAGGGCTCCAGATCCATGACCCAGATTCGTCCGCCCGCCGTATAGTAGGCGCGGCGGTCGTTTTCGATCATCGCTCCCCAGGCCTCCAAAGTACGCATGGCGAAGGTGTAGCCTTCGAAATTGTTGCGCGTGTGGGCTAGCACCTCATTGGTATGCCAGTTGTCGGTGAGGACCGCGTCCCCGCCGTGCACGCGCAAGACAGTATAGTAGCGGTCGAATGCCGCTTCCGGCCGCACGTCGCGGGTCGACCCGCGCTTTTTGCCCTCGCTGACAATGTAGCTTTCCTGCTCTTCGGGAGCGGCAGGAGGAGTAGGAGGGGTTGCTTCCGCTTTAGTGTTCATACGGTCTCCGCCACCTGCTCGGCCTCTTGAGCGGCCGCCATGTTGAGTAAGTTCTTCGCATCCGCCGCCTGGAGCAGGGGTTCCGGCAACTCGATGCCCATCATCCGCCATTGTTGGTTGGCGAACTTCTGCAAGTTGGCAATATGCTCGGCGTGGAGATGGCCGAAGCGTCCTTGCAATTTCAAGTACTCCGATACTGGACGCATGTTCTGCGGGCGGAAGCTGTAGTCATACTCGCGCTTCTCGGGGTCCCACTCCCAGATCGGGTAGAGCCCGCACTCAACCACCAAGCGGCCGAGATCGATGGAGCGCGGCGTCTCGTACACGAAACCCTTCTGGCACGGGGTGTAGATCATGAGATATGCCGCGCCTTTGTGGTTGAGTCCCTTGCGCACTTTGTTCATCAAGTCGATGGGATAGCCAACGCTCGCAGTGGCGACGTAGCAGTGAGGATGCCCAGCCGCCATCATACGCGCCAGATCTTTGGGATAAAGCTTCTTGGCCTCGGGCACGAGCGGTCCGGGAGGCGAAAACGTGGTCATCCCGCCATAAGGCGTGCGCGACGATGCCTGGATGCCGGTGTTGGCGTACTGCTCGTTGTCGTAGCAGATAATCAGGCAGTCGTGATTGCGATAGAGCGCGCCGGAAATCGAGGCGAGGCCAATATCGGAGGCGCTGCCGTCGCCCGCTTCGCAAATGATATTCGGATACGCGCCTTTCCACTTGCCCTTGCGGATCATGGCTTCATACGCGGCGGCGACGCCCGCGGTGAAACTGCCCGCGCTGCCGATCTGGGTATGCGCCCAGGGAACGTTATACGGCGTGCACAAGTACGAACTGTTGGCGACGTACATACAGCCCGTCGGTCCCACCAGGATGGTATTGTCGCCCGCCGCTTTGCTCGTCATCCGGTACTGGATGGAAGGCCCGCAGCCGGCACAGGTGCGGTGTCCGGGGACGAACGGCTCGCTCGACGGTAGCTCTGGGTTGTAGAAACGCGCGCCCTGATTCGGGTTAGCAAGAATCGGCAGCACTTGCCGTTGCACTTCTATGGTTGCCATATGAATTCCTCCTGTAGCGCCGGCGTCCCGCCGGCTCTCGACAACAAAGCTCCGTTTACTCCTCGAATCCAACCCAATGGGTGCGCTTTTCGATCTTGCCGCGTTTCTGCGCTTCCAACATTTTCTCAGTCATCCAATAAAACTCCTTCAGCACAATGGCCTCGCCGCCCATGCCCGCCATGAACGATACGACCAGCGGACGCTTGTCGCTCTCATAGAGAGCGGCGCAGGCGTCGGCGTAAAGAACGCCTCCGCTGCCCGGACTGCCGAGTCCCATGTTGGTTTCGATTACGCCGACCACCTTGAACTTGCTGAGAACTTCCTGAACGCGATCGGTCGGATAGGGCCGGATCGTCCGCAGCCTGACGAGACCGACCTTCAGGCCCTTCTCGCGCATGTGCTGAATCGCGAAACGAGCCGTCACCGCGTGGCCGCCCTGCATGAAAAAGACCACGTCAGCGCCATCGGTCATGAACTCTTCCACCCACGGGTCGTAGCGACGGCCGAAGATTTTCGCGAACTCGTCATGCACTTCTTCGATGACCGCCATGGATTCTTCCATGGCGCGCGCCCGTTCCAACTGCAGCGGCGGGCCCTGCTCGGGCATGATCTGCGGGCCGTGCGATACGGGATGCCGCGGATCGAGCGGGTAGGGATGCTTGTAGGGCGGCAGAAACTCTCGCACCTGGCCGGAGTCCGGCAACTCGACGTCGCTGGTGATATGCGAGACGAAGAAGCCGTCCTGGCAAACCATCTGCGGCAAAAGCACGCGCCGGTCTTCGCCGATGCGATAGCCCATCAGGTGATTGTCGAATGCTTCCTGAGCATCGCACGCCCAGCCCATGAGCCATCCCATGTCGCGGGTGGAAAGCGCGTCGGTATGCTCGGATCCGAAATCGCCGGGAGGATCGAGCGTGCGATCGGCAATCATCATCTGCACCGGCATGCGGCTGCCCGAGATCGGAGAATAAAGCTCGTAAGCAAACTGCACGCCGACTCCCGAACTGCCAGTGAAAACGCGCGCGCCGGCCGACGCTGCGCCGTGTGCGATGCTCAACTGCGAGTGCTCGCTATCGGCCACGATGTACTCGGCATCGAGTTCTCCGTTGGCCACCATTTGCCCCAGCGCCATCATGGTCGCCGTGTACGGACGGATCGGATACGCCGCAATCACGTCTACATCCGCGTACTTGGCCGCTTGCGCCGAGGCGACGCAGCCGTTGATTCGAACCTTCTTCTTTGTTGCTGTTGCCGTTGCCATGGTTTGCTCCGCTTCTTAGATGCTTTTCGCTGGCCGTTCCGCCAGATTTCTAAGTTCTTCCGCCTGCCGCCCGTGCAGTCCGGGCGAGATAGCGAACGCCGTATCCATGCGCACCACGCCGGAATCGAAGTCGAGTTCGGGCACGCCTTCGAGACAGCCCGTCGGACACTCCTCGATGCAGACGCGGCAACCCTTGCAGTAGTCGATCAGAATTTTGTACATGCCGTTGGACCGCGCCGGACGCGCGATGCAGGGCTCGGGACAAACCAGGTAACAGTTGTCACAAGCATTGCAAGTGCCGCAACTGAAACAGCGGCCAGCCTCCTCGACTGCCTGCTCTTCCGAGAACGCCTGAATCACTTCCTCTTGCGTTTTGCGGCGGCTGGCCGGAGCCAGCATCGCCTGATGAACGCGCGGGAAGTGCGGGAAGTACGTCATGTTCATGCGGTTCAAATCGAAGATGACGTCGATGGGAATGGTGCGCGGCTGCAACAGTTCGCCACGCATTACTTTGTCGAGATTGAAGGCGACGCGCTTGCCGTCACCCACCGCGTTCACCACCATGAGCGGTTGACCCATGCCCAGTTGCACGACATCGCCCGCCGCAAAAAAGTTCGTGTCACCGAGACGTCCGAAGCGGTCAATCTTGATGGTGCCGCGATCGGTCTTGAACTCGTCCGGCAACCACTTGAGCGCCGCACGCTGTCCGATGGCAATGATGACGTTATCGACGTGGAAGCGCTCGGCCGGAACATCGCGATTCACGGTGATCGGCGAGGCATTGATGGCCCCCGAAAACCGCGCCGGATGCAGCTCCAGGGTCTCAACTTTGCCATTGCCGAGCACGGCGGTCATGGCGCGACCGTGAATCAACTCCACGCCTTCTTCGAGCATGTCGTGGAGATCTTCCGGCGAGGCGGGCATCTCCTGCGGAGTGTGCTCGACGGTGATCATGGTCACTTCGATGGCGCCTTGCCGCAAGGCTTCGCGGGCGCAGTCGATGGCGGTGTTTCCGCCGCCAATGACGGCAACGCGAGCGCCCAGCTTGACTTTCGACGTGCCCATACCAATGTCGCGAAGGAAAGGAAGGCCATAATGCACGCCGTTTTTGTCTTCGCCTTGAGCGCGCACACTGTTCGGCTCGGTGAGGCCGACGGCGAGAACCACGGCGTCGTAGTCCTTTTTCAAATCGTCCCAGGTAACGTCCTTGCCGACTTCGACGTTGGTCTTGATGGTGATGCCGAGCTCGACCAGGCGCTCGATCTCGCGATCGAGCACGTGCTGCGGGAGCACCCAGTCGGGAATGCCGCCGCGATTGAGTCCGCCGGCTTTCGGCGACTTTTCGAGAATCGTAACTTTGTAGCCGAGGCGCGCCAGTTGATAGGCCGCGCTGTGACCGGCGGGACCCGAGCCGACGACGGCAACTTTTTTGCCGTTGGGCTTGCCGGGCTTGACCACATCGTGGGGCAGCGCTTGTCCTAGATCGCCGAGAAATCGCTCGACCGCACGAATCGAAATGGCTTCATCGTACTTGCCACGGTTGCAAGCCTGTTCACACGGGTGGTAGCACACGCGTCCAGTGACCGACGGGAAGGGCATGTCTTCCTTGATCAGCGCGTAGGCGTCCAGATACTTGCCGCGCTTTACCAGGTCGAGATAGCCCTGGATCTTCTCGTTGGTTCCGCAAGCGTTGTTGCAGGGTGGCAACTTGTCGCGATAGACCGGCCGGATGGAACGCCAGTTGCCGGTGGGAAACAGATCCTGCCCTTTTTCCTGCGAGGGCGCGGGCGTGATGCCGGCGAATGGGATCTTGAGACGGTCGGGGATGTGTGTGCCTTTGGTCGACATGTAATCCTTCCTAATGGTCGTTGGTCGTTAGTCGTTCGTCGTTGGCAAACCCAAACCGCGAACGACTAGCGACCAACGACCGGCGACTGGCTTTATGCAGCCACTGGGTTCAACTTCATAATCTGCAACCGGTCGAGTGCCATATCGAAAGCCCGCCGGTTCGCGATCATAGGTTCGATCGTCGCCATCTTGACAATGCCGGTTGTCTTGACCACGGCAGCGATGAGCGGAGCCGCGATATCAGGCGCGACCAGCTTGCTGCGCTCGGCAGCGCCTTCGGTCGAAAGACGGTCGAGGCCGAGTTCGCCGAGACGGTAATAGAGCCATTTATGGTCGGCCAAGTGAGCGGCGTCGACACAGACAAGTTGCGCCAGCCGCTCCGCGCCGGGCACGAAACGAATCATGTAATCCGGGGTATAGTGCGTGTTGATCACCAGCGTCCCGCCGGGAGGCATGCCGCGCATGTAATCCCAACCCTTGACCATCGTCCCTTCGACCAGTACGACGATGTTAGGCACCTCGTTTTCGTAAGTGAGCTCGTTCTCGATCACCTCGTCGCTCACGCGGCAGTACTTGCGGGTTGGAGCGTTGGTGCGATCGGGATTATCGACGTAGTTCTCCATGGCCTGCGCATACTTGCCCTCGATGCGGGCGGAGGCGGAAATGGAGTTGACGATGTCGCGGCCTTCTTTGTCCATAATGATGCCGCGCGTCCAAACGGTAAGTTCTGTGTAACTCATGTCAAACCTCGTCGTTCGTCGTTCGCTGTTCGTCGTTCGTCGTTGGCCGTTCGTCGGTTGGCTAAGGAATAACGACCATCGACGAACGACCTTAGTCCTCTGCACCGGGACACAAATCGCGCCCGTTACCATTGTTCACTTTCGTTTTCTTCCATTTACTAATGACTGCCACCTGCCTCGGACTGCCACGATCGGAGTCGAGAACTGCCAGGAAATCACTGCGTAAGACGGCGAACGGTGGAACGCGAGTGCCATCCTGGAATTCTGCAATCGCCAGGAGCGTCGCCTTCTTGCACAGGCTTTCAATGTCAGCGCCGGTGGAACCCTCCATCCGGTCGGCGAACTCTTCGAAATCGAAATCGGGCGCCAGCGGCACGCGCCGGCAGCAGAGCCGCATTATGGCGGCGCGCTCGGCAGCGTCGGGTTTGGCGAACGGGAGGATGTAATCGAAGCGTCCGCTGCGCAACAGCGCCGGATCGATGCGCTCGGCACGATTGGTGGCGCCGAGGAGAATCACTCCCTTGACGTCGCGCAAGTTATCGATCTCGCGCAGCAGTTGGCTGAGAATCCTGGGATAAACGTCGGTGCCAAGCTGATCGGAGGCAAACTTCGGCGCGAGCGCGTCAATCGTGTCGAAAAACAAAATGCAGGGCGCGGCCCGTCTGGCCTTCTTGAAAACCTCGCGCAGCGCGCGCTCGGATTCGCCCAACCACTTCGAGTACAGTTGGGGACCATCGATGGCGATGAGCGGGATCTGCTTCTCACCGGAGAGCGCTCGCGCCATGGCAGTCTTGCCCGTACCTGACGGTCCAGTCAACAGGATGCCACGGGGCGGCGCCAGGCCAACCTGCTCGTAGATGTCGTCGCGCATGTGCGTATGTTCGAAGACTGCATCGAGCAAACGCTTGACCTCATGAAGGCCGCCGAGTGAGGCGAACGAGCTTGAGCTCTTCTCAATAAAAAATTCGCGCGTCGCACTGGGCTCGACTTCCTTCAAGCCGGCGAGAAAGTCGTCGCGCGTTACCTGCAGCGACGCCAAGTCGGCGGATGCGTCGCTGTCGGTCGCAAGCGGCGATCCGGTGAGAAAACGGCGCAAGGCAATCATGCCGACTTCCTGTCCGAGCGCTTCGAGATCGGCGCCGACAAAGCCGTGGGAATGCTCGGCGATCTCGAGCAGGTCGACGTCAGGCGCGAGCGGCATGGCGCGCGTGTGGATGCGGAGGATTTGCAGACGTGCCTGTGTATTCGGAACGCCGATTTCGATTTCGCGATCGAAGCGGCCGGGACGCCGCAAAGCGGGATCAAGAACCTCGGGAATGTTGGTGGCGCCGATGACGATGACCTGGCCGCGCGCGACAAAGCCGTCCATCAAGCTGAGAAGCTGCGCCACGACGCGCTTTTCGACTTCCCCAGCCACTTCCGTGCGTTTGGGAGCCACGGCATCGATCTCGTCGATGAACAGGATCGCCGGCGCATGGCGGGCAGCTTCCTCGAAAACCTCGCGCAGTTTGGCCTCGCTCTCGCCATAGAACTTCCGCATGATCTCAGGGCCGTTGAGGTGAATGAAGTGGACGCGGCTTTCGGCGGCCACGGCGCGGGCCAGCAGAGTTTTACCCGTGCCGGGCGGGCCGTACAACAGAACGCCTTTGGGCGCGAGAATTCCCAGGCGCTCGAAAATGCGGGAGTGCTTGAGCGGCAATTCGACGATTTCGCGTACCCTTGCGACTTCCCGCTCCAGCCCGCCGATATCTTCGTACGACACCGACGGAGCACGAGCCACCGTGTGCTCGCTTTCCACGACGCGGATGTCGGTGCGTTGCCCGATTACGACCGGTCCCGACGGGATGGTGCGAACCACCTGGAAGTTGACGGCCTTGGCAAATGTCGGCACACGCACCACGCAGCCGGCGATGACTGGAACGCCTTCCAGATCCTCGAGCATCCGGTCGGGTGCAATGGTCGCCGGCGCAGCTCCGACCCACAACGGCGAGAAGCGCACGGCCACTGCTTGCGCGTGTTCGACTGGCGTCACCACTACTTGCTCCTGCAATCCCGCTCCGCAATTACTGCGGCAGGTGCCGTCAATCTGGATCATGCCTTCGTACGCGTCGTCCGAAATCTCGGCGCGTGCGACGCCGACCGTGGAGCCGGTGATCTTCAGCACGTCGCCTGCCCGCGCCCCGAGGCGCAGCAGGTCGGCGGGCGCCAGGCGCGCCACGGCGTGGCCGATATCCTCGACTCGCGCTTCGGCGACGCGCAGGGTGGTGATCTTCTGCGCCGCGCGATCCGACTCGAGCGACGCAGCGGCCTCACGGGTGATGTGATTTACCAGCTCAGTCATACCAGTTCAGCCATGCCAGTTCAGTGAATCCGATTGTTCCCAAACTGCGTTCGATGCCCCACGCATCGCGGTTGCGATCACTGCTTTGCTCACTGTAACGCGATCAACGTTACTCGATTCACGGCAGCGGGCGAGGGCGCCCGCTCCACACAAACACAAGCTCTGGGTCAAGCTTCATCTTCATTAAGCACAATCTCTTCGACGTCTTCAATGTGGCGGCGCATCGCCGCCTTGGCCGCCTCGCCATCGTGGCGCTTGATAGCAGCCAGGATCCGGCGGTGGCCGGCCAGCGATTTATGCGGGCGCCCCTTCAATTGCAACGAGCGTTCCCGGGTTTCGCGCAGCAGGTCCATGACGATATCGAGCACCTTCAGCACCACACTATTCCCGGACGCCAGAGCAATGCTGTAATGGAATTCCGCGTCCTCGTCGATGCTGGCCTCGCCACGAGACAGGGTTACTTCCTGACGTTGCAGAATCTCTTCCATCTCCTCTATTTCGTCGGGGGACGCATGCGTTGCCGCGCGCGCCGCCAACGGCGGCTCCAGCATTTTGCGAAAATCCAGAAGCTCGCCCACCAATTCCTTCCGGTGCTTCAGGACATTCGCAAAAGGATTGACCAACGATTCGGCGGAGACTTCGCGAACAATGGTTCCGGCGCCTTGACGCGGTTCCACCAGACCCATCAGTTCCAAGCCTCGAATCGCATCGCGGATGGAACTGCGGCTGACTTGCAGCGTCTCCGCCAGTTCGCGTTCTGAAGGCAGTTTGTCGCCGGGTTGCAGTTTGTTTAGAATTAAGCGTTCGATCTGCTTGGCGACTTCTTCATAGACCTTGTTCCTGCGGATCACTTCGAAGTCGGATTTGACGGGAGTCGCCATAGCAAGTGGTCCGATAAGTGGACCAGAGACCCACGAAGTATACTCCCCTTGTCAAGTCCCCAGCAAATATTGTTGCGGAGCGGTGTAGCGCCGCCGTCCCGGCGCTACGGATGCGAATCTTAGGGACTACACCGTTGGTGATCTCCTGCCGAGGCTGGAACCATCCTAGAATGAGGATGTTGAGGATCTCCCCACCTCCTACCGGCAGACGATCGGTGTTTGTCGCAAGTACGGACTTCTTGAAGGCACAGATTTCTTAGAAAGAGGCGATGGTTATGGCTACTGGTACCGGCACTGCTCCGGCGCGTGAACCACAGGCGGATGTGAAAACCGAGACCGCGGAAACGTCCACGGCTCAGCCCGTGACTCTAAAAGAGCGCATCCACGGTTTGCTTCGCACGATTTTCGAGGGCCGCGAAGAACACCTTGGCTGGCGACAGTAAGCATTCGGCGGTTCGGAAGGACTTCATCCTGCGCACTTAGTCTGCAGGTTCAGAACTGCTCCGGCGATCTGCTCTAAAGGCATCACGACGTCCACGACGCCGCGGGCAATGGCCTCTTTTGGCATTCCAAACACAATGCAGCTGGCTTCGTCCTGCGCGATGGTGGCTGCTCCGGCTTCTTTCATCTCACTGAGGCCCTGGGCACCATCGTCGCCCATGCCCGTCATGATCACGCCCACTGCCTTCGGGCCAACCGAGATGGCCACGGAGCGAAAGAGCACGTCGACACTCGGGCGATGACGCGAAACCAGCGGCCCATCGAGGATCTGGACGACGAGTTCCTCGCCACTACGATTGACGAGCATATGTCGATTGCCGGGAGCGATCAGTGCCCGGCCCGTTTGTAGCCGGTCGGCATCGCGGGCCTCTGCGACTTCGATTCCACATTCCCGGTTCAAGCGTTCGGCAAAGGCGCGGGTGAAGACTTCAGGCATATGCTGCACGATGACGACCGGCGGACAGTCGGCCGGCAAAGCCGCGAGAAAAACGCGCAGGGCTTCCGTTCCGCCGGTCGAGGCGCCCACGGCAATGACTCCGTTCATCGCGCGGGCAATGCGGGAGTTGCCTTTGCGAGGCAGGACGGCATCGGCGGTCAGGCGAGGCACGGCCGGCATCAGGCAGGGCCTTAGCTGCGCTTGAGACGCACTCCAGACCGCATCCAGGAGAGTGACGGCCGACTCGTGCAGGAACTCGCGCACGCCCACCTTGGGCTTGGTAATCACCTCGACCGCTCCTTCTTCGAGCGCGCGCAATGCGAGTTCGGTGCCGCGACCGGCCAGACCGGAGCAGACCACAACGGGCGTGGGCATTTCCAACATGATTTTTCGGATGAAGGTCAGACCGTCCATGCGCGGCATCTCCAGGTCGGTAATGACGACATCGGGAGGTTGCCTTTGCATTTTTACCCATGCAATCAGGGGGTCGGCCGCGGCCTGGACGTGGATCCTGCGGTCGGTACCGAGGATCGACTGCATAACCTGGCGCACCATTGCGGAGTCATCCACGACCAGGACTTGCAGACCATCTCCGTTCATATTCCCTTTCAAAAACAAAACCGAATTCAAGAACCTCGCTCGCCTCTGCCGTGGAATCCCACCCCTTCGGCTCCGCTCAGGGCAGGCTCTAACGTCGCAAAAGGCGCGACGTCATGGGGCACCCGGCAGTGCCTTAGAGTTGAGGCGACGATTACTTCTGCACGGTGCTCACGTTGTTTTCGTCTCCCGTCTTGGTGTAGATGGTCGGCTCCAGGCTGCGAAACTCGGAGGACATGCTGCACAAATTCTCAGCGTGACCCACGAACAGAAGACCGTTGGCGATCAGATGACGGGAAAGGTTCATGACCGCCCGGCGCTTCGAAGCAGCGTCAAAATAAATCAGGACATTGCGGCAAAAGATGGCGTCGAACGGGCCTTCGGTGAGTTCGGGTTCCTGGTCGAGGTTTAGCCTTCGGAATTCGACCATTTGCTGGATTTCGACCTTGACCTTCATCTCGCCTTGACGCTCCGCCACTCCCCGCAACATAAAACTGTGCAGAAAATCCTGGGGTATCTCCTGGGCTCTCGCGATGGGATAAATTCCCTTGCGCGCCTTTTCGAGAACGCGGTTCGAGATGTCGGTGGCGAGAAGGCGCGCATCCCAACTTTCTTCCGGTGGAAGGTGCCGGGCGAGCAACATGGCCACGGTGTAGGGCTCTTCTCCGGAGGAACATCCGGCGCTCCAGATGCGGATTCGGCGGGGGCGCATTTGGCGTTCGGCTTCCGCGCGCCAGCGGGGCAACACTTTCTGCACCATGAACTCGAACTGGCGGGGCTCGCGGAAGAAGCGGGTCTCGTTGGTGGTGATGGCGTCGATCATGCGAGCGCGTTCTTCGTGCTGGCTGTCGTCTGCCACGCATTCGTAGTAACGCTCGAGGGAATCAATCTCCAGCGCCCGGAGCCGCCGGAAGAGGCGTCCGCACAACAGGGCGGTCTTTGAACTACCCAGCCAGATGCCGGTTTCGGCGTAGATCAGTTTCTGGAATTTTTGAAACAGCGCAGGACGGACTGTGAGTTGTGGAGCTTGCTCCAGGCAGGGGTCGACGTCAATTCGTCGCGAGTTGCCTGAATCCTTTCCTGGAGCCGTTCCGGCCTGCACCGCTAGGCTCCAGCCTCGAAGTGGGCTTGCTTGGCCGGTGTATCGTCCGCAGGCCGATCGCCGGCAACCGACTCGGTTACGGCGAGCACTTCGTCGGCGGAAAGAACTTTGTCGATGTCAAGAATCAGGCAAAACTTCTTGCCCAGCGCTCCCATGCCGAGCAGGTATTCGGTTTTGACGCGCGTGCCGAAAGGCGGCGTCGCTTCGATTTCGTCAGCGAAAAGCTCCATGACCTGGCTGACCGAGTCGGCCAGAACACCCATGGTCAGTTGCTCGCCCTGAAACATCACCTCGGTGATGATGATGCAGGAAAACTTGGAGATGCCGCTGGCGGGCAGGCCGAACTTGACCGCGAGATCGACCACCGGGACCACCCGGCCGCGAAGGTTGGTTACACCGCGGATCCAGACCGGCGTGTTGGGCACGGTGGTGACTGCCTCGTACTCGACAATCTCACTCACCTTCACGATGCTGATGGCATATTCCTCGCCCGCAGTCATGAAGGTGAGGTACTGCACCGCATTTCGCGGGAGTTGGTTCTTCCGCTGGTCCGATGCTTTCGACGTTTCCAAGTTTGAAGTCATTTTCTTCTCGTTCCTCGCATTTCTCCGTGCGCATCGTCGAGGGCGCCGCGTGTCCAACTAGAACGGAGAGAAGTTAGCTTCCTCCGCCAGCTTGCCGTGGACCGGCTGCACGTGAGTCAGTGGCGCGTATTGATTGCTCAGCGATCGTCCCTGAGGGGAGACCGCGCGCTGCTTCCCGTTGCCGCCGCGATGGGCGGGTTGTTCTCCGGCGACGCGGAAGAAAGTCATCATCTGCTGCAGTTGCTCGGATTGTGCCGCCAACTCTTCCGCCGTACTGGAAAGTTCTTCGGCGGACGAGGCGTTGCGTTGTGTGACGGTGTCGACCTGGGACATGGCCTTGTTGATCTGCGTCACTCCGCCGGATTGCTCGGTCGAGGCGGCGGCAACGTCCTGCACCAGTTCGGCGGTCTTCTTGATGGAGGGCACAAGGTCAGAGAGCAAATGCCCGGATCGTTCGGCCACGCTGACACTTTTCCCCGCGAGCCCGCCGATTTCCTGCGCCGCCATCTGGCTGCGCTCGGCCAACTTTCGAACCTCGACGGCGACTACGGCAAAGCCCCGTCCCTGGTCCCCGGCGCGCGCCGCTTCGATGGCAGCGTTGAGCGCCAGCAGATTGGTCTGGTAGGCAATCTCTTCGATCACCGAGGTCTTGGCAGCAATTTGTTTCATGGCTTCTACCGTCTCCTTGACGGCATCGCCACTCTCTTCCGCCGCCGCTGCTCCTTTTGCCGCTGCCTGCTCCACTTGTCGGCTATTGTCGGCATTTTGGGTAATGGACGCATTCATCTCCTCCAGGCTGGCGCTCATCTCTTCCACGGAAGCAGCTTGTTCACTGGTTCCCTGCGAGAGACTCTGAGAGGACGCGGACACTTGCTGCGCAGCCGAAGCAACCGCAGCGGAACCTTCCCGAACATCCCGGATGATCCCGGATAGTTTCCCGCTCATTTCCTGCATGGCCTGCTGCAATTGGCCGGTCTCGGAACGGTTGGTGACGAGAATCTCCCTGGTCAAGTCACCGGCGGCAATTCCCTCGGCGTGCTCGACGGCCTGCCGGATCGGCACAGTGATGCTCTTGGTAACGCTGAAGGCCGCGAGTGTGGACAGGATCAGGGTGATGATCAGCAGCGACAACGCCACCTTGCGCCCCAAAACGTAAGCATCCTGGCTCTCTTTCATACTTTGCGTCATGGCAGCGGTCTGAATGTCAATGAACTTCTGCCACGAAGCGCGGTACTTGTCGAGTGCCGGAATCACGTCTTCGCTCAATGCCGCCAGTGCCAGGTCACGTTTTTTGTCTGCCAACAACGCCTTAGCCTTTTGCCTGGCTGAAATATAGGCCTGCCGGTCTTGCGTGACGATCTCGAACTGTTCCCGCTCCTGTGAAGAGCTAAGATTCTTTTCGATTCCCGCGACTTGCGTGCTGATTTCGTGACTGATCGCCTCGTTTTGCTGGTTGAGCTTCTTCTCTTCCTCGAGGCTACCGGTCTCGAACAGTTGGATGGTGATGCGGGCGTTGGTGATTGAGTTCTCAATCGTCTGGTGCGTCGCCTCGACCGTGTTGTAGCGCTTTTGCAGGGCGGACGACATGTCGGAATTCAGCCGACTGAGCCAACTGAGTCCGAATCCTCCCACTGCAATCAGGCACAGCAGAATGGCTCCGAAAACAACCCCCAGCCGCGTGCCTATTTTCTGATCTTGCCAAGTGTTCATGGTCCTTCACCTCTCCCTATAACGGCTTCTCTCTTTGTTCGTGCCTGCAACGCTAAGCTTGTGCCTGCAATGTCGACTGCATCACTTCGTGCAAAAGGCTGGGAACATCGATGATCAAACCGACCCGTCCGTCCCCGAGTACCGTCGAGCCGGCGATTCCGGGAATGCCGCGAAATGCCCTGCCTAGCGGCTTCACTACCGTCTGCATGCCACCCAGTAATTCATCGACTGCGATTCCAGCATGGAAATCATTCACTTTGACGACCACGATGTTTTCTTTCTTAGCGGCTTCCCCAGAGAGGCCAAAGGCGCGGCGCAAACGGACGTAGGGCAGAGCCGTTCCGCGCAGACTAAGAATCCCGCTGGTGTCTGAGTTGCGCTGCTCCGTTGGCAACTCCGTACACTCCGTCACATGCTCGAGCGGAACGACAAACGTCTCACTACCGACCCTAACCGAGAATCCTTCAATGATGGCGAGGGTCAAGGGCAAGCGAATGGTAATGGTGCTGCCTTTGCCAGCTTTGCTCGATATCTGGATCGTCCCGTGCAAAAGGTCGACGTTGCGCCGGACTACATCCAGGCCGACCCCACGACCCGAGAGATCGGTAACCGATTCAGCGGTTGAGAATCCTGCGCGAAAGACCAGATTGTAGATATCCTCGTCAGCAATCTCGTCCTTACCAGACAAGAGTCCCAGGCGTTTCGCCTTATCGAGAATCTGTGAGCGGACGAACCCCTCTCCGTCATCCTGCAGCGTGACGATGATGTTCCCGCCGCTATGGGCAGCGGTTAGCCGGATCAGTCCGCAAGCATTTTTGCCCCGGCTTTGGCGCAGTGCAGGTTTCTCGATACCGTGAGCGACCGCGTTCCGCACCAGGTGAAGCAGGGGGTCTCGCAATTGTTCGAGCACAGTCGTATCCATCTCGACGTCGCCACCAACTACTTCCAGACGGGCCAATTTGCCGTGGCTGCGGGCAAGATCTCGCACCGAACGCACAAACTGGCGAAACATGGGGCCGACTGGCACCAGGCGGATACCCATCACTTCGCTCTGCAAATCCATGTACAGGCGCTCGGCCTCGCGATGCATCTCCAGGAGGGCGCGTCCCTGTTCGGTGCCGAGCTTCTCGATCATGCGACGCAGCCGGCCTTGCGCAATCACAATTTCCCCGGTCAGGGCCAACATGTGGTCCAGCTTGTCAACATCGGCGCGCAGCGTGCGGTGACTGACTCCGGGGATTGGGTCGGGCTTGACGGCGGAAGCGGATGCTGCGGATGCCTGGGTGGGGGCGACGACTCGTTTCGACTGCTTCTCCACCTCGGCTGCGACTTGCTTCTTGAGATCCTGTTGGGCGGGAGTAAGTTCACGGGACGCGGCGTTCGCGCTTGCCACCATGCTCCTGAATTCGTCCACTACCTTCAGTAAGAGCGAAATCAGGTCGGTGCTGGGCAACGCCTGCTGCTCCCGAAAGACATCGAGCAAATCCTCTACGACGTGGGCAAAACCCGCGAGTTCAGTAAGTGACAACGAGGATGCGTTTCCCTTAAGGGTGTGCGCAACCCGGAAAATACTGTGCAGGAGTTCCGGATCGGAAGCGCTCGATTCCATCTGCACCAAGGCCTGCTCCATCAGGCCCAGGCCCTCTTCCGACTCGGCGAGGAACGACGCGAAGACCGCTTCACGGCTGAAGTCCGCTAAATCCACTGTTCGTCTTCCTCCTTCACTCGCTCCTAAACTCGGTCCTACACTGGCTCCGACACTTGATCGAAATTCCTGATGGTCGTCACACCGTCTGCGATGTGAAAGACCAACCTGCGCCCACGCTTCCCCGAGATATCTCTTTCCATGATGGGAATGCCCGCGGACTGAAGAAAATTCTCCGCGAGTTCCACATTTCTTGATCCCACCGACAGAGTTGGGTCGGAGCTGAAAGCGCAGGATCCACCAAAGATCTTGGCCTGTAAGTGCCGGATTTCGCAGCCTAACGCCAGAACTCGCTGCAGAAGTTCTGGATTGGAGACATTGCCGTAGCGGAGCCGGTTCGGTCCTTCAACCGCTCCCTCAGGCAGGAGATAGTGGTTCATCCCCCCAGCTTTCTTGTGCCTGTCCCAGAGACAGACCGCGGCGCAAGATCCGAGAATGGTGGAGATGGTGACGGGATCGCGGGTTACGAATACCTGCCCTGGATAGAGGAAATGCCGGGATTCGCTGGAGTCCTTGCGCTCAAAGCGCTTCATATACTCCGCGGGCAGAACTGCCGGATTAAATTTGTGGGTGCGGTCGTTCATGTTCCCATTCCTGGCGCTTCGATGACCGGCTTTGGATGGGCGGTGGCGCCAAACAACGGTTTCGCTGCTTCCTCGGAAAGAAGTTTGAATAGTTCCTTGTCAGACCCGTCGAAGCCGAGTTTCTGGGGCAGTAAGCGAAAGATGGCAAGGATGGCAATCGTCTGGTTTGCGAAGCGAATCGGAACGAACGCCTGAGCCATCGCCATGGCGCCGGAGTGCTCGCGAGCCACGAGTTCGACATGACACTCGCCGCTGATCACCCGGCGCATACCAGAATCACCCAAGGCCTTTAGCAGGTCACACTTTTCGACATCGATCCCGAAGGACCAAAGAACCTTGAAGGTTGCGGTGCTGCGATCGATTCTGAACAGTCCTATTTCCTCCGAGCCGAGGAAATTCGCGGCGATCTCACGCAAGCCCTCGATGGCATCTTCCTGATCGCGGCTCTCGGCCAGTCTCTTCCGTGCCGCTCGCAGCCGTACATCGTTCATCGCGTGTGCTCCAGAGGGCTTGGGCCCGATTGCCTTGCTCTTGTCATCGTTCATTTGGTCGCTATTGCTCCGCACGCGCACCAATACGCTCTATTCGCCCAAGTAGCTCTGCACCAGGGCCACGAGTTCGGCGCCGTCAACGGGCTTGGTGATGTAGTCATTGCATCCACTCTGGAACCCGGCCTCCATGTAAGCTTCTTCGCCGCGAGTGGTCACCAGGACAATAGGGATCTCGCGTGTGTTGGGATGCTGACGCATCATTTTGCAGGCCTCAAATCCGTTCATTCGGGGCATCACCACATCCATCAAGACCAAGTCGGGGCGTTCCTGTTGTGCCTTCTCGACGGCTTCCTGGCCGTCGGCCGCGGTCACACACTGATAGGCGGCACGCTTTTCGAGAATCTCGCGCTCCATCAGCAAGGCCGTCTTGGAGTCGTCAACTACAAGGATTTTCTTTGCCATGGTTTTTCCTTGAACTAGCCAAGATCGTAGACAACGGCTGCGGGTGGCCGAATCGCACCGCCATCGGCGGTCGTCGCCCGATAAGTAATCTCTAACACACAGGAACGTTACGTCCGTAATTACGTCGGTAATTACGAAATGACGTAGGTCCCCCACTTACAGAGAATTTAGTTTTTGGCGATTTCGGAGTAGAGGGTCTCGGGGGGTGCTCAGGTGGTTGGTTGTCGAGTCGCACACTGCGTCAGCAGTCGGGTGCAGTTGTATACGGTGCGGGTAGAGGTCATCGGCAGGCCGACACGCTCGCCCAGTTCCACGACCGCACCCACCAGCGCTTCCAGTTCCATGGGGCGGCCCGCTTCGAGATCCTGCAGCATGGAGGTTTTGTGCTCGCCGACTTTTTCCGCGCCGGCAATGCGCTGATCGATGGAAACGGGCAACTCCATTCCCAACTTGTGGGAGACTGCTTCCACTTCCTGCATGATGCTTCGGATCACGGAACAAACCCCCGGATCGCGGACCATCTGAACCAAGGTTGCGCGCGTCAGGGCGCTGACCGGATTCAGGGAAGCGTTGCCCAACACCTTCACCCAAATCTCGTGGCGGAGGCGAGCTGTGACTGGACAGCGCAAACCGGAGGCGATGAGCGCCTCGGCAATTCGGCGGCAGCGGTCGGAGCGCGAACCGTCAGGTTCGCCAAGAGAAATGCGGTTGCCCTCGATGTGTTGAATCACTCCCGGCGCCGGAATCTCGGTGGAAAAGTAGACGATCGACCCAACCACCCGGCGGGCCTCGATGGCCGAGGAAATCACGCCGCCGGGATCGACCCGCTCCAGGCGCAATCCGTCCCATTCACCGCCGAAACCCTGAAAGTACCACCACGGGATTCCATTCTGGGTGCTGACCACAGTGGTATCTGGACCGAGCACGGGCTTCAGGTGCGGCGCCAGTTGCGGCAAGCCATGCGCCTTCACGCCAAGAAAGACGACGTCCACCGGTCCCACTTCTTCGAGAGAACTGGCGATGGTGGGGTGCGCTATGAAATCTCCGTCGGGGCTTTTCACCTGCACGCCGCGCTCTTGCATGGCGCGAAGATGTGGCCCGCGCGCGAAGAGGGTGACATCGAATCCGGCCTGCGCCATGCGGGCGCCGATGTAGGCACCGATGGCGCCCGCGCCTGCGATCAGAAATTTCATGGTTGGTTATCCGTCGTGATCATTGGCTTGTCGATCATTCTTTGTCGATCATCGGTTTGCCGATCAGGCACGCTGGTCATCCGTGAGCGCAGCGGCTACGGCGCGGCGGCGAATTTTTCCGGTTGCGGTCGTGGGAATGCTTTCCACCAGATAAATCTTGGTTGGACATTTGTATGCGGCTAGAAACTCGCGGCAGTGCTTGATGAGTTCGGATTCGGTAGCGCCCGCGGGTTCGTGCAGAACCACGGCGGCGGCCACCTCTTCGCCCAGAACCGGATGCACGCAGCCAAATGTAACCGCTGCCGAGACGGCGGGATGCCGGAGCAAAATTTCGTCGACTTCGTGGGGCGCGACGTTTTCGCCGCCACGGATGATGATGTCTTTCATCCGCCCGGTTAAATGCAAATAACAGTCTTCGTCGAGAAATCCCTCATCGCCGGTACGAAACCATCCATTGACAAAAGCGCGAGCGTTGGCTTCGGGATTGTTTTCATATCCGCGAAATACGTTGGCGCCCTGAATGGCAACTTCGCCGCGCTGATTGGTGCTGAGGTGATTGCCGTCCGGATCCAGGATGCTGATGCGCAACCCGGTGCTGACTCCGACGGAACCGGCTTTGCGATGCCGCGGCGGCAACGGATTGGAGGTCATCTGGTGAGCCGCCTCGGTCATTCCGTAAGCTTCCACGAACGGTACACCAAAGAGTTGCTCGATCTTGTGAATGAGTTCGGCCGACAGCGGCGCGCTGCAGGAACGGATGAAACGCAGTGTGGCCGCCTCCACCGGCTTCTGGTGGGACCGGGCCAGCAGAAGCTGATGCATGGTGGGCACACCGGAATACCAAGTCACGCGATGTTCGCGTACCGTCCGCCAGAAAGAAAGGGCGTTGAACTTGCCGGGAACCACCACGGTTCCACCGGAAAGCAAAGTTGCCATGGTCGAACCAATCAAGCCATGGATGTGGAACAGCGGCATGATACACAGCGAAACATCTTCTTCGGAAAGCGCGTACGTGTTGGCGATATTGGCCGACGAGACCGCGAGGTTGAAATGGCGCAGCGGAACCCGCTTCGGCCGTCCCGTGCTTCCGCTGGTGTGCAGGACGAGCGCGATGTCGTCCGGCGTGGGCTCAACTGCGGTGGATCCGCTGGGAGCATCGACGAGATGAACATCGCCGTGGTCGCTCATACCCACCGAAATTACCGGGATCTTGCGGTCGGCGGCGGCGCTGCGCGCGAATTCCTCGCCCACGGGAGGGCAAAGCAGAACACGGGCATTCGTGTCCGCGAGGAAAAAAAGAAACTCCTCGTAGGGATACGCCGGGTTCAGAGGAGCGGCGGTTCCAGCGATGGAGGCGGCGAGAAAGCTCACAATCGCAGGCAATCCGTTGGGCAACGCAATCGCTACGGCATCGCCACGGCGAACTCCGGCCGAGGCCAAAGCATTCGCCATGGCCAGGACCTGCTGGCGCAGCGAATCGTAGGTGACACGGATACCCAACTCCGGAACGATGACTGCGGTGTGGCTGTCTGCGAAATGTAAAACATCCAGAAGTGTTCCAACCGACTTCAGAGTCATTCCAGTTCACCCGATCGAAGAACACTGCATTATAGTGCGACGGCGGAGTGGCCGGACAGCAGCCGAGGACTGGTTTTTTTAAGGGTTCGGCCAGTCGCTAGCGCACGGTGATAAAGAAGTACGCGGTCATCGCAATGCCGACGCCAATCACCACGGCGCGCGCTTTCCCGGGGTGTGCCTTCTGCGCGTAATGGGCCCCAAACCAGCCGCCCGCGAGGGAGCCCGCGATCATCACACCACATTGCGGCCACAATACAGCGCGAGCCGCAATAAAGGTGACCACCGCGGCCGCGTTAATGGCGACCGCAAGCAAGGTTCGGATCGCGCCCATGGCATGCATGTCGCGCATCCCCATCATGGCGAGCATGGCGAGCGTCATGAACCCGATGCCCGCGCCAAAGTATCCGCCGTAAACTGCAACCAGCAACTCCGCGATCGAACCTAGTACGATCGCCTGCCCTGAGATGTCGCGCAAGTCGTCGATCACCGCAGTCTTGCCGACGAGGGCGCGGATCGAATTGCCGAAGGCGAACAGCAAAGTGCCGCCGAGGAGCAGCCAGGGGACGAGGCGCAGAAAAGTATGCTGCGGAGTTTTCAGCAACAGCAAGGCTCCAACCCAGCCCCCGGCAACGCTGGTCCCGAGCAAGGGAAGCAATAAGCGGAGCGGCGCATTGAGCCTTCTCAGGTAGGCGAGCGTACTGGCCGCCAACCCCGGCCAGAGCGCGACGGTATTGGTCGCATTGGCTTCCACGGCTGGAATTCTTATGAACAACAAAGCCGGAAAGGAGACGAAACTACCTCCGCCCGCCAATGCGTTCAAGGCGCCAGCGATAACGCCCGCGAAGAGCAAGAAGATAGCCTGACCGAAGTGTAATCCCATAATTAGCCGAAAAACGGCGTTCCGAGAAGCAACTCGCCCGGGAGAGCGGCGCAAACCCGAGCGCCGATTTTAGCAGGGATGATCGGGGAACACTCGGAGCGATTGCTGTCAAGATGAGCGCTGCCTAGCCTCAACTAAAGCTTTAACCCAAATTCGAAATTGCGAAGGGACAAGTTCGTCGAAAAATGATCGTCCGCGGCAGAGGCCTGAGAAAACTTTCCTTGACATCCATCATTCGCGTGTGGTACACCGGCGAGTCGTAACTGGTCCGCTTTTCATACCGGACATGAACTCATTTTTAAGTCTGGAAATCTTTCGGTTCGTGGCTCGATCGAACAAGGCAGCGCACTGTCTGTACGCGCGTGCCTTGACGACAGGTCCGTTTTGCAAATCATCCCGGGAGAAAAAACACATGCGCTCGCTAATAACGTTTTTCGTGCTTCTGGTGGTTTTCATGACGCCCGGTTCGCTTGCCAATGCTCAAGGCACGGCACCCGCGAGCAAGACTGACGGATCGGCCTCAGGGGCCGCTACGAAAGCAGAAGTCAGCCAGTTGCGCGGCGAGGTCGCGGCGCAGCGGCAGACGATCGAAGAGCTGAAGGCTCTGGTCGAGAAGCTGGTTGCCGGAAAGGCGCACGAGAGCTCGCCCCAGGTTCGGCCGGTGGCTGACACCGCGGTGGAAGCCAATGCGCTCCCCATTAACGCGCCTGACGGCAGTGGGGCTCATCTTGTGAATACGGTTCTAGTGGAGCCCGACCCGGTGATCGAGTCGGCGCTGGTGGATCAGCCTCAATCCGCTGCTCCCAAGAAAGATACTCCCCTCACCGCCGGGTGGAATGGAGAGCATTTTTTCATTCGGAGCGCCGATGGGCAGTTCACCATCAGCCCGTATGGCTACGTGAACACCGATTACCGCGCTTACAAGGGCGACGGAGCACCCTCGGACACGTTTGTCTTGCGTCAAGCCCGTTTCGGATTTCAAGGCAGCTATGGCTCGCACTTTGATTTTGCGATCCTCGCCGACGCCGCCGCGACTTCCGGGTCGGTGGTGCGCGACGTTTACCTCAACGTGAGACTCAAGCCTGAGTTCCAACTCCAGGCGGGCCAGTTCAAAGCTCCTTTTGGCCAGGAAACCGGAATCGGCGACACCAGCCTGGACTTTGTTGAACGCGGGTTTCAGTCCCTGTTGTACCCCTCGGCAGCGACGGCCTACCGCAGTCCCGGCGCGGTAATCCATGGAGACATTGACGGTGGCGTGATGCAGTACTGGACGGGCGTATTCAACGGCAAGGGATATGCGCTCGCCAACACCACCAATCAACCTGAGGTCGTTGGCCGGCTTCGCTTCTATCCATGGCGCAAGACCAAGAGCGCGTGGTTCAAGCAACTAGCCTTTGGCGGATCCGTCGATTACGCTCGCTCGCGCGGCCTTTCCGGAGACCAAAGCTACAACGGCACACTGCCCGATGGCGCTTACAACTTCTTCCCGCAGTTCCCCATTAACGGTGATATTTGGCGCTACAACGGTGAGTTTACTTACCTAAAAGGGCCGTTTAGTCTGCGCGGCGAATACGACCAACTGGATATGGACCGCACCAACATCGGCTCCCTGCAACAGGGTTGGCTGGGCTTCCTGAGCCTTCCGGTCATCCGATCCAAAGCCTGGGACGTGAGCACCACGTACTTGCTGACGAAAGAGAAGCGGCCGGAAAATGGCACGCCACGGGTCAACCGTCCCATGTTTGGTCCCGACACTCCGGGCGGCCAAGGACGGGGATGGGGAGCCTGGGAAGTGGCCTTCCGATTTACTGGCATCCAGGCCAACGAGCCGGGCGCGGCCCTCTACGACAATGGCGTCGTCGCGGGCTTAGTGCCAACGTTTGATTACCACACCTCCGAGTACACGGTGGGACTCAACTGGTATCCCAATTATTGGGTCAAGTATGTGTTCAATCTGGGTATTGACCAGTTGAAGGAACCCAGTACGATCGGCGCGCTACCGCAGAACTACTTTGTGGTGACGCAGCGGGTGCAGTTCCGATTCTAGCGCCTGCCCGCTGCGGTCCAATGGAACGTTCAACGAGTTTGGCACTTGCCGGGGCGGTTCACCGCCGTCGGAAAGGGAAATCGCAGGAGGGAATACGATGAGAACGAGGATTCTGTTTACCGTCATTGTTGCCGCGATGTTCTTGATCCTGAGCGGCTGCGGAAATGTTGCAAACTGTCCCACGTGCGGCACGACCCAGGGGGGCCCGTACGCCGTCATCGACGTCATCGCCGTTCCCGAGCACAACAATACGGGTGAGCCGGGCGGTCCGTTCAATTCCTTCGACATCAGCTGGATCGCGCCCAACCCCAGCGGCGCCGGACACAACATGGACTATGTCTCGGACCGCATCGGGATCGCGGTGCAGGTGGTCGACACCACCACCAATATCGCCGTGTACTCCATTGCCGGAGCCAACGGCGTATCGGGGGCGGGCAACGACGCCAGCCCGTGTGTTCCTACCATTCCGCCGATCGTAGGGGTGAACGGCAATTTCACTCGTTTCGGATGCAGAACCGCGCCTACCGGAACGACGGAACCCTTCCACCTTTCTTCCGGATTCGGCGCCAACGGCTTGCTGGGCGGATTTTCCGGTGCTCAGTGCTGCGCCTCACGCGGCAACGGTGTGAACCCCATGTCTGGCCCTGACGGCGAAGTGGCAACACCGGACGGCAAAACTCTGTTCACCGGAAATGGCAGCTCCAGCGTAGTCGTTTTCGACCTCACGACGACTCCCCCAACCGTAATCGCCGATATTGCTACGGGCGTGTCGGCCGATTATGACGGCCCCAATGGAATCTCTGCCTGCCTCGCCTCCTGGAACGGCGAAGCGGGGTCGAACGAGCAATGCGGCGACGACCGCGCCGACGAACTGTCGTATGACCCCACCGATCAGATACTCGCCGTCATCAATGGCGATCCTGGACTTCCCTTCATCACCTTCATCGATGTCTCCGGCGTGGTTGCGCGCACTTCGAATTGTCTGCCGGTCGATCCGGTCACTCCCTATGGACCAGCTGCTCTTGGCAGCCCTCTCGGGAACGGATCTTCCTCATCGCCAAGTACAACCGGCGGCCTTAATCCTCCGAGTTGCATTCTTGGGCAAATCTATTACGATGGCGCCTACCCCATCGACAACACCGTTGTGGTCGACCAGAACAATGGGTTCGCATGTCCGGATCCGTCGAATCCGACCACGCTCTCGGGTGCCTCCGGGACTGGCAACACTCCTCTCGCCGGCACTCCTTTAAGCGGCTCACCGTACACGATTCCCTGCCACCATGGACCGATCATCGACACCAATACTGGCATCTATGATCCGACCTGCAACCCGACGTTGGGCGGCGCGATTTGCGAAGCCGCTATCTCTCCGGCGGGGTTGGGAGGACACGCATGGGATCCTGCCACGGGATTTTTCCTACTTTCGAACTCGAACTCTACAACCAACCTGGCCGTCGGAAGCATAGACGTAATCAATCCCAAGAGTCCGGTTGGTCCGATTGTGGTGAACAGTTTTCCCATGCTGAACTGCATGCCCACCAGCGTTACCCAGGGGCCGGGGAATTATTTCCTCATCGGCTGCGCCGACCACGACGGCTTTGCTTTTCCGGCCAACGAATATATTGTTCATAACACTCCGAGCCTGAGCATCGCTTGCACGGGCGTGGCGGCTACGAGCAGCAACTGCGTGCAAATCACCCAGACTGGCGGCGTGGACGAGACCTGGTACAACCCCGGAGACAACAAGTACTACCTTGCTGCGCGCGACCTGCTTCCCGGTCCGGCCATGGGCGTCATCGATGCCGGATCGAACACCTGGCTGTTCAACTTCCCGGTCAACACCAATGCGCATAGCATCGCGGTCGACCCCGGCAACAACCACGTCTTCATGCCCCAACAAGCTGGTGCCATCTGTGGGACGCAAGCCGGCGCTGGATGTATTGACGTCATAGCGCTACAGTGAGGCTTGGGACGACTGAGTAGAGAGGCTCGCATCCGTCGCAGAGGCGGCGGGCTAAGTGTGCGACCATGCGAGCTCGACCGGACCAGAGGACGTGATATAGTTCACGCAAAGTCAGATAGGATCCGCGTTCGACGTGGGTGAAGTGAATTATGGAGATTTTTCGTAGACCAGCAATGCAGGCTTGCGTGTTAGTTTGTTCGATTCTGGTCGGTATGACCAGCGCAAGCGAGCAGCCCACGCCGAAACCCACCGAAGTCCCTGCAATCGTGATCGCCCACTTGCCTTTGCCGCAGGCGACCGGCAGTCAGATGTTGCTCCAGAAAGAGGAAGGGAAACAGTATCTGTACGTGCAACAGGCCACGAAGCAAGGTTTCATGATCGTGGATGTAACCAAGCCTGAGAAGCCGAGCCTTCTGAAACGGACGGCGGAATCGAATCAGGCGACCGCGGGCAACCTTCAGATCGTCAGTCCCGATGTGGCCATCGCGGAAGCTCCGGAAAGAAAACCGACGACTCTGACCCAGAGCAACCATCCTACCGAAACAGTTCGCCTGCTCGATTTAAGTGATCCGCGCAATCCGAAGACACTGGAGACGTTCACCAAGGTCACCAGCCTGCTTCCAGACGGCGGCCATGGCTTGATCTACCTCACCAACAACGAAGGCTTGTGGATTCTCCGCTACAGTCGCCCAGCCCGGCTAGAGCCTGCAAAGAAAAAACCGCCGTGCGACTCCGAATCCGAGATCATGGCCATGCCGCCGGATTGCGACTAAGGCCCGACCCGATACGCTACCGCGACAAGCCTCTTACCGAGATACCGAGCATTCCTTGTCGAGCGTCTTGATCGAAGTAATGGTTAGCGTCACTGGGGACGGAGAACCCGATCTGGCTGACGTGTCGGAACTGGTGCTCATCGACGGCGACTTCGTACCCGTCACCTCAACCCGCTGCCCCAGGTAACGGTGAAGTTTTATTTTGCCGGTGGCCTGCAGTTCGTAAGTCACCGCTGGGTCCTGCTTCATCAGTACATAATCACCGCTCGACCGGCTGACACAACCCTGAATCGTTTCCTGTCCCTTGGAGGCTTTCGACGAATCCTGGCTCATGGTGCCGCTGTCTTGCGCCAGGAGAAAGCTGCTTGCGAGCAGCAAGGCGAAAAACATTTTGCTCATACAAACTCCTCCTCTTTCTCTTTGTCATACTCCCACAACGTTTGAGATGGCAAGGCTAGGGCAACGGTTGCAATAAATCCGCGGTGCGGAGCGAGGTTATTTGACGCGTGTTTCCTGATAGTGCAGTTCCTTCCATTGCCCGGCGCGCTTCACCCAGAGCTCGGTGATGTACACGCGGGAGATGCGGAGTTGGGCGCCAGGCGGGAACTGGATGGTGGACTCGTAGATGACGAACGCGGCATCCGGCGATAGAGAAATCACCTTACAGCCCCAAAGCGTATAGTTGAAAACATTCTGTTGTACCAATTCGTTGACCGCTTGAGTCTTGCTTCGTTCGCCCCGGCCGTCGACCTCGACGCCCTGATAGTCGTCAGCCAGCAGTTCGGCATAACTCTTCTTGTCTTTGTTCTTCAGCGCTTCCCATTCGACTTTGATCTTGGCTTCGAACATATTCTTCAGCTCCGATGCGGCAGGAACGCTGCTGGCTTGCCCGCCGTCGGCAGGCTTAGATGGCAGGGCAGAGTTTTGCGCCAAGGCAAGAGATGCCAGCCCCGCAATACAAGCGCAGAAAAAAAAGTTTCGCATGATTCCTCCCGGATGAAATGCAGCGAAAATCTTATCAGGGGTGGGGCAGGTCTGCCGCAGCTAGGTGTTAAGATGCTAAACGCGTGGAATCGGTGACGGCGCGCATCGCGCCATGCGAGCGCCATCTTATGTCGCACCTTGACGTTGAAGCTATTGCGCGGGAGCTGATGTCCGCGTCGGACACAGGCGCGATGGCCGCCCCTCCCTCAGCGCACCCGGGTTTCGATCTCAACACAGCTTATGAGGTTGAAGCCGCCCTCAAGCGTTTCCGGGAATCTGAGGGACACAGAGCCGTCGGTCGCAAGGTTGGTTATGCCAATAAAGCCACGTGGCGCGTACTCAAGCTTGAGACTCTGGTCTGGGCCCACATGTACGAGGACACTGTGCACTACGCTGACGGCAACTCTGCAGAGCTGACGCTTCCACATTCCCGTTCGTTGAAAATCGAACCCGAGATAGTTTTCGGTTTAAAACAGCCGATCGTTACCGATGGCGCTCAAGCCCCCGACGCCGCCGCTGCGCTCGCCTCCACCGAGTGGCTGGCAGTGGGATTCGAAATCATCGATTGTCCCTTTCCGGAATGGCAGTTTCAACCCAGCGATTTCGTCGCCTCGTTTGGACTTCATGCCGCACTCGTGATCGGAGAGCGCGTCGAGTTGCGGGCGAGCGAGCGATCCGATCGCATCGCAGCCTTAGTGAACGAGCTGCCGCGATTCAAGGTGCGGGTGTCGAAGAACGGACAATTTGTGGACGAAGGATCCGGCAGGAACTCGTTGCGGAGCCCGGCCCTGTGTCTGGCGGAACTCGCCCGCGCCATCGTACAGCGATTCCCCAGCGATCCGTTGCGCGCGGGCGAGATCGTCAGCTCCGGAACGCTCACTTCCGGCCATCCCACCGGCAGAGGCGATCTCTGGACGGTTGAGGTCGAGGGGCTGTCCTTGGCGTTACCGCCGCTGACCCTTGAGCTCGGCTGATCGAAAGACCCAGGTGAAGACTGCCCACAGGCTGTGACCACCATCACAGCCTGCGATTACCCACAAGTGCAGACTACTGGTGGTCGCCTTGGCCCGCTGCAATGCCCTTTTACGAGCCGCGCGCAAATGCGCCTCCGACCAAATGGAACATCCAGGAGAAACCCATGGCATTTACTAAACAGCAAGCGCTTGACTACCACTCTGGGGCGCGCCCGGGAAAAATTGAGGTCACCCCCACCAAACCCTGCCGGACGCAACGCGATTTGAGCCTGGCCTACACGCCGGGTGTCGCTGTGCCGTGTCTGGCGATTGAGAAGAATCCGCATGATGCCTTTAAGTACACGGGCCGCGGCAATCTAGTCGCCGTGGTGACCAACGGAACTGCCGTTCTCGGACTTGGGGACATCGGTCCGCTCGCCGGCAAGCCGGTGATGGAGGGCAAGGCCGTCCTGTTTAAACGGTTTGCTGACGTGGATGTGTTTGATATCGAGGTCGGCAGTCACGATCCCGACGACGTCATTAAGCTATGCCAACTTCTGGAGCCGACCTTCGGCGGGATCAATCTCGAAGACATCAAGGCTCCGGAGTGCTTCTACATCGAAGAAACCCTGAAGAAGACGATGAAGATTCCGGTCTTCCACGATGACCAGCACGGCACCGCCATTATTTCCGGGGCGGCGCTGTTGAACGCTCTGGAAGTGGTGGGCAAGGACATCGGCAAACTGACCCTCGTTGTCAACGGCGCCGGCGCCTCGGCCATCGCCACAGCCGAGCATTACATTCGGCTGGGGATGAAGCGGGAAAACATTATTCTGTGCGACACCACCGGAGTGGTCTACAAGGACCGCACGAAGGGCATGAATCCTTACAAGGAGCGCTTCGCGCAAGACACCAAGCTGCGTACGCTGGCAGAGGCTATGGTGGGCGCCGATATGTTCCTCGGACTCTCCGTCGGTGGCGTGGTCACGCAAGACATGGTGCGCTCGATGGCGCCTCGTCCGATTGTCATCGCCATGGCGAATCCCGATCCGGAAATTACTTACGAAGACGCCAGAGCCTGCCGCTCCGACGTCATCATGTGCACCGGGCGTTCGGATTATCCCAACATGGTAAATAACGTTCTGGGCTTCCCCTTCATCTTCCGTGGAGCCCTCGATGTGCACGCGACCGCCATCAACGACGAAATGAAACTGGCTGCGACGCGCGCCTTGGCTGCACTGGCCAAGGAGGACGTACCCGACTCGGTCTGCCGCGCCTATGGAGTGGAGCGGATGAAGTTCGGTCCTGATTATCTGATTCCGAAGCCATTCGACCCACGCGTGCTGATCTGGGAGGCGTCTGCGGTGGCGGAAGCGGCCATGCGCACCGGCGTGGCGCAGGAACCGGTCGACCTCAAAGAGTACCGCGAGCAACTCGAGCGCCGTTTGGGGAAAGCTCATGAGATCTCGCGGATCATGATTCGCAAGGCGCAAGCCAAGCCTAAATCCGTGGTCTTTGCGGAAGGAGAAAATGAGAAGATCCTGCGCGCTTGTCACAGCCTGATCGAGGAGAAAATCGCCGTTCCCATCCTTCTGGGCAAAATCGCAGTGATCCAGGCAAAGTCACTCGACTTGGGGTTGGATTTGAAGGATGCGCGCGTCGTGGATCCGGAAGATTCTCCTTTGCGCGAATCCTACATTGAAGAACTCTTTCGGCTGCGGCAGCGCCGGGGCGTAACACCCAGTGAAGCCCGCACGCTGATCAATGACCGCAATATTTTTGCTTCCATGATGGTGCACAAAGGGGATGCCGATGCGCTGGTCTCTGGCGTCGCGCAGAACTACCCTGATGCCATTCGCCCCGCGCTGCAGATCATCCGTATGCGCGAAGGACTGCACACGGTGGCGGGTTGCTATGCCTTGATTACCCGCAAGGGAGACATTTATTTCCTGGCGGATACCACGGTGAACATCGATCCCACGGCGGAAGAGCTGGCGGAAATTGCCTTGTGCGCAGCCGAGACGGCGCGGCGTTTCGATGTCGTGCCGCGCATCGCGATGCTTTCGTTCTCCAGTTTCGGGAGCACGAAACACCCACTTTGCGAGAAAGTTCGCAAAGCGGTAGAGCTGCTGCATAAAGCGGACCCGACCCTGATTGTCGATGGCGAGGTAATGGCCGACGTTGCCCTCTCTCCGGAGATGCTGGCGGAAGTGTATCCCTTCAGCGTGCTCCAGGGCGGCGCCAACGTGCTGATCTGCCCCGATCTCAATTCCGCCAACATCGCTTACAAGCTGCTGGCTAAGATTGGTGGCGCCGAAATGGTTGGTCCCATTCTGATGGGGATGAGCAAGCCGGTGCATCTGCTGGCGCGAGGCGCGGAGGTGGAGGAGATCGTCAACATGGCCGCGATCGCGGTGATCGATGCGCAGGAAATAGAACGCTCGGAGTGGGCGGCAGAGGCTCCAAAGCCGTTAGCCGTCGCCGACTGAGCGCTACAGAAATGAAGATGGTTGTGTTGACATGTCAACACAACCATCTTGTTCACCTTCGGTTTTGCCCTGGCCACCTCCGTGGCCAGTTTTGTTTTGTCTTGTCTTGTGAGGCGCGGCGAAACCGGCCGCCCGCCGAACTTGCAAATTTATTTCGTCAGTGCGCCTTTTCCATCGCGATTGCGCGGGGAAACAGAATGTTGTTTTCGAGATGAATGTGCTGATGTAAGTCCGCCTCGAATTCAGCCAACGCTTTGTAAAGGGTCTGGTAACTGACGCAGACGTCGGCAGGCGCGGAATAGCCATTGCTGGCCGAGCGCATAGCACGCAACGCATTCCCGGCAGAATCGTGCTCGTGCTCCATCATCGAAACCGGGTTCTTTACCGTGCCGAAAGGCGGCGGCACGACCGGCTCCTTCTGGAGGACTGACTCTTCCATCCGCACGATGTACGGGAACAGAATCCTCTCTTCCTTCATCAGGTGATTGGCCAATTCCTCGGTGAGGCCCTGGAAAGTCTCGCGAATCTGCAACAGCTCGGGGTGGTTCTTACCGTGGACCGAACAAACTTTGTCGAAGAGAGGACCTAAACGGGCAATCTCTTCGCGTGTGTACTTGTGGTGCGTGTTCTTGATGTGCGTGATCAGGTCCGCCAGCGCTTCGGTCTGCCAGTTGCGATCCTTCTGCGCGGAACGCGCTGCCTGGTCGGCCATCTCGAGCGAATCCAGCACCTGATTTGCATCCAGTTTCGCCGCCCGGCAAGCATCCGCGAGCGACTGATTGCCGCCGCAGCAATAATCAATGCCTAACTTTTCAAACACTCTTGTGGCTGCGGGGTTTTCCAGGGCCAACTCGCGGACGGTCTTTTCTGTGGGAACGCGGGTGGTAACGGTTGTCATTGCATCCTCCTGCGAGCCGGCTACATGCCTCCGAGCACGCTTGATGATCTGACCTTAGCGGAGCCAGGCAAGGGCGACGATGACTTTTGTCACGGACACGGTCATTGCAGGTAACGATTGAACGACGAAAAGGTCCCGCCAATCACTCTGCCGACTGCAGTTCGGCTTCGAGAGCTTTCAAATCGCAGATGGTCAAGTTGCGCCCATCGATTTTCAACATGCCTTCCACCTGCAGGCGGGAGAGATTGCGAGAAACGAGTTCGCGCACCGTACCAATCTGTGACGCGAGTTCCTGGTTGCTGACCGGGAGGGTGATTTCCACCCCCTGGCTGGTGCGCTTGCCTTCCTTCTGGGCGAGACGCAGCAGGAACGATGCCAGACGATGACGCACGGTTGTGAAGGAGAGTTCCTCGATGATTCCCACCAGATTGCGAAGGCGCGCTCCCACCACGCGCAATACCTTGAGCGCAACCTGGGGATGCGCCAGACAAAGGGCTTGAAAATCCTGCTTGCTGACGAAGAGTAGAGTGGCATCGTCAATCGCCGCGACTGACGCCGGATAATTCCCCCCATCGAACACCGGAAGCTCAGCGATAGTACCGCCGGGTCCATCAATGCTCAACACCTGCTCACGGCCACTGGCAGAGCTTTTGAAGATGCGGACATGGCCCGTCTCGACTACATAGAGGCCGGAGCAGGGCTCGCCTTCTCCGAAAACGATCTCAGCCGCCGTGTAGCGCCGCGAAACCGCGCGTTGCGACAGGAAGGTCAGCTCGTCTTCGGTCAGGCCGGCGAAAAGCGATGCTTTCGCGAGGGTTTGCGCCGGTGTTGCTTTTGATGTCCCTTTCGCTGCTGGCACGGTGGCTATTGTACCGAATCGGTTCGGTGGAAACCGTGGAGACCATGTTGCTCGCTCTCCCGGTTCATACGCCAACGTCGTGTCACAATTTGACGTTAGTCGCTTTTTTGTTATAGTTACCCTCATATTTTAGGGGCAGTTGCGGTTTGCGATGTGCCTGGAATCAATGCAGGAGGAAGAGCCATGCCTGGTGCGCTCGCGACACGGGGTCCAGTCGCGGAGATAGTGGAGCCAGAAGTTGGATTGCGGGAGCGGAAAAAGGCGCGCCTGCGGCAGTTGATTATCGACACTGCGATCAAGCTGTTTCACAAACACGGATACGTGCGCACCCGGATCGACGATATCGTGGACACGCTCGAAATCAGCCAGCCCACATTTTTTCGTTATTTCCCCAGTAAAGACGCGGTGCTGCGGGAGGTAGGAGAACGCGGGTATGCGTGCATCTGCGAGCGGCTGCGGTCGGAGCTCTCCAGCAAAGCAAAAACGAGCGAACGCCTGCGCCGGTTATATGTGACCATGGCGCGCGAGGTTGAAGCCGACCGGCAACTGTGGCAAGCCGTGGTGTTGTCAGGCGCCATGGATCCGGTGCGATCCGCGGAACTGCGCGGACACGAGGAGGCCGCGGTCAGCCTGCTGAGGGAAATCCTCACCCAGGGCCAGAAGCAAGGCGAGGTGACGCGCGCGTTTCCAGTGGTGCACCTGGCGGAGTTCATGGCAGGGCTCTACAACACTGTGGTGCGGCAATGGGCAGTCGATCTGACCGGGCCGCACCAACTCACGGACCGAGTGCGAAGCGCGGTGGAATTTTTCCTGCGCGGCATCCGGGCGTAAACTTTCCTGCAATTTGTCACTTCGTTGGCCAGGCACGTCTGTTCGAGAGGAAAACGGGATGAAAGCCGCGGTTCTGCACGAATTTAAAACTCCGTTATCGCTGGAGGAAGTGGCCGTGCCGGAAGTTGGCGCGGACGAAGTGTTGATCGAGGTCGAGGTTTGTGGTGTTTGTCATTCCGATTTGCACGTCGCCGATGGCGACTGGACGCAATTGGCCGGCATCGTAAAGAAGCCGCTGATCCTGGGACATGAGATCGTGGGCCGGGTGACGGAGCGGGGCGCGGAGGTACAGAGTATCCAGGTGGGCGACCGCGTCGGCGTACCGTGGGTGCAGTGGACGTGCGGGCAGTGCGAGTTTTGCCGCGAAGGCAATGAGAATTTGTGCGTACGGCAGCGCATTACGGGCGTGATGGTGGATGGCGGATATGCGGAATATGCCAAAGCTCCCGCCAGTCACGTGATCAAGATTCCCGACGCGCTTTCTTCCGAACAGGCGGCGCCACTGCTTTGTGCGGGAGTCACGGTTCATCGCGCCCTCAAGCAGGCGAAGATTCGTGCCGGGCAGCGGCTGGCGGTTTTCGGCGTCGGTGGACTTGGCCATATTGCTGTCCAGATTGGCCGGGCTGCGGGAGCGGACGTCACTGCGATCGATGTTTCGGAAGAAAAGCTCGCGCTGGCCAAGTCGCTGGGCGCCACTCGAACTTTGAATGCCGCGACTAGCAACGTAGTAAAGGAGGTGCGCGGCTCGGGCGGAGTGCACATTGCCATCGTCACCTCGGGGTCCAAATCTGCATACGATATGGCGTTCTATTGTGTGCGGCCTACGGGAACGCTGCTGGTGGTGGGTTTGCCCGCAAAAGATATTTCGTTTCCCCCGATTCTGATGGCCAGCGGGGAGATCCAGATCAAGGCTTCTGCTGTGGGCACTCGGGAAGATCTGCGGGAAGCTCTGGCAATGGGGGCAGCCGGAACCGTGCATTGCCAAGTGACGGCGCGCCCGCTGGCCGAGGTCCAGGAGGTTCTGGGGCAACTGAGCCGCGGCGAGATCTCCGGGCGGGTGGTACTTCGTCTTTAGCGGGAGCTGCGATGTGGTGCGCGAGCGGTTCCTGCGATGGATTGACGTTAGCTACTCTAATATGATATTAACTATCACTTTTGCGCGACACTGCCGCCCGGAAAGGTTCTTCTCGGAGTGAATGTCAAGCAGCTTTTCGATTTGACCGGCCGCGTCGCCATTGTTTCTGGCGGCTCGATGGGACTGGGCCGGCAGATGGCTGAGGGTCTCGCAGAGATGGGAGCGAATCTCGTGCTCTGCGCCCGAAAAAAGGAGCGCTGCGAGGAAGCGGCGAAAGCGTTGCGCCCCCACGGCGTGCAGGCACTCGCGTTGGAATGCGATGTTAAGGACAAGGCATCCATTCAGAAGGTCGTGGAGGAGACGCTGGCAAAATTTGGCCGGATCGACGTCCTGATCAATAACGCCGGCGTATCGTGGGGAGCCTCGGTGGAAGAGATGACGCTGGAACAGTGGGACAAGGTTCTCTCCACGAATCTGACCGGTACATTCCTGTTTTGCCAGGCGGTGGGGAAGGCGATGGCTGAGCAGGCATCTGGCAAGATCATCAACATCGCATCGGTGGCGGGATTGGGAGGGGCCTCGGCGGAACTGCAGGCCATCGGATACCACGCGAGCAAAGGCGGCGTCATTGCGTTCACGAAGGATCTCGCATGCAAGTGGGCGTCGCACAACATTCAGGTGAATGCCATCGCCCCGGGATGGTTTCCGACGCACATGTCGGGATGGATTATCGAGCACCGCAAAGACTCTTTGCTAGAGAAGATTCCGCTTAGGCGCTTTGGTGGAGATCATGATCTGAAAGGCGCTGCGGTGTTTCTAGCATCGGACGCTTCGGCATACGTGACGGGGCACGTGCTGGTGGTCGATGGCGGCCAGACGGCCTGGTAGAACTTCTTTATGAATATTCCCCTAACGCCGGTGCGATTTCTTCGTTATGCAGAACAGCAGTTTCCGCGCAAGACGGCGGTGGTGTGCCAGGATCTGCGGTTTACTTATACGGAGTTTGGCGATCGGGTTTGGCGTTTAGCGGGGGCGTTGCGAGCGGCCGGACTGAAGGCGGGCGATCGCGTAGCGTTTCTGAGCCTGAACTGCCATCGCCTTCTCGAAGCCTACTTCGGAGTGCTGGAAGCCCACTGCGTTTTGCTCCCGCTGAATATTCGCCTGGCCGGCCCGGAACTTGCCTACATCCTGAATGATTCGGGAGCGACGGTGCTCTTTCTGGAGCAGGAGTTCGTTGGGCTGGTGGATTCGTTTCGGCGAGATCTGCGCACGGTGCGGGCATTTCATCCGCTCGATGGAACCCCGCAAGCCGAGTGGCTCTCCGATCAAAACTATGAGCAGATGCTGGCCTCCGCCACGCCCTATCGCGGAGACCTGATGGAGTTTGACGAAAACGCGATCGCCGAAATTTTCTACACCAGTGGTACCAGCGCCGCCCCAAAGGGCGTGATGCTTACGCACCGCAACGTGCACCTGCACGCGATGTCCATCGCTTTGTACCATCACACCCGGTATGAAGATGTGATGATGCACACCATCCCTCTTTTTCACGCCAATGGCTGGGGAGCGGCGCATACCATCACTTTCGTGGGCGGAACGCATGTCATGCTACCGCGATTCATTCCCGAGGAAGTATTCCGGCTGGTGGAACGGGAGCGAGTGCGCGCGCTGACGCTGGTCCCAATTATGGCCAATGCGCTCGTGCACTCGCCCACGCGTTCCAAGTACGACCTAAGCAGCGTGGAATGGGCCACAATCGGCGGCGCGGCATCTTCTCCGACGCTGATTCGGGACGTGGAACGAACGCTGGGATTTAAATGCTACTCGGGTTATGGGCTGACGGAGTGCGCGCCTTCGCTGGCGAATGCTGAACTGAAACCAGACATGCAGTGCTCCGATGAAGAGCGGTATGTGCTGCAGGCAATGACTGGCTATGCTTTTCCGGGCTGTGAGCTTCGCGTCGTCGACGCGCAAAACAACGACGTGCCGCACGACGGCGTAACCATGGGAGAAATCATTGCCCGCAGTGATGGAGTGATGGCGGGCTACTGGCAACAGCCCGAGGCCACGGCCGAGGCGATGCGCGGTGGATGGTTTCACACCGGAGACATGGCCGTAATCGCGGAGAACGGGTTCATTCTGATCGTCGATCGCAAGAAGGACATCATCGTGAGCGGGGGAGAAAATATTTCGTCGCTGGACGTCGAGAAGGTGCTGTCAGCGCATCCCGGCGTTTACGAAGCGGCGGTGATCCCGGTGGCCGACGAAACATGGGGCGAGGTGCCGAAGGCGATAGTAGTGGCGAAGCCGGGATCCACACTCAGCGAAGTGGAATTGATCGAATTTTGCCGGGCTCGGCTGGCTCACTACAAGTGTCCGCAGTCGATTGAGTTTTGCGAGAGCTTGCCCAAGACCGCGACGGGGAAAGTTCTGAAAAGAGATTTGCGCAAGAAGTATCAAGCGAGCCGGTAGGAGTTTGGGGAATATGAGCAATCTGGTAAAAGTCGGCAAAGAAAACGATGTGGCGGTCATCACTATTGATAACCCACCCGTAAACGCACTCGGGCCGGGCGTGCCCGAAGGAATCTGGGCGGCGATCGATGAGATTAATCGCGATGCGGCGGTCAAAGCAGCCGTCGTAATCGGTGCCGGCCGCACGTTTGTAGCCGGGGCAGACATCAAGGAATTCGGCAAGATGACTTCAGGCGCACCTCGCAGAAGCCTTCTCCCGTTGCTGCTTCACATAGAGGACAGTGCGAAGCCGGTGGTGATGGCGATTCATGGGAACGGGTTTGGCGGGGGGCTGGAACTGGCCATGGCCGGCCATTATCGTGTTGCGTCGTCCTCAGCGCAGGTGGGTCAGCCGGAAGTAAATCTGGGCATTATTCCTGGAGCTGCGGGAACACAGCGTCTGCCGCGCCTGGTCGGCGTTGCGAAGGCCGTCGAGATATGCGCGGGAGGCAAGCCGGTTTCCGCGCGAGAGGCTGCCACGCTTGGATTGATCGATCGGTTGATCGAGGGCGATCTGCTCACCGGCGCCGTATCTTTCGCGCGCGAAGTTGCCGCGAAGCCTGCGCCCAAAGCGAGGGAACGCGCGGGGAAACTGGGAACGGCCGAGGAGAATGCGGCGATTTTTGCTGCCGCACGCGCGGCGGCTTCCAAAAAACAGCGAGGATTGAAAGCTCCGCTGGCGGCGATCGATGCCGTAGAAGCGGCGACCAAACTGCTGTTCGAGGAAGGCTGTCAAGTCGAAGCGAAGCTTTTCACCGAGTGCCTGTTCTCAGATCAGTCGAAAGCGCTGATTCATGTTTTTTTTGGCGAGCGCGAAGTGGCGAAGATCCCCGACATTCCCAAGGAAACTCCGGTGCTGCCGGTGAAACGCGCGGCGGTTGTCGGCTCCGGCACGATGGGTGGAGGCATCGCGATGGTCTTAGCCAACGCGGGCATTCCCGTGCTGCTCAAAGACGTGGACGAGGCGACGCTGCAACTCGGCATGGAAAAGATCCGGAAAAACTACGCCGGTTCGGTGCAGCGCGGGCGCTTCACTCAGGCGTTCGCGGATGAGCGCCTCAAGATGATCACGCCGGTGCTCAACTACAACGCGTTCTCTGAAGTAGACATGGTGGTGGAGGCGGTTTTCGAAGGTATGGCGCTGAAGAAAACCGTGTTCGCGGACCTCGACCGCGCCTGCCGTCCCGGCGCGATTCTGGCGAGCAACACGTCAACGCTGAACATCGATGAGATTGCCTCGGCCACCTCGCGGCCGGAAGCGGTGATTGGAACGCACTTCTTCAGTCCCGCTAACGTGATGCGCTTGCTCGAGATTGTGCGCGGGAAAAAGTCGAGCAAAGAAGTGATTGCCACTTGCATGCAACTTTCCAAGAAGCTGGGCAAAATTGGAGTGCTGGTAGGCAACTGCCGCGGCTTCGTGGGCAACCGCATGTTTGGCCCGTACCGGCGCGAAGCGCAGTTTCTGGTTGAAGAAGGAGCGGACGTGCAGGCGGTCGACCAGGCGCTCGTCGAATTCGGCAACGCCATGGGTCCGCTAGCGACGGGCGACTTGGCGGGTCTGGACGTGGGTTGGCGCATTCGCAAGGAGTATCGCCATCTCGAAAAACCTGGAATCCGCCAACCGTTCGCGGAGGATCGCCTTTGTGAAATGGGACGCTATGGCCAGAAAACGCTGAGGGGATGGTACTGCTACGACGAGAACCGGCGTTCGAGTCCGGATCCTGAACTGCCCGCCCTGCTGCGGCAGTGGAGCGCGGAAGCCGGGATTCCGCAGCGGCAAATCTCGGCAGCGGAAATCGTCGATCGCTGTGTTTATGCATTGGTGAATGAGGGAGCGCGGATTCTCGAAGAGGGATACGCGCTGCGGGCAGTCGACATCGACATCATCTATCTCAACGGCTACGGTTTCCCCGCGTATCGCGGCGGCCCGATGTGGCATGCCGACACGGTGGGATTGCAGAAGGTCTACGCGCGGGTTTGCGAATTTCACCAGCAACACGGAGAGCTGTGGACGCCGGCTCCTCTGCTGAAGCGTCTTGCAGAAGAGGGCAAGACGTTCGCCGAGTTCGATAAAGAGCAAGTCGCGGCCGCGTAACAGAATTTTGGAGACTTCATGAGAGAAGCTGTTATCGTGGCCAGCTCGCGCACGGCGCTGGCCAAGTCATTCCGCGGATCGTTCAATCTGACGCGTCCCGACGATCTGGCGGCGCACTGCATCAAAGATGTGCTGCGCAAGACGCCGCAACTCGATGCGCGCGAGGTCGAAGATGTCATTCTCGGCTGCGGCCAGCCTCACGGAGCGCAGGGACATAACATCGCGCGAGTTGCCGCTCTGCTCGCGGGTTTGCCAACTTCGGTGGGCGGACTTACGCTCAATCGTTTTTGCTCTTCCGGTCTGCAGTCGATCGCTCTGGCCGCGTATCAGATCGTGAACGGCGGCAGCGAAGTGTTGATCGGCGGCGGCGCGGAAAGCATCAGCATGATTCCTCGCAACCACGACCCCAATCCGCGGCTCCTCGAGCAACTGCCCGGCGTGTACATGGTGATGGGAGAGACTGCCGAGGTCGTGGCCAAGCGCTACAAGATCGGCCGCCAAGTGCAGGACGAGTACTCGCTGCTGAGCCAGCAGCGAACGGCTCGCGCTCAGCGAGAAGGTTTTTTTGAGGCGGAGATTGCCCCGATGCGGGCGGTGCGCGCCACTTTATATAAGAAGACCGGCGAAGTGATTGCGAAAGAAGAAGTATGCGCAGATAAAGACGAATGCAATCGCCCTGACACCACGCTTGAGGGCCTGCTGGCGCTGAAGCCGCACTTTGACACGACTAGCGGCCAGGGCACTGTCACCGCGGGAAACTCTTCGCAGCTATCCGACGGCGCTTCAGCGACGCTCGTGATGTCGCGGCAGCGCGCGGATCAACTCGGCATTCCTTACAAATTAATTTTCCGAGGTTTTCAGGTGGCCGGCTGCGATCCCGACGAAATGGGCATTGGACCTGTCTTCGCCGTACCCAGGTTATTGCAGCGCACTGGCTTGAAGATGAGCGATATCGACCTCTGGGAACTCAATGAAGCGTTCGCGGTGCAGGTGGTCTATTGCCGCGATCGTCTTGGGATCGATCCCGAAAAACTGAATGTGAACGGCGGCTCGATCTCGATTGGGCACCCTTTTGGGATGACGGGATCGCGGCTGGTGGGGACGCTGGCGAACGAAATGGCGCGGCGCAAGTCACGCTACGGAGTCGTGACCATGTGCGTTGGCGGCGGGCAGGGTGCGGCTGGCCTGTTCGAGCGCGCGGAATAAGGGCGCGAAATGACCGAGCGAAGCGCATGAGCCACATCATTCTGGTGCGTCACGGGCAGGCGTCGTTACTGGAGGGGAACTATGACCAGCTCTGCGCGAATGGCGAGACGCAGGCGAGATTGCTCGGGGAGTATTGGTCGCAGCGGGGCGTGGCGTTCAGCAACGTCTATTCGGGACCGCGCGTACGGCAACGGGAGACTGCCCGGATCGTTGGCGAAGCGTATCGCAACTCCGGTCTTGTATTTCGAGAGCCCCTCGTCATGAACGAATTCGACGAATACCAGGCGGACGCGGCGCTGCGGGAATGCCTTTCGCAACTGCTGCCGGTGAATGATGAGATCAGAGAAATGCACGCCGCGTATAAGGATCCTAGCAAATGCGGCGACCGGCGCCGGACGTTTCAGAAATTGTTTGAGGCGGTGATCAGCAAGTGGGTGGGGGGAGAAGTTACCGCAGACGGCGTTGAATCGTGGCACGAGTTCTGTTTGCGCGTGGAGCGCGGCCTGGCGCAAGTGGTGCGCGATACTCCTCCGGCAGCGAGTGCGGTGATCTTTACATCGGCGGGGACCATTGGCGCAACACTGCGCCGCGCCCTGCATCTGTCAGCCGAGGACACGTTGCGAGTGACCTGGATGTCACGCAACGCTTCGTTCAACGAATTTCTCGCGTCGGGCGAGCGTTTCACGCTGAGCACATTTAATGCGCATCCGCATCTCGACGGGGATGGGCTGCTGACGTACCGGTAGCACATACGGAAATTGCGATTATGATGACACTTTGCGATCAAGCCGGAACGGTGAGAACAGGCGAAGAACTCGATCTCGCCCGCCTGCAGCCGTTTCTGCACGAGCACTTCGGCAACAGCGGAGCGCTTTCGGTCGAACAATTTCCAAGCGGCCACTCCAATCTGACGTATCTGGTGCGACTGGGCGCCACAGAATTTGTGTTGCGGCGCCCGCCTTTTGGCAGCCAGGTTCGCTCTGCGCATGACATGTCGCGCGAGTACCGCGTGCTTTCGAAACTACACGCCGCCTATCCCCTCGCGCCGAAGGCGCTTCTGTTTTGCGACGACGTTTCGATTCTCGACGCGCCTTTCTATCTCATGGCGCCAATTCGCGGAATGATCCTGCGCCGCGATCTCCCGCCCGGCATGTCTTTTCCTCCGGAAACAGCACGGCGGCTGAGCGAAGCGTTTCTCGATAATCTCGCGCGCCTGCACCGCATTGACTATGCCGCCGTTGGCTTGGCTGATTTAGGCAAACCGCAAGGTTATCTCGAACGCCAGGTCAAGGGATGGATCGAGCGCTATCACAATTCGACAACGCACGATCTGCCCGAGGTCGAACGAATTTCCGCGTGGCTCACGGAACAAATGCCCGCCAGCCATGAGACGGCGCTGATCCACAACGACTACAAATACGACAATATCGTGCTTGACCCGAACGATCCGACGGCCATCGTTGGCGTTCTGGATTGGGAGATGTGCACTCTCGGCGACCCGCTGACCGACCTGGGCACGGCGCTTGCCTATTGGATTGATCCGCAGGATCCGGAAGACTTCCAGGAAATTCGGAGCGCACCCACCACACTGCCGGGCACGCTGACGCGGGCGCAACTCGTTCTGCGCTACGCGGCAGCGACTGGGCGCGATCCTGTCAACATGGTTTTCTATTTGGCGTTTGCCCGCTTCAAAGTGGCCGTAATCATCCAGCAGATTTACTTCCGCTACGCGCAGGGGTTGACACGGGACGCACGTTTCGCGACGCTGCCGGCGAGAATCCACGCCTTGCTGCGCGCTGCATGGCGCGGCGCGGAGAGCGGGACGATATGAGTGAGCATTGGCTGCAAGCCTCAGTGCGGATAATACCGAATCAGCCACTCCGCGACGCAACAGGGCTTACTCGAAGACTCGCCCTCGATATGGATATGGAACGTGGCATCCACAAATTCGGGAGACTCTTTCACCGCAGCCAGAGTGACGCGAGCGCGAACCTTCGAACCGGCGCGAACGGCCGCGGGAAAACGAACCTTATTCAGTCCGTAGTTGACCGTCATCGCGACGCCCGCGCGAATATGGATCGTCTGTTTCAGAAAGTAGCCGAGCAGCGAAAGCGTCAAGAATCCGTGAGCAATTGCGCCCCCAAAGGGCGATTCGCGCTGGGCGCGTTCCGGGTCGACGTGAATCCACTGGCGGTCCTCGGTGGCGTCGGCAAATTTCAGGATGCGATCCTGCGTGATGACGAGCCAGTCGGTCGCGGGAAACTCACGTCCTTCCGACCGTTTCAAAGAGTTCAGGTTCTCAATCTCAAAAGCTGGCATAGGAGTTTTCCATGACGACAGTAGCAGAAGTTTCGCACAAAGCGGCCAAGGGAACCGGATTCCTGATCGAAGACTCGACGCCTCAGGACATTTTCACACCTGAGGATCTGACCGAGGAGCATCTCGCCGTCGGTCACATGGTGGAGGAATTCTGGACCAACGAAGTCGAGCCCAATCTGCCCGCGATCCGCGAAAAGAAACCCGGCGTCGCGATGAGTGTCTTGCGAAAGTCGGTGGATCTGGGCCTGACCGCGATGACGATCCCGGAGGAATATGGCGGCATGGCCATGGATCTGCCGTCGCTGATGGTGACCGCCGAGCGTTTGGGCCGCGACGGCTCTTACGGAGGCTGGCACTCGGCGCACACCGGCATCGGCACGCTGCCGCTCGTCTATTTTGGCAACGAGCAGCAGAAAAGAAAATATTTGCCGAAGCTGGCAAAGGTTGAGATGCTCGCGGCCTACGCGCTCACCGAGCCTTTGGCGGGATCGGATGCACTGGCGGCGCGAACCCGCGCCGATCTCGCGCCCGACGGAAAACACTACATGCTGAACGGCCAGAAAATGTGGATCACCAATGGCGGCGCGGCCGATCTGTTCACGGTGTTTGCCAAAGTTGGCGGAGAAAAGTTCACCGCCTTTCTGGTCGAACGCAATTTTCCCGGCGTCAGCAGTGGGGCGGAAGAGCACAAGATGGGGATCACGGGAAGTTCCACCACCGCCGTGTATCTCGACAACGTTCCGGTGCCGGTAGAAAACGTGTTGGGCGAAATCGGGCGCGGCCACGTGATCGCGTTCAACATCCTGAACATCGGGCGCTTGAAACTGGGTCCGGCCAGCGTCGGCGTGGCGAAAAACGTGCTTGCAACTTGCCTGAAATATGCCAAACAGCGCAAGGCATTCGGGTCGACAATTTCCGAGTTCGGAGCGATTCAACACAAACTGGCGGAAATGGCGATCCGCATTTTTGCGGCGGAATCCATGACCTGGCGCGTGGTCGGACTGATTGAAAATCAAATGCACGGCGCGGGTTCGTCATCGGCGTCCCAGGAACTGAAAGCCATTGAGGAATTTGCCGCTGAGTGCTCGATGGTCAAGGTCTACGCCTCGGAAATGCTGGACTATGTGGTTGATGAAGGCGTCCAGATTCACGGAGGCTATGGATATCATCAGGACTACGCGGTGGAGCGCGCCTATCGCGATGCGCGCATCAACCGTCTGTTTGAGGGAACGAGCGAAATTAACCGGCTGGTGATCACCGGTATGCCGCTGAAGCGTGCCGCTCGCGGACTTCTGCCTCTGTTCGAAGCCGCCCACGCCGTGCTGCAGGAGACGGGCGAGTCCACGTCCAAATCGGAAGACACGGAGCTGAGCCTTGTGCAGAGCGCAAAAAAGATCGCCCTGCTTACTCTGGGAATCGCGCACGCGAAATATGGCGCGCAGCTTGAACAGCAGCAGGAGATCATCATGAATCTATCCGACATCATCATGGAAGTGTTTGCCATGGAGTCGAGCCTGCTGCGCAGCCGCAAACTGACGGCTGGCGGTGGCGGGGCGAACGCCGCGGATGCCTGCGCCGTGTACTTGCGCGATGCCATCGCCCGCGTCGAACTTTCGTCGAGAACCGTGCTGAGCGCCTGCGCTCAAGGCGAGGAACTGCGGCGCAATGTTTCTCGTCTGCGCGGGTACGCAAATTACGATCCGGTAAATACAATCGCATTGCGCCGCCAGATTGCAGGCCGACTGCTGGCGAACGAGCGCTATACGGTCTGAGCAACGAAATCGGGGACGCACGGAGGCACCATGGCACTCACGAATCACAAATTTCTTCTGGCGGCCCGCCCGGTAGGGATGCCGAAGCGCAGCGACTGGACCTACGCGGAAGAACCGGTCGCCGAACCGAAGGACGGCGAACTGCTCGTACACGTCCTCTACATCTCGCTCGATCCGGCGATGCGCATCTGGATCAACAACGTGCGATCTTACATGCCGCCGGTGGGCATCGGAGAAGTGATGCGTGCACTGGGCGTGGGTATCGTTGCCGCATCGCGCAATTCGCGCTTCGCCGTGGGCGATCATGTTTCCGGAGTGTTCGGAGTGCAGGAGTACACACTCACCGACGGCCGGGGAGTGACCAAGGTCGACCCGAGAATTGCTCCCTTACCCAAATACCTCAGCGTGCTCGGCATGACGGGGATGACCGCGTTCTTCGGGCTCCTCGACACGGGGCAACCGAAGGCGGGCGAAACGGTGGTAGTCTCGGCTGCGGCGGGGGCCGTGGGCGCGGTGGTCGGACAGATCGCAAAAATTAAGGGCTGCAGAGTTGTCGGCATCGCAGGCGGATCCGAGAAGTGCCGCTACATTGTGCAGGAACTGGGATTCGATGCCGCCATCGATTACAAATCCGAAGATGTGAGCCAGTCTCTTCGGAAACATTGCCCGGATGGCATTGACGTTTATTTTGACAACGTGGGTGGCGCGATTCTGGATGCGGCGCTGGCGCAGCTCAGGATGCATGCCCGCGTTGTGATCTGCGGCGCCATCTCGCAATACAACAATACCGGGCCGATTACTGGACCGAGCAACTACCTCTCACTGCTGTCAAACCGCGCTACCATGAAGGGTATGCTGGTGCTTGATTACGCTGATCGTTATGCGCAAGCGGGAGCGGAAATGGCGGGATGGATGGCGGCGGGCAAGCTCAAGTCGCGTGAGGATATTGTCGAAGGACTGGCAACGTTTCCTGAAACTCTGCTCAAGCTCTTCAAGAGCGAGAACACGGGCAAGCTCATGCTGAAAGTTTAGCTAAGACTCTGCTAGTAAAGAGACGCGGTTGCGGCATTTTCCCGGCGTGAAACGTTGCGGCCGCAACGAGAGGACTTAATGTCATTCGTCGAAAATCAAGGAACAAAAATTTATTGGGACGAGCAGGGCCAGGGAGCGCCAGTCCTGCTGATCATGGGACTCGGCTACACGTCGATCATGTGGAATCGCATACGGCCGGCGCTGGCGCAACACTTTCGCACCATCGCCTTCGACAATCGAGGCGTGGGACGGAGTGACATTCCTCCTGGACCCTATTCGATTGCGGCCATGGCATCGGACGCAGCGGCGGTTCTCGATGCCGCGGGCATCGCCCGTGCCCACGTTTTCGGCGTTTCGATGGGCGGAATGATTGCCCAGGAATTCGCGCTGCAATATCCCGCGAAGACGCGTTTGCTGATTCTGGGTTGCACCGCACCCGGCGGACCGCTGGCGGTGCGCGCCGAGAGCAAGGTGATCGAGGTACTATTGGCGCGCGGCATGACGCCGGAGGAAGCGCGCGACGCCATCCTTCCCTATATTTACGACGCGGCCACGCCGCGAGAGAAGATCGACGAGGATATCAACACGCGTCAGCCCTGGCTTCCCACGCCGGAAGGCTACATCGCGCAAGTACAGGCGATTCTGACGTGGGAAAGCTACAGCCGACTGGCGCAGATCACCGCGCCCACGCTCGTCATCCACGGAAAATCGGATGCGCTCGTCCCTCCCGGCAATGGGGAGTTGATCGCGAAGCGGATTCCAGGCGCAAAGCTCGTTCTGCTCGATCACGCCAGCCACTTGTTTCTCACCGACCAGACCGAAGCGTCGCAGAAAGTAATACTCGATTTTCTTTCTTCCGATTCAGCAGGAGAATCGAGTTAGGAAACAGCAGCGACGTGGCGACGGGCGCGGAACACGCCAGCCCAGAGGCCACATTCCCGGTAAGCATACTTCATCATCAAAATAATTCATTTGATGAATTGCGCGAACGCAGATACGCTCGCGCCCATTAATGAAAAGCTGCGCTCGGAAATCCAAAGCGCGAGGGGAATTGGTTCGCTCTCATTCAGTAGATCCAAAAGACCAGAAAAAGCTTGCTTCAAAATTCCGACTCGGAGGCGACGGGGCGGGACCGCCGGACGCTGGGCAGACGATCAGGTGCTTTTGTTGCGACTCAGGCAAGTTTGAAGTGGGGGGAATATGGTTTTCGAACTGAGCAGTTTGATGGGTCGTCTAGTTAAGGCGATGACACCCGCATGTGTTCTTGTGTGCTTCCTGTTTGCAACCGCATTAGCGCACGCGCAGGGCGTGGGTACATCGGGAGAGATCACCGGAACGGTTGTCGACTCCTCTGGGGGCCTTCTGGTCAAAGCCACCATCAATGTGGTGGATGCGCAGACCGGTCTGAAGCGCACGGCCACCACGAATGACACCGGCCAGTTCCGGGTAACGGGACTAGCGCCGGCGGCCTACGACATCAGCGCGGAAATGGCGGGTTTTGCCACAGCAATTCGCAAAGGTGTCACCGTGGCCATTGGGCAAACCGTGGTCTCCGATTTCAAACTGAATCCTTCGCAGGTGGCTACAGTGATCGAGGTGACCGACCGGCCGCCGGTGGTGGAAACGGAACGCAGCAGCCAGTCCGACACGATCACGCAACAGTACGTCGCTGACCTGCCCATTGACCGCCGCGATTACCTTACGTTTACTTTGCTGGCGCCGGGTGTATCGGACTCCACTCGGCTTGCGGGAGATCAGGATTTCAGAGTCAAGCAAACGCCGCAAAGCGGGCTGTCTTTCTATGGCAGCAATGGCCGCGGCAACAGCATTACGGTCGACGGAGGCGAGACCTCGGGCGATAGCGGCGGCGTGCGGCTCACCGTGAGCCAGGACGACGTACAGGAATTCCAAATCAACCGCAGCAACTACGGCGCCGACCTGGGAGCGGCCTCCGGCGCGTCCATCAACATTGTCACCAAGTCCGGCACCAACAATGTGCATGGCACGCTTTATGGTTTTTTCCGCAACGATGCCATGGATGCCCGCGACCCCTTTGCCTTCAGTTCGGCTTTGGCGCCCGACCCGACCTTCTCGAATTTCAATACCACTTCAGTTGGCGATCCCATCAAGAATTCGCTTAGCCGCCAGCAGTACGGCGGCACCGTTGGCTTCCCCCTCCAGAAAGATAAAACCTTCTTGTTTGCTTCTTTCGAAGGCCTGCGGCAGAACTCGCAGAACTCCGTTCCCATTCTGACGGAAAGTTCGATCTTCGCCGGCCCCTCAGCGACCGCAACCTCCAACCCATTTCCGCAGAGTGATCCGAGGTATGCGCAACAAGCGATCGTTACCGCCCTGGCCCAGTCAACCAACCCTAGCGTGCCTTGCATCAATGGTCTCCCCAATGTCTCCGCTCAGTTTTGCGCTGGCTATCTACAGGCCGCACTCTCGGTCGCTCCGAACTCCGGTCTGACCCCGATTCAGCCAGCCTTGAATAACTTCCTCATAAGCCAGTTTGAAAACGAGGGCGGAGTTTTTCCTTACGACACCCGGCAATACCTGGCCTCGACCCGGCTCGACCACCGCTTTGATGCGAAAAACGAGATTGCGCTGACTTTCAGATATGGCCACGATCTCGAAGAGTCAACGGATGTGCAGTCCCTGACCGCTTTTTCGGCTGGAAGCGCCATCCACGATTACGACAATAATTTTCAAGTTGCCTGGTATCACCAGCTGAGTACAACCACCCAAAACGAGGCTCGGGTCCAGTGGAATTACTACAGCTTCAATGTGATTCCGAACGAGGCGGCGCAGACGGGACTCCAGATTCCAGGCTTTATCAACAACCTGGGAACCAACATTTTCCTGCCCAACCTCACCATCCTGCGCCGCTACGAATTTGCCGACAATTTCTCCGTGATCCGTGGCCATCACGCCTTCAAGTTCGGAGCCTACGAACTGATCCGCGGCAATCACACCGAGTCGCACACTTTTTTCCCCGGGCGTTGGGTCTTCGGCTCGCTTCCCGGAGAAGCGCTCAGCCCGTGCTTTGCTCCCCCCACCCCCCCAGCCACCACCAACGGCTGCGGATTGTCTACACCAGGCGCCGGCCTCAACTCGTTGCAAGGAGCTTCGTTGGGCGAGCCTGAGATTTACCAGCAGGGCTTCGGCAATCCGACCTACGGGTATTACGCGCGGCCGCTGACTGGGCTCTACGCGCAGGATTCCTGGAAGGTAACGCCCAACTTCACTTTGAACTACGGTCTCCGCTGGGAACTGGACTCTCAGTTTGCGCCTTTGACCACTTATAAGAAGGATTTTGCCCCCCGCATCTCATTCGCGTGGGACCCCTTTAAAGATCACAAGACAGTGATTCGTGCGGGATACGGAATCTTCTACGGACCCGTCGACGCCCAGATTCCCGACGTCGATCTGAGCCTCGGGGTGCTCAACAAAAATAAATCCGCGGTCGAGAACAGCACCGGAGCCGGACAAGTCGCAAACGTCACCGCCATCTGCGGTATCTCGCAGTTCGGAACAACGATCATCCCCGGTACCGGCACGAGCCCGTGCAACCGCGAGATTTCCATTTATGCGGATTCGATCAGTGGGGTTTCGCTATTAGGCATAGCTGGCGCGGCAACTATTTTCCAAACCCTCTTTTCGCAGGGATTGATTCAGTGCACTACACCAACCGCAGGCAATCAGGCCTGCGTCACACCCACGGCTGTGGCTGGGCCGTTTGCGGGTTCCCAACCGGTTGGCATCGACGTGACCAACACCGGCCCCCTCTCTCCCTTGCAGGTACTTTTCGTGAATCAGCCGGGCTATCGTCCCCCCATCGCGCAACAGGCCTCGTTCGGAATCGAACGCGAGCTCGCCCCCGGCTTCTCGATGTCTCTCAGCGGAATCTACACTCATACCCAGAGAATCCCGGTAGCGCTCGATACCAATCTGCTACAGGCGCCCTACACCGCAGCCACTTTGGCCAATCAAAAAACAGTCCAATACCGCAACTGGAATTACTGTACGCCCCCTCAGACGGCCCCCTGCGTGGCGCCCGCCGACCCGCTCGGGGGCCAGGAGGTGATAGTCAGCGGTCCCAACGCGGGCCAGCCTGTCGTCACCGCTGGCTACCCATGTGCCAATCCTGCCGCCTGTTTCGTCAATCCACTGATCGTCCAAAACAACCAATACAGTTCTGAGGCCTACGCTGTTTACGAGGGCGCCATTCTGGAAGTCAAAAAACGCTTCCATGAGCACTTCACCTTGTTCGGGAATTACACCTATAGCAAAGGCTTTGACACGTCCACCGATTACAATACCGACTACGGGCCGCAAGATCCGACCAACCTCAATTTGGATCGCGCTCTTTCCGAATTCGATCAGCGGCATAAACTCGTGATAGCAGGAGTGCTCGACAGCCCCTGGAGACAGAACATCTTGTCGGGTTTTCAACTAGCCCCAATTTTCGAGGCCCACAGCGGACATCCTTTTAACCTGCTGGCCGGCGGAGAGGTGAACGGCAACAATCACATCACCAATGAACGTCCCATCGGAGCCCCGCGCGACACCGGCCTGGGCCCCGACTACATCGACTTCGACATGCGCCTGACCTGGCGGCACAAACTAGGCGAGGCGTCGAATCTGCAGTTTACGGCGGAAGGATTCAACCTGGCGAATCGCACCAACTATGCCAGCGTGAACAACGAGGTCAGCCCACTTTTCGGTTTTGCGCCCGGCTTCACGACGTTCAACGTGCGTGGAATTCGACCGGGCACCGCCCTCCTGGGTGGAGGATTTGCCGCACCCAGTACGCCCCTGGCCTTCACCTCAGCCTTCCCCAAGCGCCAGATCCAACTCGGCGTGCGTTTCAGCTTCTGAGGCGAAGCGGAGTGAAGGTTTTGTTTTGCGTGTGTGGAGCGGGCGCCCTCGCCCGCCGGCTCTGACTCATTCCTGTTAGGCCGAACCCTTGGTTTGGTATTTCCTCAGCTCCAGTTTGGCAATCAGGGCGCGATGCACTTCATCGGGCCCGTCCGCGATACGCAGGGTGCGGATCGCGGCAAACATTTCGGTTAGAGGAAAATCGGCCGAAACGCCAGCGCCACCGTGCATTTGAATTGCCTGGTCGATTATCTCCAAAGCAACGTTGGGCACCGCAACCTTGATCTGGGAGATTTCGCTGCGAGCGCCCTTGGTGCCAACTTCATCCAGCATCCACGCTGCCTTGAGAGTAAGGAGACGGGCTTGCTCTAACCGGATGCGGGCATTGGCAATGACATCGGCATTAGCGCCCAGTTCCGCCAGTGGCTTGCCGAATGCTACTCGCTGTAGCGAACGCCGGCACAAAAGTTCCAGCGCGCGTTCAGCCGCTCCCAGGGTGCGCATGCAGTGATGAATGCGGCCGGGGCCGAGCCGGCCTTGAGCGATTTCGAAACCGCGGCCCGGTCCGGCGATGATGCGGTCGAGCGGTACCCGCACATTGGTGAAGCTTACTTCGCCGTGACCGAAAGGCGGGTCATACGATCCGAACACCGGCACCATGCGCTCGATCTTCACGCCGGAAGTATCGAGCGGCACCAGAACCATGGAATGGCGTTGGTACTTCGAGGCCGAAGGATCGGTGATGCCCATGAAAATGACAATCCGGCAATGGGGATGACCAATTCCGGAACTCCACCACTTCACGCCGTTCAGGACTACATGATCTCCTTCGATTTGCGCCCTGGCCTGGATGTTCGTGGCGTCTGAGGAAGCTACGTCGGGTTCCGTCATGCAAAACGCGGAACGAATCTTGCCCGCCAGCAGCGGCTTCAGCCAGCGTTCCTTTTGTGCCTCCGAACCGTACTTCACCAGCACTTCCATGTTGCCGGTGTCGGGAGCATTGCAATTGAAAACCTCGGGAGCAATCGAGGAGCGCCCGGTAATCTCCGCCAGCGGCGCATATTCCACGTTGCTGAGGCCCGCGCCATACTTGCCGTCGGGTAGGAAAAGATTCCACAAGCCGGCCGCGCGAGCCTTGGCCTTCAAAGTCTCCATCACTGCGGGTTGTTTCCAATTGCGCCAGTCGGGACGATTCTGCAATTGCGCTGCGTACGCGGGCTCGGCCGGCAAGACATGCTCCTGCATGAACGCCGAGAGGCGCTGGACATAGCTCTGGGCCTTCGCCGACCGAGAAAAATCCATAGGAACGCGCGCCAAACGAGGACTAACCCCGCAGGTCACCTAGGCTAACGATTTTTACAGAATTCTCCTAATGAATCCTGTGAATCCTGTAATATATGCGGCGTGCATTTAAGTCAGGTCGACCTGAACCTGTTCGTGGTGCTCGAAGCCATTTATCGCGAGGGCAACATCACTCGCGCCGGCCAGCAATTGAATCTCACCCAACCCGCGATCAGCCATGCGCTGAAGAGACTGCGCGATCTGCTGCAGGATCCGCTGTTCGTCCGCCAAGGACCGCACATGGTACCCACCCCTTTCACCCGGAACATGATTGAGCAGGTGCGGCAGGCGCTGCAAATCCTGGAAGTCAACCTCAGCCAGAGCCGCAATTTTGTTCCTGAAGACACGCGGCGGAACTTTCATCTGTCCGTCTGGGAATACGCCGAAGCCCTGATTCTTCCTCCCCTGATGCAGCGGCTGACGCACGAAGCCCCGGGAATGTCGATCACCACGTCGCGCGTCAAGCGGAGAGACCTGGAAACCGAGTTGGCGAGTGGATCGGTCGATCTGGCCATCGACATCCCGATGACAACGAGCGATCGCATCCGGCATAAGTGGCTGCTGAATGAGCCCTTCGCAGTCATGGCCCGGTACGGACACCCGGCGATCAAGGGCAAACTCGACCTGGATACTTACCTGGCGCAGCGCCATATTCAGGTTTCGTCCCGGCGGCACGGTCCCAGCCTGATTGACGTCGAACTCAACCGGCGAGGGCTGCGACGGCAGGTATTTCTGCGCGCCCAGCACAACCTCACGGCCTGCATGGTGGTGAGCATGACGGACATGCTGTTGACCTTGCCGGAGCGCCATGCGCAATTGCTGTTGAGCTCGGGTTTAGTGAACGCTGATTTGCCAAACAAAGGTCTGATGAACCAACTACTTCCCTTCCCGCTGCCAGCGCCCCGTCTCGAGGCGCACTTGTACTGGCACGAGAGCGTGGAGAATGATCCGGCAAATCGCTGGCTGCGGGAGGAAATCGAAAAGGTTTTGGCCCCAGAGCCGCGAACGCAGACAGCCCCGCGCAAGAGCGCTAACAGGCGGCGCGACCGACTCAACGGGACAAACCTGGAGATCCGCCAATCGTCCGCCAAAACCCGCAGAACCAATGGCAGACCAGCGATTCAATGAAACCAAGCCCAACTTGTGCGCACGTCTCAATCACACGTGTCAATCAAGGGATGGACCGGTTCACCGGCGCCCGTGGCTTGATCGCGACAATTCTTGAATCAAATGTTGCAAGTCGGGGGGAAGTTTGCAGTCAATCGAGATACTCTCTCCCGAGCGCGGATGAATAAACCGAAGATACGCGGCATGAAGTGCGACGCGATCAATGAGTGGCTCCGACGTTTCCGGCCGATGGTATTTTCGATCGCCAATCACCGGGTGGCCGATGGCCGCGAATTGCGCGCGGATCTGATTCTGCAATCCCGTCACCAGTTCGACTCTTACCAGCGAAGCATCTGCAAAAGCGCGTTCGACGGAATATCGCAGTTCGGCACGAGCCGCCTTAGGATCTCGCGCCGTCCGCAACTGTTGGAACATTCCTTCCCGGCGAAAATAGTGCACGAGCGTGCCGGGCTCAACCGCGAGACGTCCGCGCACCACCGCCAGATACTGCCTCACAGGAGTATGGTCGAGAAACTGCCGGACCAGGGCATTGCGATCGCGACTCGTCTTCGCAAACAACAGCGCCCCAGAGGCAAAGCGATCGATGCGATGCACGACCAACGCCCGCTGTTTTTTAGGCTTGAGCTTCGCGGCAAGCAGAGACAACGCCGACGGGACATCAGAGCCCTTAATCGGCACGGCTAAAAGTCCAGCCGGTTTGTCGAGAACGACCACAGCATCGTCTTCGTAAAGTATGGAAAGTTCGCGAGAGAAATGGGGCCGGCGCCGGTCTTCCTGGGGCGGTGGTCGGTGGGCCGAAACTCGATCCGGCTTTCCCGCACGGCGGCTAGCATTCCGCGAAGACTTCTTTTTCATGGGCGAGGCGACTCAGGGTCTGCCCATTATAGGGTGTTACTGATCGCCGCGGACTTTCCACCAGTCCGCCTGCTCGAACTCGGCCATCTTCTCGGCCCCATGTTGGGAATACCAATCTTGCCAGGCAGATGCATCGGCGGGCAGGGATTGACCGGTGATCTCACGCAAGGCCATATACGTCCAGTTGCGTATTTGCGGGTTGGTTTGGGAGTCGGTGGCTAGCTCGATGAGTTTGGGCACCATTCGTATCCGCTGTTTGCGCATGAAGTTGCCGCAGTCGGAAACATTGCAACCCGCGCGGTTACGCACGGCGTCGGAGGGGTCGTGGGTAAACGAATCGAAGAGCTGGTCGAGAGCTTCATCGCTGCCCAGATAGCGCATGCCTTCAACGGCCCACTGGCGCACCTGGGGGTTGGGGTCATTCTTGGCATAGTCCACCAGCACGGGATAAATGCGAACGTAGCCCACGCCGCGGCCGGCTAGCATTCCCATGGAAAATACGTAGTAGGCGCGATGCGCGGCGTCAGCTTGCGCTTGTGCAATGAGTTGATCCGCCGAGGCTTCAGTTTTCGCCACTCCATTAATTGCCAGATTGAGATCCGCATTGGCTTGACGAACCCGCAGGTCAGTGGAGAATTGCGAGCGCCGCTCCAGTTCATTCATATGCGCGGTGCGCGTGAGATCGTGCCAGACGCCAATATTCTGCTCGAACACGTCGAGCGCCCGCGTGTCGTGCCGGATTGCCCGGTCCAGCAATTCCTCTGCCTGTGCCTGTTCGGGCAGCGTCTGCAGATGTTGCATATCGACGTCTGTGAGCGGCGAGCGAGTCGCTACTCGCAGGGGGGATTTCGCTGGTGCGGAGACCTTGGATATTCGAGTCGGCTTCCCGTAATCCCGAGCGAAGAAACGGTAGCCGACGATACCTGTCCCGGCAAGGAAGAACGCAAGGCCCACCGCGATTGCCGCCGGACTATTACGACCAACGCGTGAGAGAGATCTTGACGGCGCTTCTCCGCGTTGCGGCGGCGGACCGTAGCTACCGAAACCAGCATCGACAGCTACATGAGTGTCGATCTTCAGGCCAGCGAACTTCTCCAGTTGGGCGGCGACCCAGCGCGCTTCCTGACGGTTGTCGATCATGTCGACAAGCTTCACCTTCCTGCCATCCCTGGTCAGTAAGCGAAGAGAGTAGGAAGCTTTTGTGCCGGGTTGTTGGGCACTGGTGACCGGCATGATCTGAGTTATTTCGGAAAAGGGATATTCACGAGCCGCTCCAATGCCGAGCAGCGCGCGCCGAAGAACAATCTTTCCGTTGCCCGCCTGGATGCGGACTGAAACCATCGTGAAGTGAATAAGCCCGTAGATCAGGAAAAGCTCAGCCAGTCCGAATACAACGGTGAAAAACATTGGCGCTTTGGAATGTTCCAAGAAATAGACGATGCCCGTCCACACGGCGGCGAAGCAGATTAACGTCAGAACCTGGGACGGATTGCGAAAGGCCCGGAAATAGAATTCGGCGCTGCCGTCCATCCCAATCGAGAACACAACTTTCGGGTTCGAGGGAGCGGGCACGTCGGTGGAATCGGATTGGAAGGCAGGCGGGGCAGTTGGGGCCTGGCCGTTGCTCAGAAAAACAGACGCCGGATCTGACGCGGAGGCCAATGATGATGATGGCGTCAGCCGGAAAACCGGAACCTCGAAATCGTCCGAAAAATTTACGCCGGGAACATCGGCCTGCGCGTGCAGGAGCCAGAGCACCTGATCGTTCAGATCGTCGTGATTCGACTCGTACGCGTCGCTCGGGACGCTGAATTCCACTGGAATGGCGGCGTCGCCCATGGGTCCGGGCATGAGCAGCTCTCGCGGCACATTCGTGTCCGCTTGCCAGAGGACGCTCTCGAAAGTGGACCGATTTTTACCCGCGCCGGTGACGACCTGGCGAACGCAGGAAAGACTCAGATCGATGCCATGTCTCGCCTCGGTATTGAAGCGCAGATGAATGGTGCCCTTCAGCGTGCGGCCAGGAGAAAAGGGCAGCGAAGCGAACTCGAAATAGGTCTGGCCAAAACGCTTTCGCCGGATGCTGGCCCGGATGGCCCCTCCCGCCAGAAATACGCCAACCATACAGAAGGCAAGCACGAGGAAGATTTTGGGGTCGGAAGTGCGCCAGAGTTGGGGCAAGGTCGTGAATGCGAGTGTAAGCAGAATCCCATTCGCAAAAATTGCCGCCGCCCACAGGCCGAAGGCGCGGTTGCGATTCTTGCTTTCCGCTCGGCTCGCCGCCCAGTCCTTCCGCCACAGCCAAGGGGATCGGGGATTGGTCACCTCGGCTGCCGCTTGTTCTTTTAATTTGCGAGTGCCATAGATTCCGGCAAAAATGATCCCGCCGCCAATTAGAGCGAAGAACCCGCCGAACAACACCCCTACCCAACGATTGCCATGGATGCGGCTGGGATCGGCGAAGAGAAAGCCGCTTGCGAAAGCGAGCCCAAAGCCCATAAATATCAGGCCGAAAATAATGGGGAAGACCTGCGCGGCTTTGGATGGCCTTGTCATAGCGGAATTATAGGGTTGGCGGAGATTAGAAGCAGAGGGGGACAACCGCATCCTTATTACTCAAGTCACGGGCAAGTTGCGGGCTCCAAGCAGCCCACCCAAGTTGCGCTCGACGATGTCAGCGGCCAACGAGTGCTATGGTTCGCTGAAATTTCAACAATACGGTGAAACGATCTGGCGGTTTTCGACACTATACCGATAGTGGGAAATGTCGCTCAGTAAGGCGATTGCACCACAGTTCAGGACTTTAGCCCGGTAACCACCGGACTGAGATCCAATTAAGGCGCCGGAGCCGACGGGGAAGCGGCTCCGGTGCTTTTTCGGTGTCTTTCCCCCTGGAACAGCCCGTTATGTTGCCAACCGAATAGGAGTTTGTCCACTTCCCGGTGCCTGCCACCCGCCCCAGTTCGACGCCCGGACGCCGCCTCAGCGGCCACAGCACGGCATTTGTCATCGTCCCGGAGCAGGCTCTCACATCGCCATCTGAAGTGCTACACTGTGTGCCACTTTCAGGTTCCCGGGGCAGGCTCTTGCAATTCCACTCCTTTGACGACAACTATCTTCGCCGCCTGCGCGAGGGCGACTTTCCCACCCAGGACCACTTTCGCAAGTACTTCACGGCACTGATGAAAGTAAAGTTGCAGTCCCGGCTGAAATCTCCCGAAGCCATCGAAGATGTGCAGCAGGAAACCTTTGTGCGGTTTTATGCCGCCCTGCGTGAAGGGAAAATCCGCCAGCCGAAGAGCCTGGGTTCGTATGTCAACTCGATGTGTAACAACGTGTTGAAAGAGTCCTGGCGCCATGAAGATCCGGCCGTCTCTCTGGACGACGACGACACGCCCGAACTACCGGCCGCACCTTTTGATCTGTCGAAGATGATCGACGATAAGCAGGCGGCGCAAAAAGTTCAGAAGGTAATCGAGCAACTTCCCGAACGCGACCGGCGGGTGCTGCGCGCCATATTTTTCGAAGAGCGGGACAAAGATGAAGTGTGCCGCGAGCTGGGTATCACGCGCGACAATCTGCGTCTCTTATTGCACCGGGCAAAACAGAAGTTCAGGGACTTATATGAAGAGGGGGACCACTCCTTAAAACTTGTTCCGGCCTGATAAGTATGCAACGCCGCATCGCGCCGGCGCACTATTGGATTAAAGGGAAGGCCTTCTATATGGATCACAACGTGGTAACGGCACAAAATATGACGGAAAGATACTTGCTCAACGAGCTTGACCCGGCTGCGCGGGACGAATTTGAAGAGCATTATTTCAACTGCACGGAATGCGCGGCCGACGTGCAAGCAGCGGCTCTGCTGGTCGATAAGATCAAGGATGGCGCGATCCCGGATCACGAAAACCATCCCCTGCCGGCAACCGCGCCGGTTCCGGCGCGACCAGCCTGGCTAGCGTGGCTGCGTCCGGCGTTTGCAGTTCCGGTGATGGCCGTGTTACTGGTGGTGATTGGGTATCAGAATCTGATTACGTTTCCGCAGATGGCGGACAAATTGAATAGTCCGCGGATTCTGCCTTATGCGCAGGTGAACCTCGATACTTATGCCGCGGAAGGGCCGACGATTACTCAGCAGCCGGGGCAGGCCTTTTTGCTTCTGGTAAGGATTCCTCCCAGCGGCTTATATCCCAAGTACACGGCGGATCTGTATAATCCCGCAGGCAAGCTGGAATGGTCCTTTACGTTTCCGGTTTCGGCGTCATCCGAGCAGGAGCAGTGGCCGCTCCAGGTGCCGGGAGCGAACCGGGATGCGGGGAGATACAAATTAGTCGTGCGGGGAATTACAGCTTCAGGGGAAAGTAAGGACGTGGGCACTACATCGTTTGCATTACAAATTCAAAAGTAAGCCCAAGTGGAGGAACTAACCATATGGCCGCAAATCCCAATTCACCTATGCCGGAGCCGTACCACGTGTATCACGCGCAAGCATACCTCCTGAAAGGCAAACTCGAGCACCCGATCCTGCAACCTATTCAGGAATACGGGGAGGTTGTTCTGGAGAATACCCGCCGCGAAAACCTCATCACCCAATCGGTCGGCGAGACCAACATCGAAGGTCTGATCTCCTTCAAGCGCGGGCACACGCGCGTTGCCGGCACCCACGTCAAAACAAAGACGGATATCTTCGGCAACGACCACGCCGGCTGGGTGACGCTGGCAACGGCGGCGATCGAGGGCTACAACGTGGTCGATACCGTCACCGTCGATCGGGTGGTGGCGCAGATCTCCACCGAGCATCCGATGACGAACAGCAACGTGCCCCGGGTTAGTTTCATCGGCACGCGCTTTGAAAACCTGCGGGTTGGCGGATACCCGGTCGAGGTCGAACTCGATCTGGCCATCTGTGGCCCCAAGCCGGCGAACGACCGTCACTATTTTCAGGACGTCAGCTTTCTCGATAACGTGCAGCGGCAACTCGATGGCGTGGTCGAATCCGAAGACTTTCCCGAGAGCCTGGAGGAAGGGTACGGCAAGAAGATCGCCTACATCGACGAACTCAAGAAGCACGCCAAAAAAGATGCAGTCCAGGTGGTGCCCGTCGATGGCAACGGCTATCCGAAGCTGCGATTCTCACTGATCAAAAAGATCAAGCCGATTCCGCTTCCGGGAGTCCGGACGTTTGGCAATCACATCTTCATCCCGAACTTCGGGACGGTGGCGTTAGCCGAAGTCGAAGTAGGCATCAAGAATGAGCACCACGACTTTCGCCACCGGAAGGGTGATCCCCCGACGACGGCGCCAGGCGGCAGCAATTACTTCACCTTGGAAATGGTGAAAATGCGTCTGGGTTGTCCGGCCACTGGGAACACGGACACGGGCGGTGCCACGGCCAATGGGAACAACGGCGGGCCAGGGCACTAATAATTGGCTCGGGATAAGCCTGCTTTCACCACCGCTCCCGGCGAACGAAATCGGGAGCGGTGTTTTGTCCCGGCTTCATCTTCTTCCAGGATAGACAAGGTTGCGGTTTCGGAATTTTCCACTTGGAAGATGCCGTGGAAGATTCACAGGGTGATGTGAAGGCCGCGACGTAACCGATTTGAGTTTCGCGAACCATGACGCCAAAGCACGCGAAACACAGGCACCATTCCGGCCGCCACGATCAACACTATAATCAGCAGGATAATCAGATGAAGAGGTTGAAACACTCCCTCAAGCATAAAACCCCCGCTGGTAGATAGATTAGCTGACAACTACAAGCCTTGTCTGTGGTAAAGGTCACCCTTAGCGGTGATATCCCGCCGTGGCGGCTGAGCCGCCGATCGCCCTTCATTTTTTCTGTAGCTACCAGGCTGCAGCACAGACTACATTGGGATTCTTCCGCAGCCGCACAAACAGGCGAGGTCGAATGCCCATCGGTCAACAACATGGGACTGGCTGTTCCAGGCGCATTAGGGCCCGGGTTGTCGTTGCTGGAACATCCATTCTGCTACTCGTCTGCTTATCCGGATGCAGCCGCGAGGGCGATCCGCAGACGGTTTATGATCACGCTTACAAGGCTCTGCTGCATGGCGATCTGACGCAATCCCAGGACGAAGCTCATCGCGGATGCCGACGGTTTCGGTCTAATCCGGAATGGGCATGGAGGTTCCGGACGCTTGAAGCAAGAGCTTTGCTTCAGCAAGGGTCTTATGGGGACGCCCTAAAGCTCCTCAAGTCAGCTCCGTTACCGTCTGGCCAGCCCGACCTGGCCATCCCGATATTGACGCTTGAGGGGGAGGCCTATCTTGAAACGCATAACTTCCCGGAAGCGGGACGGCCGCTCGATGAGGCCGCGACGATGTGCGATTCGTCCGCCTCGGCAAGTTGTGGGAATGTTATCAAGGCGCATGGGCTCCTCGCGGACGAACTAGGTCAACCCACTTCTGCGGAACGGTTTTACGAGCTTAGCCTTGCCTTTGCCCGTGCCCACCGCGACGTCTTTCTCGAGGCTCATGCACTTGTTGATCTCGGGAATGAATCGCTTACTCAAGAACGCTACGATGAAGCGATTGATAAGTCGGAAGCTGGATACCAGGCCGCCAAAACAGTCGGCGCTCGTCGTCTCCAACTGATCGCCCAAGGCAACATAGGTTGGGCTTACTACAAACTCGGCAACTCCGAGAAGGCACTGGAACTGTCAAGAGAGGCCGCGAACCTTGCGGAGCAGCTGCACGATGTCTGGAACGAGGAGAACTACCTCACAAACATCGGTTACATCTACATGGACGAGCGCAAGTTTGCCCCAGCCGTTCGATCGTTTCAACAGGCCTTAGGCCTCGCGCAAGGAATTGGAGCGAAGAAGCACGTATACAACGCCCTGCGCGTGATGGCGCGGCTCTCCTTGCAGACAGGCGATTTGCCGAACGCCAGCCAATACGCTCATCAGGCGCTGGAGATTGCACAACAAGATGGGAACCACCTCGACGAGCTCTATCCCATGCTGGTCGAGGGGCAGATCGCGGCTCGGAGCGGCAAGACTGCCGAGGCCGAGACGACGTTTCTGCAGGTCGAGCACGATAAGAGTTGTCCCGTGTTTTTGAAATGGGAGGCGGAGCACTCGTTGGCGCGGCTCTACGAAGATGAGCAGCACGCAGACGCAGCGGACAAGGAATATCGCCTGGCGCTCGCGACTTTCGAAGGCGCGCGCGCCGAGGTGCGGCATGAAGATTCGCAGATTTCTTTTCTCACCAACGCCGCGCGCATTTATGACGACTACGTCCATTTTCTGGTGACGCGCAAAAAGACGGACGACGCGCTGCGCTGGGCCGACTACAGCCGCGCTCGCACTCTGGCCGAGGGATTGGGATTGCTGGCGAAGACAGGGCAGGTTGGGCCTCCGGCGCTCGACGCTCGGCAAATCGCGCGCCGCGCCGGAGGCACCCTTCTTTATTATTGGCTGGGAGAGAAACAGTCGTACCTGTGGGCGATCACAGCGCAGAAGAGCAGCTTGTTTACACTGCCTCCGGGCAAGGAAATCGACGACGCTTTGCAACGCTATAGCGAGACGCTTAGGGTGCAAGACGTTCTCGCATCGGCCGACAAGGGCGGCCAAGCGCTTTTTCTAACACTCATCGGGCCGGCACGCGACTTCGTGAAGAAAGATGCCAAGGTTTTTGTTATCCCCGACGGCCGGCTGAACAATGTGAATTTCGAAACGCTGCTGGTTTCGGACGCCGACGCGCCGGGACCAAAGATGCACTATTGGATCGAAGACGTAACCATTGCCAATGCCAGCTCGTTGCGAGTGCTGGCGGCAACGCACGCCGGCAACGAAAAACGCAATCGCAGCCTGCTCTTAGTTGGCGACAGTGTCGCTCCGAACGATGAATATCGCGAACTGCCGCAGGCGGCGGCGCAAATGAAAAGCGTTGCCAGCCATTTTTCGGCAGGGGACCAAAAGATACTTACACGCGAGCAGGCGACGCCCTCCGCCTATCTGGCCAGCAGCCCCGAAAAGTTTTCCTATATCCATTTTGTGGCCCACGGAACGGCCAGCCGGCTGAGCCCGCTAGACTCCGCGATCGTGCTCTCGAAAGACAACGCACAAGGTGACTCCTTCAAACTCTATGCCCGCGTCATCAAAGACCGAAAGTTGCGGGCCGACCTGGTCACCATCTCGGCGTGTTACAGTGCCGGCGAGCGCGCCTACTCAGGCGAGGGTCTGGTCGGGCTTTCGTGGGCCTTTCTCGCAGCCGGCGCCCGCAACGTTGTCGCCGCATTGTGGGACGTGTCGGACGCTTCCACGGCTCAACTCATGGACAAGTTTTACGATGAGCTCAACCAGGGAGCGAGCGCGGATGCGGCTCTACGCGCGGCGAAACTGTCGTTGCTTCGGGGTAAGGATTTCCATAGTCCTTTTTACTGGGCGCCCTTTCAGCTCTATGCGCGCTTGGGCTAGAGAAGCGGTTTGCGGTGCACTCCGATCAGGTTTCCGCAGCCAGTGAAAGCACCACGCGTTTCGTGAACACACGAATCATCTCGCGGCGATACTCCGGGGTCAGGGCCGACGTGGTCAACGGCTTCGCGGTCCGCGCTGCAAGAACACCGGCGGCTTCGGCTAACTCTTCGGTCAGGCGCTTCCCTGCCAGGAGTTCAGTCGCGCCTCTCACGAGCACGGGCGCAGGATTCACGGCAGTCAGCGCGATGCGTGCGTCTTCGATGTGTCCGTTGGAACGTTTGAGAACGACGGCAACCCCGGCAAGCGGGTAGTCGATCGAGCCGCGGACGCGCAACTTGCGGTAAGCGCCGCGATATCCAGAGGACGATGCCGGCAGCAAGATGCGGGTCACCAGTTCGTCGGATCGCAGTTTGCGGTAGTCGTCGCCCATGCCCGTGTAGAAGTCCGCAAGCTTTACCCGGCGCACGCCCGAGCAGTTCGCAATCTCGATTTCCGCGTCAAGGCAGAGCAGCGCGGCGGGAGTGTCGCCGGAAAAAACCGCCCAGCACTCGCTGCCGCCGGGCGCTACGTGGCAGAGGTCGCCATCTTTTTTGATGCAGAAGCCGCAGGATTTTCTCCACTGCAACGATTGGTTGTACCAGAGGCAACGCGTATCGAGACAGATGTTTCCGCCTATGGTTCCCATGTTGCGCAGCACGGGCGAGGCGACGGTTCTCGCGGCTTCGGGGAGAACGGGATAGTGCTCGCGTAGAACATCACTGCGCTCGATGTCGGTAAGTGGGGTGAGGGCGCCGAGTTCGACACCGCCGTCGGGTTGCGGGCGAATGCCTTTCAGTTCCGCGATGCGGCGGATGTCGAGCACATAGGACGGCTCAAAAAGCTTCTGCTGCATCGAAGGCAGCAGGTCGGTGCCGCCCGCAAGGATGCGGATGTTTCCGGCGTGCTCCGCCAGTCGTGCGATCGCCTCCGCCGCGCTGCGCGGACGCAGAAGTTTGAACTCCGGCAGGCTCAATCCGCACCTCGTGGCTGCGCCGGTTGATGCGCGGAATCCAGTTCGTGCCCGAATTCATGCCGCTTTGGGCCTTTGCCTTTGAAACACAACTCGCCCCCGTGTTCGCGAAATCTTGTCGGCGCGGTCGGGTCTACGCCTTCGGTCAGGTTCAGCCGCTTGTCATTCCGTTTCGCGCGCAGCGCGGCCAGCACGCGCTCTGGAGTGAAGGGCGATTCGTGCAGACGAATACCAACCGCATCATAAATCGCATTGGCAATCGCGGGGATGGTGGCCGCGAGCGATCCCTCACTCGCCTCCTTTGCTCCGAAGGGACCTTCGGGATCGATGCTTTCGACGATGATCGCTTCCACGTCCGGCGACTCGACCGACGACGGGCTGCGATATTCGAGCAGGCCCGCGTTCATCAGCAGGCCGTCTTTCCAGATCATTTCTTCGGTGAGCGCCTGCCCCATCCCCATCCACACCGAGCCGATCACCTGGCCTTCGACGGAAACGGGATTGAGTGCGCGCCCGCAATCGTGCGCCGCCCAGACTTTGTGAACCGTAACCTCGCCGGTGTCTTCGTCCACGCTAACCTCGGCGACTTGGGCGGAATAGGAGTAGGCCGGTGAAGGTCCAACCCCTGCGCCTTTGTGCTTGCCGCCGCGGGCTTCCGGTGGAGGCGCGTAAGAGCCAGTACCGCTGAGCGCGCCGTGAAAGTCGATGGCAGCGACCACTGCTTCTTCGAAGGTCAGCGAATCTTTCGGGCCTTCGTCCTTGCGCTTTTGCTGCAGCGAGCCACGGAGAATCTGGCCCTCGACGTGGCCGGAGACAGTAGGCTGGGCTTGTGTGGCGCGGACGCCCTCGCCCGCGAGCTGTTTCCTGTTCACCCTATCATCGCGAAATATCAAGTCCTCGGCGGCGCAGTTCATCTTCTTGGCGGCGGCCGCGGCGATCTGCTTCTTCACTTCCTGCGCAGCGCGCAACGTCGCATTGCCGTTCATGAAGGTGACACGGCTGGAGTAGGAGCCGATGTCAATCGGCGTGAGGTCGGTGTCGGCGGCGATCACTCTTACGCGCCCGAGCAAGCAGCCCAGCGTTTCCGCCGCTACTTGCGCCACCATGGTATCGGACCCCTGGCCGATATCAGACGCACCCGTGTACACAACCACGCCACCGTCGCGGTCAATTTTGATATTCACCGTGGAGTGCGGCATGTCGGAGCGGATAATTGAATTCGCCGCTCCGCTCACGTAATGGCTGCAAGCAACGCCCAGGCCGCGGCCTCGCGGCAGTTTGCCCTTACGCTCCTCCCAGCGCGAACGCGTCACCACCTGGTCAATGCACTCGGGCAGGCCGTAGCTCTGCACGCGCAGGCCGTTGATCGTAATGCACGGAGGCTTGAGCAGATTGCGGCGGCGAATCTCGGCAGGATCCACCTTGAGCTTGGCCGCAATTTCATCGAGCTGCGATTCGAAGGCGAAGCGAACGTTGACCGTCCCATGTCCGCGCATGGCTCCGCAAGCCGGCTTATTGGTGAGCACGCGATAGCCGTCGTACTGAATGTTGGGAATATCGTAGAGCGCTCCGAGCAAAGCGCCAGAATAAAGTATGGTCACCACGCCGTAGGAACAGTAAGCGCCGCCATCCTGCACCACGCGCGCCTTGACGGCGGTGATGCGGCCGTCGTTTTTCACCGCGGTCTTGAGGTCGACGATCGTGCGCGGGCGGCCGCGGTGCGCCAGGAAAACTTCCTCGCGAGTGTACGTGATCTTGACCGGCTTTTGCGCCGCGCGAGCCGCGATGGCGGCAATGATTTCAATGGGGATCACTTCACTTTTTCCGCCGAAGCCGCCACCGATCAGCGGCTTGATCACGCGAATCTGCGACATCGGCATTTCCAGCACCAGCGACAGCTTGTGCTGCAGGTAATAAGGAACCTGAGTCGACGACCAGACCGTCATGCGTCCGAGCGTGCCGGTGTGCGGATCGAGTTCGAACGACGCCAGCGTGCAGTGCGGCTCCATCGCGGCATGGTTGACTTCGTTCGCCAGGAAGCGCCCTTCGGCAACGTAGTCGGCTTCCGCAAAGGCCTTGTCGGGGTCGCCGAAGACATGGTGATAATCTTTCTCCGTGTTGTTCGGCTTGTTGTCGTGGATGAGATTCGTCTCCACTTTCATCGACTCTTCCGGATCGAAGTAGGCGGGCAAGAGCTCGTAATCGACATCAATCAATTCGAGCGCTCTTTCGGCAATCGCCTCCGTGACCGCAGCAACGCAGGCGACGTTGTCTCCGACATAGCGGACTTTGTCGAGCGCGAGCGCGTGCTCGTCGTGGCCGACGGGGAGAATGCCGAATGGGTTGGGAGCGTCCTTACCAGTGACCACCGCAATTACGCCGTCGAGGCGCTTGGCCCGGCTGGTGTCAATGCTCTTGATGCAAGCATGCGGATACGGCGAGTGCAGAATCTTGCCGTAGAGCATACCGGGAACGGAGAGGTCGTCCGTGTATTTGCCGCTGCCGGTGGTTTTTCCCCCAGCGTCGATCAAGGCGACGGATTTGCCGATGATGGAGAAGTCAGTCATAGGATGGCGCGTTCATCAAAACCAGTATTCGTGCATTTCCTGCAGAAACTCCTTGGTGAGCGGAAAACCAGCAGCCGATCCCACAGAATCGATCCCGCACTTGGGACAAAGTGCAGTCTGATCGTCGTCAGTCCAATCAAGAATTTCACCTGGAGAGAACGTTCCAGCACAGTAAAAGCATCCGCAGAACTCACTCGCGAGGATCTCGGCGCGGTGTCGCGAAGAGTGGTCATGCGCGTCACGGACATTCGGTGGCATCTTGGATTTAGCAGCGTCGAGCCTCTCAGCCGACTTCTTGAGACCACCTTGGTCGTTCAAGAACTTTGTCACAAGCGTGCCACCATTCCCTTCTTCTCTGCCTCAATCGCCGCCTTGACCGCACTGTACATCTGCGTGTAGCCGGTACAGCGACAGAGATTGCTGCTGAGCGCGCTGCGGATCTCTTCATCGGTGGGATTTGGATTGACCGTCAGCAGATGCTTCACCGTAATCATGAACCCTGGCGTGCAGTATCCGCATTGCGCGCCGCCCCAGTCTCCGTAAGCCTTTTGGATGGCGGCCAGGCTGCCGTGTTCGCTGATTCCTTCCACCGTCGTGATCTCCTGCCCCTCGCAACTGGAGGCCAGCATGGTACAAGCGAGCATGGGCGTGCCGTCCACCAGGACCGTGCAGGCACCGCAGGAGGAATCGTCGCAACCGCGCTTCGAGCCGGTCAGTCCAAGATCGCGGCGCAACACCTCGAGCAGCAGCGCGCTCGGCCCAATAGCGAGCTCGTGGGTAAGTCCGTTAACGCGCAGTTCTATGAGTTCTTTCGTCACGAAGACACTTTTTCAAAGCGCCGCACTACCGCCAGGATTTCCGGTTCCTGCAGAATGCGGTTGGATTCCTTCGCAGCCACCAGAACGGCCTGAATGAGTTCATGGCTCGCCTCGATTCCCCGCTGCGCTAGATAGTAGATGACGTTGGAACCGCCCGACATGGGCCCAATCTCAATTTCCTGGTGTCGTCCGATGAGGCTGGCCGGAACTCCGGAGTATACGAAGTCGGTCAGCCAGCGATCGCCCTTCTTCTGCGCCTTGATAATGGCCGCCGCATGGACGCCAGTAGCGGTGCGGAAGGCATCCCGGCCGACGACGGGAGTGTTCGCCTGCACCGGAATCGAGGTCGCGGCCGAAACCGATTCCACATACTTCTGCAGAGAACTGAGGTCGTCGCGCCTTATGCCGAGCAGATTGAGATTCACCAGCAGCAGTTCCATGGGCGTGTTGCCCACGCGCTCGCCGATTCCAAGCGCGGTGCCGTGCACCCGCGATGCCCCGGCCGCGACGGCGGCCAGCGTGTTCGCTAAATCGAGGCCCCGATCACGATGACCGTGCCAGTCGATGCCAATCTTGCCGTCGTCGCCACTCTCCACTAGAAACTTCTTCACCCATGACACCAGATTCCAGACGGCTTCCGGAGTCGCGGCGCCACAAGTGTCGCAGAGACACAGGCGCTTGGCGCCGGCTTCGATGGCTTCGGCAAACAAGACACGCAGGTGCTCGGGCGAAGATCGTACGGTGTCCTCGGTCACGTACATCACTTCGAGGCCTTCCGCCACGGCAAAGCGGATGGCTTCCCTGGTGTGGCGCACGATTTGATCGAGCGTCCATTCTTCGGCGTACTGGCGAATGGGACTGCTGCCGATAAACACGGCCGTCTCAATCGGTACGCCGGTCAGTTGCGAGGCCTCGGCGATGGGACGAATATCGACCATCATGGTGCGGGCGGCGCAGTTGGGGCGAATGCGCATGCGCTGGTCGGAGATTTCGCGGCAGAGCGCAAGAACCGCTTCTCGTTGGCGTGTGCCGGCTCCGGGCAGTCCGACGTCAGCGGTTTCAATTCCCAGATTCTCCATGAAATGAAGAATCTCGAGTTTTGCCGCTACGGGCGGATCGGTAACGGAGGGGCTTTGCAGACCGTCGCGCAACGTCTCATCGTCGAGCATGACGTGCGCTGGCCAAGAAGCAGTCCGCGGGCCGGCGCCTGCCCAGTCGAAGATGAAGCCGTTTGCTGCCGAGATTCCCATGGGCGTTCTCTCGCTTTACCTTCGAGCTTCCGATGCCGCCGGGCGCATTTTGCCAAACTCGCCCGCTCGCCTCAAAAGTTCTTCTGCTCCCGCATCATCGCCCTGCGCGCGACGCATCACCGCGAGGTGGAACAAGCTGCTGAGTTCGTGAACGCCTTCTTCCAGGCTCCGTTCGAATTCCCGGCGAGCGATTTCGGTCGCGCCTTCGCGGCTGTGAATTACACCCAGGTGGTAGTGGGCCATCACGTATTCGGGAGTAAGCGTCACGGAAAGCTCAAAGTGCTCGCGGGCTTTGGCGAGCTGTCCCTGATGAAAGAGCGCCAGCGCCAGCCGATAGTGGGCGGCGTTGTAGTTAGGATTAATCTCGAGGCAGCGGGCGAAGGCAGCCTCCGCCTCGGGCATGTTGCCGCGGTGGTAGTAGGCAACGCCGAGGTCGTAATGGGCCAACACAAATGTCGCCGATCCCGCCACAGCGCGGCGATAGCGTTCGATGGCGCAATCCAGCAGACCCTCGTGGAAATAAAACACTCCGAGTTGGTGGTTACCGAGGACATTATCGGGCTCGGCGTCGAGCAAGCGCTGGAGCTCCTGGCGCGCTTCGCGCCCGCGTCCGTCACGTTCATGTACTAGGGCTAAAAGAAGGCGCTGGTCAATCGCAGCGTCGCGGAGAAAACGTCCGCACTCGGCACAGAACTTGTCGGCTGCGGCGCTGAGATGGCCGCAGCGGGGACAGCGTACGGAGCCATCAGTCGCTTCTGACATACGATCCTCCTTTACTTACGCCTTACTCTTACTTACGGTCGCTCCAAGGGTGGGATCAAGCGCACAATCCAGGCAGAGGCCGTGCGCTGGTGAAAATCCCTCTTTCTTGAAAAAAATCATCCCTCGATGCTTCGGTGCGCGGCGTGGTGACCCGGAGCGCGTATAGCTTCCGCTGCAATAGCCGCTGCAAAGCTTGGCCCACGTGGTGGCTGCGGTTTGCCGGATTCACGCCAGCCGGATTCACGCCCATAGCATCGAGCCAGGCCGTAGGCTCGCTGACCCCGTACTGTTCATAGTATAGCGATGCGATGACGAATCCGACTACGCGTGCATCCACCTGGTAGTGATCAACTTGGCATTGCTCTAAAAGGGCGCGGCTTCAGCCGGCAATAAGGCCGCAATATCAATGCTGCTTTATAGCCGCCAGCGCGGCTCGCGTTTTTCCATGAAGGCGCGGAGACCTTCCACGGGGTCGGACTGCGCCATGAGTTCGTCAAGATACATTTGCTCAATTTGCGGCAAGTCTTCCTGCAGCGCGCGCCGCAACCCGAGGCGGGCAGCGCGCACGGCGTAGCGCAACGCGACCGGCGAACGAGGCAGAAAGTGGTCGCTGATCCAGGCTGCGATCGTCGCTTCCAGCTTTCCCTGGGGCGCGGTTCGCGCGATCAATCCTGCTTCTAGGGCGTGGGAGGCACTCCAGGCGGCTCCGGTCAACACGAGTTCGGCTGCACGACTTAGGCCAATGCGGACCGGCAAAAGCACCGCCGCCACAGGCGGGAAAACTGCCAGCTTGATTTCGGGACACGCGAACGCAGCGCCTTCCTCCGCGACGATGAAATCGCAAGCCAATGCCAGCTCAAATCCTCCGCCGAGGCACTGCCCGCGAACGGCTGCGATCGTAACCGCGGGCAGTTCGAGCATTTGCGCAAGCAATCGGCTGAACTGCGGCAACATCGTTCGGACATGTTCGGGCAGGTGCTCCTGCACACTGGCGCCAAAACTGAAATGCGGGCCTTCGGCGCCGAGAATCAGCACCTTGAGCTGGGACCGGTTCTTCAGTTCGTCGAAGGCCGCAGCCAAAGCGTTCATCATTGCCTGGTCGACTAGGTTGGCTTTGGGCGCTGCCAAGGCGACGCGGGCGACTTGGCCATCGTGTTCGAAGGAAACTTTGAGGTTGCTCATCTAATTATTATTATGATGGGTTGTTGGTGGAGTGTTAAGCCGGTCTCGCTAATTGTTGCTTCAGGGTTTCGCTTTTCAATTCTCCCTCCCAGCGTGCCAGCACCAGCGTGGCCACCCCGTTTCCAACCATGTTGACCAAGGCCCTGAACATGCTCAGGAAACGGTCAATTCCGAGAATCAGGGCCATGCCTGCAACTGGAATGGTTGGAATTACCGAAAGTGTGGCCACGAGAGCGATGAAGGATGCGCCTTGCACGCCGCTGGCGCCCTTGGAAGTGAGAATCGCCACCCCAAGAATGGTGAGTTGCTGGGTCAGAGTGAGGTGGGTATTGGTCGCTTGCGCCACGAATAGAGCGGCCATGGTCATGTAAAGACTGGTTCCATCCGTGTTGAAAGTAAATCCGGTGGGAACCACCAATCCGACGAGCGACTTGGAGCAACCGAGAGTTTCAAGCTTGGCCATCAGATTCGGGATTGCAATCTCCGATGAGCTTACGGCCAGCACCAGCAGGATCTCTTCCTTGATGTATGCCAAAAAGCGAAAGATGTTAAAGCTAGCGGCCCAGGCGATGGCTCCGAGCACGACTACGACAAAGAGCACCGAAGTGAGCCAGAAGGTTCCGATCAGCTTCGCGAGCGGGCCGAGCGATGCCAAGCCGAACTTGCCGACGGTGTAGGCCATGGCGCCGAAGGCTCCGATCGGAGCGAACTTCATCAGGATGTTCGTCACTCGGAATACGACGTGGGTGAGGGAGTCGATGACTTCAACCAGGGGTTTGGCGCGCCCGCCCGCGGCCGACAAGGCGAAGCCAAACAGCAAGGCCACGAAAACTACTTCGAGGATATCTCCCTTGGCAAAGGCGTCGGTCACAGTCGTTGGGATGATGTGCATCAGAAAATCAGTAACGCTTTGCGCTTTGGCCTGGCCCGCATAATCGGCGACTGACTTGGCATCCAGCGTGGCGACGTTGACGTTGAAGCCGCTGCCCGGGCGTACGACGTTGCCCACCACGAGTCCGATCAGCAGCGCAATGGTGGAAACGACTTCGAAGTAGATAAGCGCCATGCCGCCGACGCGGCCAACTTTTTTCAGGTTCTCCATGCCGGCGATTCCGGTGACCACCGTGCAGAAAATGATCAGCGTAATGATCATCGTGATCATGCGGATGAAAGCGTCGCCCAGTGGCTTCATCGCAATCGCGCGCGCCGGATTCACGTAGCCGAGGATAATGGCGAGAGCTATCGCCACCAATACCTGTACCCAAAGGGAGCGGTACAACGGCAGCTTGCCGCGTGTCGGCGCCGCATTACCAGAAGCCGCCTGCGCGACTGTTGGGGTGTGCATCGCTGGTTGTCTGTCCTTATTTCTTCGTTCGTTAGTGGAGAACCGGGTCTCCTCGGCCTTTCACTCCGCGGGACGGGAATCGCAACGTTATTGGCTTATCTCGCAGGCTCCGGTTCCAGCGTGCGCACCAGCCACGGAATGATCACTTCTTTGAAGATGCGCGGATCGGGCCAGACCCCAACTTGCCGGCCGAGATGACCACCCTGCGGATTGATCCACGCGGTTTTCGGCACGTCGCCTTTGTTGAGCAGCAGGTAGATGTCGTCGATCGGCACTTGCGTGTCGTTCACCCCGGCAAGAATGAGCATGGGAGACATCGGCTTGCCGAGCAGCCCTTGTTTGACCAGCGACATCTTGGGCAAGACTTCCGCCATTTCGTCGACCGTGTGCACATTGTCGAAAATCGCCATCAGCGCCGGAACCTGATCGAAAAGATATTCGCGATTGCCGATCAATGAATTCATCAGAAAGTCTTTTTGAAAAAACCTGTCGGTCGGCGGCGACTGGGCGCTCGCTCCGCGCAGGCGGGCGTGCTCAACGATGGCCATCTTGGTGGCCCAATACGCGCCCCAACTCACGCCGTGCATGGCGACGCGGTTTTTGTCGATCTCGGGGCGGGTGGCAATATGGTCAAGCACACGAGAGAGCATGCGATCCGCGTTTTCACTGACCTTAATCGGATTCTGTCCGGTGCCCGGGCCATCGACGGCGAGATAGCCGACACCGAACGGCAGAATGGCGCTGAAACTCTCGGCCAAATCTTCCTTGCGGCTATCGAGTCCATTCACGGCTAACACTAGCGGCACGGGACCGGTTGCATTCTTTGGCAGGCGCAAGTAGCCGATGATCTCTTTTCCTTCGAAGGGAATTCTGACGATCTCCATGGGAGGATCCCAGAATTTTGCGTGAGCCCGGAAAGCTTCGAGCGCTTTTTCGTAGGAGCGCTGCTTGCCGGGAGAGGCGGGGATGGGCCAGCGTCCAAAGGAGTAAAGGCGCCAGGCGCGGATGTAGTCGGCGTTCGCTTTTGCGGGGTCAGTTTTCTCCAGCGAGTTGGCTTCGTTCATGTAGCGGTCGGCCACTGCCATGAAAGCCGCGGCCCACTCGTCTTTATCGCGCGTGTGAATGGAGTTGAAAGCTTCTTTTACATCGGCAGGATCGAGCCCGATTAGAGGGTATTGCCCGACTTCGGTGCGGTGGATGGCTTCTGTCCTGATCTCGTCGATGGTGCGCTCGGCGCGCTGTTCTTCTTGGGCAGAAGCGTGGGCATAGATGATTGCGAGGAGTGCAAGCAGAACCGCTGCAAAAGAGAGCCGACTTTTGATCGTCATAGCTTGGCCTGTTCCCGCTGATTCATGATCACTCGAACAATCTGCGAAAAAAGGCCGGATGGAATTGCGTCCGGCCTTCCTTTGCCCTCTCAAATTTGATCACCGGGCTAGAACGTCAACTTCAGACCCAACTGTGTGGAGCGGCTGCCGCCGGACCCGATGACCGGGTTAGATGCGGCGACGTCCGGCGTCGCGCAGGAACAACCGAAAAACCCTGGACCACCCGAAGGATCGTTGTGTCCCCATCCATTCTGCCCTCCGAATGGATTGGCGAAGTTGGGATGGTTAAAAACGTTGAAGAACTCAATCCGGAACTGTGCCCCAAAGCGCTCGTGCCATTTGAAGTTTTTAGCCAGCGAGAGATCGGCGTTTCTGAAGCCGGTGTCACGGAAGATGTTGCGGCCCATCGTGCCTTCGGTACCGAGGGCAGGCGGAATGAGCACGTTGTTACCCACAGCATAGCAACCAAGGGCGGCTAGTTCTGTGCTCGTCGGACCTCCGGCCACTCCTCCATCGACGGCCTGGGCTTGACTGTTGCATGTGCTGTTGCTGGTTGGCGCGGTGGCAACGCCGGTGCCCGCAAAGAATGGAATTCCCCTCGGCGTAGGCTTAAAGTCTTTTGGATTTCCGAAGAAGTCCCAGCGGTCAACCAGTTCGCCGGTCTGGCTGATGTCGTCGCCCGCGTCCATCACGCCCCAGGGCTGCGGTCCGTTGAGGGCGATAATGGAATTAACCTGCCAACCCTTCATCATCTGCCAAGCGCCTTCTCTTCCCGGGATCAGATAAGTAAGGGAGACAGTCAGGCGATGACGCATGTCGAAGTCGCTGCTGGCATACTCGCGTTGATAATGGGTGCTGTCGGTTGGCAGTCCATTGCCTTGGCCGAAGTCCCAGTTCGCACCCACCATGTCCAAGGCGTGCGAGTAGGTGTAGCCTGCAACCATGCTGAGGCCGTGGAAGTTCCGCGAAGTAAGGGTAGCTTGTAGACCATCATAGTTGGAGCGATAGATGTTTCCCATCTGGTAGATCTGGGCCAGGTACGGGAACTGGCCGTAGAATGGCCGACCATTCTGTTCGCAGTGCCCGCATGCAATTTCGGCCGGGGAGTTCGGGTTCACCTGGTTGATGTCCCTTATGCCCGCCAATCTCGATCCGTGGTCCCCGACATAACCCACTTCCAGAATCAGGTTCGGCGTAATCGAATGCTGCACATTGAGCGACCAGTTCAATACGTAAGGAGTCTTGAGGTTGGGGTCGACTCCCATCATGTTGCAGGGATTTAAGTAGCAGTTGAGGGGAGTGGTCGGGAAAACGGTCCCCTGGACGCCAGTCACAGCCGGATCCCAGTTGATACCACCGGTGGCGGGATTGGATCCCGAGAAAGTCTCCGTACCTACTGCAATGGTGCCTCCAGCCGTACCGCCGCTGGCGTTGATAATGGCTCCGGTTGGGACGGTAGACAAGCCGTAGGAGTTTTCCAAGGCGAGGAACGATTCCCAATTCAGGGTTTCATACATCAGGCCGAAGCCGCCGCGCAGCACGGTTCGTCCGTTGCCCGTTGTGTCCCAGGCAAAGCCGATACGGGGCGCAAAATCTTTGTGATCGCCGTTGTAAGGAGCCTTAATCTGCATCCCGACCTGTTCGAGCCCAACGGTGGGGCTGAAGTTGCCCAAAAGGTTGTGCGCTTCTTTGATGACGGTGTTCAGTTCGTAGCGCAATCCGAGATTGAGCGTGAAGCTTTTGCCAACTCGCCAATCATCCTGCACGAAACCAGCGTATCCCCAATCGTGGATATCCCGGGTGGGATCGCCGACCAAGAGGCTGGCGTGCGATGAAAAACCGGCGAAGAAATCTTCCACGATTATTCACTTGACACAAATAAGGAATTGAGCTAAGATTTTCCCATGCTTGGCGACCTACTAGTTGCGCTGCTGGAACCATTCGGGGAGCTTATTCTCGAAGCAGTTTGTTGGGGTGCG
>Ga0074044_10000020_pt1 | contig 147792 bp, 141 predicted proteins | sample BogForMeECP23OM1_FD_94443 | JGI IMG/M metagenome (GOLD analysis project Ga0074044, IMG submission 94443) | Bog forest soil microbial communities from Calvert Island, British Columbia, Canada - Bog Forest MetaG ECP23OM1 | ecosystem: Environmental > Terrestrial > Soil > Wetlands ...
GAACGGCGTCGATTTGAAGACCGTGCAAAAGCTGCTCGGTCATAAGAATCTTGAGAGTACGATGCGCTATCTCGCGAAGGCTGAGTCTCCGAAGGTTCGGGCAAAGGTGAATGCCGTGTGGGCTTAGGAATCCTTACAACTTCCGCCAGAACGACCAAGTCAAATTCCCCATCGCAAGCAGTCCACGAGCGAGCAGTCATCCTTCGCCATCTGGAAATCAGATCATCAACGTGGTCGTGCCGACAGATGTAGCCGTGCAGGACGACACCGTCAACGTCTTCACCAAAGTCCTCTCTTCTTAGTAGGTGAGGAGACTTGACAGCCGACCATATCGGACAATCTACAGGCCAAAACTCGAACGGTTGCGTCAACGGAACCGTGACGCTGCGAATTGAGCTATCGGAAAACATGTCCTCCACCGCCGTATCGTGATACGCGCCGATGTTAACCTTGCTGCCAGCGCTCACCAACTTCTGATGGCGCTCCCCGCTTTTGTGGCGGCTGCCGTGTTCCTCCCACGAACCCGAAACGGAGTGCTGCTTAGCCGATACGAGGTCGAACACCACGAGTGATCCGCTTGTTGGATGGTCACCGTACCAACACTAGGCTTCACCGCGATCCAATTTGAAGACCGCGACTGCGGGATACTCGACCCCTCGAATGTGTGCAGAAAATCCCAAGAGGACTGCCATAACGCTAGTCTAGCGCTCTCCCAATCTCTGACACCAACGTCCAAAACTGTTGCGTGAATCATAACGCGATTTTCGCTTCTTCCCTCGGCTGGTTCGCCAACTCAAGCCAAGCCTTCGCGTGGCAGTGCGCCGTCTCCGGGCCGGAGCACCAGCACAACAAGTCTTTGTTCCGCAGGTTTTCTGCCAGCGCGGCGAAGCCGGGATCGCGCATTCGCCAAGCGGAATAGTCGCGGAACCTATCGATTGACATCCTTGCGTCGTTGGCGAACGGCGTGCCGGGAAACAGTACTTTTCCCGTCTTACGGTCTTTCGTCTCTCTACCAACGTAGACAGCATCCGGGGGATATTCGTGGCCCTTTCTGCAACAGAAGATTCTCGGCCCCACGGACTTGCAGTTGATCGAGATGCGCCGACTGTAAGTCTGCTTCGACCGAGCCTCCGGCACACAGTGCTCACAGAGATCGTTGGCCTCAGACGACATCGTTATGAGGCTTCCCGGTGTGGCGTCGAAGTAAAGTGGCTGACGCCGCACGCGCTTACAGTTTTTCGTCGTGATGAGATCGCCCTTCATGCGCAGACCGAATGGACGTGCAGCGCCGAGGGATAGGTCATAAACAGACGCATCGTAGCCGATGTCTTCCTTGTGGCTGTGCCAATTCATGTGGTCGCGCCCGTCTTCATAGCAGACGCACGCCATGTAGTTGATATGTTTTCCTACGTGTGCGGACAGACGATCACGAAACTCCAAGAGTTCTCTTGGTGCTTCGGACAGCTTAAAGTTTGGTCCGACGTAATCCGCACGAGCCGACGTCCTTTCGGTAAACGAAACCACCTGATGCCGTCTCAGTTTTTTCCAGATGGTCGGCTGGCGTTCGAACGGCAATTTCGCGCAGGCGGAAAAAAGCGCGGCGGCGTCTCCTTCGGAGTAGAAATCCTTCTCGAACTTAAGAAATCTGTCGAACTGTTCCTTGGTCATAGTTCCTCCTGCTGCCCGTGTGCGTCTTCAGCAGCCATCGTGTCCAACATCCTGTGCAACCTTTCGGCGATGTCGCCGCAGCATTCGCAATACCAGTGTCCGCGAACCTTCATCGTCGCGAGCCGACCGCATTCTTCATCGTCCGTATGCTCCACGAAAGAGATGCCTTCGCAGTAGTTCATTGGCTAGCCTCTGTTGTGATTTCTCCGCTACTTTCGTCCCCGATCTTTTTGACCGGGGGCAGTACCACCAACTCTTTGCCCATCGGTGTCCACTTGCCAAATGGGGGATCAGGAAACTCGCGGTAGACCTCGCCGAGCGCGTTCTCGCCTACGCCCGAGCGCCCTGACGTGACCTGCTTGAAGAAGAACGGAATGCGAGCGGCACGCGCGTTCTTGAGCAGGGCCATAGCCCAGCCGATCTCCATCGTGCGTCGTCCCGCCCCGCCCTTCATTTCGGCACGCCAGTCCCCCTGCGGGTTCCACGGGTACTCTGGGTTGTTGCCCGATTCGCCGCCCGCGATCACCCATCCGAATCCTTCAAGGTTGATGCTTTGCGAGATGTCTTCCAGCAGAGGTTCGCATGACACGAAGCGAACCGCTTTTGGATGGACTGGAATTTGTCGCAGGCTGTCCATTTTGTTGAGCGTCATGTTGCAGCCAGTGCTTGTGCCGAGCCAGACATTTGGGAACGCGTTCGGCCAGTCATTCGGCAGCCGTGAGGCGATCAGCTCGGGGCGCTTGGTCAGGATCAGGTAGACCAAGTTAGGTGTCTCGCGAATAAGCTGCCATGCGCAATCGCGCCAGAGCGTGCTTCCCGCACGCCGCGCCACTTCACGGTGCTGGCTAAGAGCCAGTGACAGCGCGTCTGGTGCAGACGACGGACACACACTGCGGTCGTCGACCTTCGCATGGAAGAAGTCCGATAGCGAGCAGGTGAAAATGCGCTTGCAAGAGTCGGCGGGCAGGTCCGCCTGCCACTTGTAGGGATCGGCCCACGTCTTCGTTAGGTAGACTTCGCCCCACGGCTTGCGACGGCTTCCGTCACTTTGCCAGTCCGCTTGCTTTCGGATTTCACGCCCGATGTAGCACTTGGCGCATTCGGGCGCGACCTTGTCGCATCCGACCCAAGGATTCCACGTATTGTGCGTCCAGCTTATATTTGAGTTTTCCATTTGGCCTCGTCAGGCAGCGCGTGACGCTGCTACCGCCTCGCGGCGGTTTCGGCCTTTTTTACGCGGCCGACGCCGCAGACTCGCGCTTCGCATTTATCCTGTCGCGTTCGGTTTCGCACATCCGCTGCGTGCCGATGGTCGTGGCGTTCGCTGCCGTGTATCTGGTGCAAGACTCGGGGAACACGCCGAAGTCCTGTGTGTCGCCGATTTGGGCGACCTTGACTTTCGGCTTCGCGGACTGCGTCGCAGGTGCTTTTCGAGCCTTACGCTTGTCATGTTTGCTGCCAATGGACAGCGTCCGCGAGTCTGCGCCGACTTTGTGCCAGCGCTTCGGCTTCACTTCGCCATTTACCTTGCTGGCTATCTTTTCTTTATCGCGCTTCTTGCTTTCTTCCTTGCGCCGTTTGTTGTTATTTTCCTTTTCGGTGTTGGCCGCTTTCTGCCGATCCTGTCTCGCCTTCAGTGCCTTGTCATCAGCTTCCGCCTTCTGCTGCGCGATGGTCGGCGTCTTGGTGCGGGTGAACTTGCCGCATCCCGCATACCTGTATTCCGCGCCTTCGTCATCGAAGATTACGAGGTCGCCGACCTTGATCTTCTTGCGCGGTACAGTCATCTTCTTGAGGCTGTCGATGTCGACGTTTTTCGGCTTGGCCTTCCTGTCGCCTTGGGGCACTACGGGGACCTTCCCGCTGGTCAGGTCAACATTCCCAGCGACGACATAGACGCCGTTGCTGTCCTTCACCATCACCAATTCGCCTGTCGTCAGTTGGGGCAGTTTCGGCGCGGCGCAGTAGCCGGGGACGGGATCGTGCGCTAGCGAGAAGCGGCGCTTCATTGTCCGCGCCGCGTCATAATTCCAGCCGATGAGTGTGAACGCTTCCCGCAGTGTCGGTTTCCCGTTACGTGCCGCACCGGATGCGCCTTGGGCACTGAACCTTTCCACGACGGCGTCGTAGATGGCAACCAATTGAGCAACATCCCTTTGGAACAGGAAGTACGAGTTGGTAGCGACTTCCCGTTGCTTCTTGAGCGCGGTCAGCAGATCGTTGTCGGAGAGCTTCCGGGCTTCCTCCAGCGTGAGTCCGTCAGTCGGTGGCTGGTAGGTGGTCAGGGTGAACTTGGCTTTTGCTTCATTTGAAGCAGTGGTGGCCAATGTGGTGTTGTAGTCCGCAAGGCGCTTGGCATTCGCTTCAGCGGACGCTTTCTTCGTCGCTTCCAATTCTTTTTTGTGCTGGTCAGTCGTCATAGTGATTTTTCTCCCTGCCTTAGTAAACGGAGGTTTTGGAAAAAACGGCCATCTGCAAGTTGCCCGAAATAGGCCACTTACAGAGGCCGATTCACTCTGTTCAAAAACTTGAACGATCCGGTGAGAGAATGGGTTGCGGTGAAAACAAGCGAGGACGTCATGAAAGACGACGCATTCGACAACGTGCGATGCCCATTCGATTACAAGGCGGAACTCGAAAAGGCCCGCGAAGCACTGAATGGCAAAGTCAGGGAGTGTGTCTCACGCGGCGGGAAAATGGGTTATCGAGAATTAGCGAGAAAGTTCAACATGTCGCCGGGTGCTCTTCACGCCATAGCGAAGGGCTACAAGCTGAAACATAAACCCGGCCCTCGGGCACGGCGACCGTCCTAGATTTGACAATAATGAGGGCGACACTGCGTCGAATCCGAACTCGTTTGCATTGACTGCGCGGGCCGGAGATCATGCAGCTTGGCGGCGGCGAGATTTGGAATCGGTGAAGCGCTACATGGGACTGATGCAAAAGGATCGCCTGAAAGCTGGCGGTGGAAGCGGCTTGGACTTGAAAGGTTGGACGTTAATGCCCGCTCGAGAGTCCGCTTGCAAAAGCGGACTCGATTGTCACTCGTCAAAAGCACCGTCAGCCGCGCATGCATGCCATAGGTCAATCAGCGTCTCCAACTCCCAGATTGAACTCTTGCCATGTAGCTTGGCTGCCGCGACTTTGAATTTCTCGAATGCCGCGTCAAATGCCTTTCGTGCCTTCTTGCTTGGATTACTCATTGGTCTGCACCTTCTTTCGTTGAATTCCTACCACGGAATCCCGGTGCATTCTCAGTATACGGAGTGATCGACAAAATCGTCTGGTTCCTGCTAACTTGCTCATCCTGCCCAACTTTTGCCACGGTAAATTCTCGGCCTTCACTCAAGCATGGACTGCCCAAAACATGTTCCATGTCCACCGCAAAACGGGGAAGGGATCACAGGCATACAAAGCCAGTATTTCCTGAAAGGCGACTAGCTATCACCTTCTTAGGGTCGGTTGTGTCGAGAGACATTACCAAAGCGGGGGCGAGTTCCGCTGTTCACTCTACTCGCCCCGCAACGCTTTAAGACCTTGCGCCTGACCCGGCGCATCCGAGAGTGGACAAACGAGTGAACATGAGTCAAGAAGCTGTAGCACCACCACAAGAAACCACATCAGAGAAGGTCGCACGCCTTCGCCGATCAAAGAATCGCAAAGTGATGTCGGAGTTCATCCGCATCGGAACCAGTGATTTGTATGACGGTCAACCGGGAGTCCGCGCAACCTTGCGCGAGATCGCCTTCCTTCAAGTCAACGACGAGAACGCGGAGTATCCAGAGAAAGCACCACAATCTTTCAAGGACACGCGAGTCGGCTGGTGCTACGCCAGTCAAGCCTACATCGGCTTGCGCGTCGGTCTCACCGAAGGACAAATCCAGCGCAATATTCAGACGTTTATTGAAGACAAAGTTGTTGATGTCCGGTCCTACGTTGACTCGGACGGCTGGCACCACAACGAGTACCACGTGCTGGAACAAGTGGTGACTGACCGCCAGCGTCCAGAGAACATCAAAGAAGCGTTGGAGAACCGTCCCAAGCGCAACAAGCGCGATTACAAGAACTACAACAACAAAGGCGCGTTTAAGCCGGGGAACAAGGCGCGTAAGGGCGCGTTGGTTTTATGAAAAGCCACCTAGCATCTGACGCGTTCCCACCTAGCATCTCACGCGATAGCCACCTAGCATCTGACGCGATAGCCTACCAGCATCTGACGCGTTCAGCCACACAGCATGTGACGCGATACGAAACGCGTGAGATGCGGTCAGAGGGGGTCTTGTCTAGCGGGTCTACCGCTTTAGCCAGTTTTGTCTGTAGCCAGTTCTTCATAGGACGACACCATAGCCAGTGCCGCGCAAGCGCGGGGACTGGTTGCTGGTTGGCTGATTGTCTCCCAAGTCAAAAGATAGAAGCTGTTCATGGTGATAGACCATGAACCCACCTACGATCTTAAAGACTGGGGGTAAGGTGCTAACAGCCGACGAACGTCTGGCGATCCAGAAAGCAAAGCAAGGTCAAAAACCAACCGTGGTCAAAGCTGATCCGGGTCCTGTTCCGAACCGCATTGCTTACAAGGACACGGCGTTCAAGGATTGGAAGCCGGGGATGCGAGTCCCCAAGTGCCGAGTTTGCGAAGGCGTGCTTTATCCCGAAGAGAACCACGTCTGTTCCGGTTTCGTGCCGAAGTATGTTGAACACGATGATGCTTGGCACGAACGCCAAGATGCCAAGCGCGAGGAGATCAGGGAGTCCAACCAAGACCGTCCCCACAAGTGCATCGTCTGTCATCAGGTGATCCGCGATGGGGATGACGCCAGATGGCACGACGAACACTGCTGCGCGGACATGCCCCGTGGACGCCACTGGTACACGGACTACGATCCCATCGTTGGTGACAACGACGGTCATGAGTGCAACGAGGACGAACCGGAAGAAGACTATTGCGAAGGCGATGACGACGGATACGACTGTGATTAAGAAAACTCCCCACATGATCGGCAACGCCTTCGGCTGGGCCCAAACCCAAACCGAAGATCAAGCCATTGGACGCGGAGATGGCGATTCTACGGATCATGCGGGAGAAAGGCGAATACAACCACACCGCCGAACGCTTCAACACTCCGGGGAGATTGTGATGGCAAAGACATCGAAGGTGTTCGGAGACAAGTCAGTATCTAAGTTATGGAGATAAACAACATGCTTCCATTCGGTATACCGCAACACATGCAAACCGCACACAACTACAGCGTGGACGAAGTTTCATCCGCGCTTCAAAAATCCATCCGTCGTGGCTACGAAGAAACCGCGCTGTATTGGGGATACGAGATGATGATGTCCTCGAATAAAGCACACCACTCGCAACTCTGGAACAGGCTAAAGGTCATCGCTTCGGAAGACATCGGTCCGGCCGATCCCGCGATGCCGATCTTAATCGACGTCCTGTGGCGTAATTGGAAAGAGAAGAAGAAAGAGTGCATCTTCACCGTGAACGCCATCATTGCGTTGGTGCGATCACCGAAGTCACGCATCACGGACAACGCCTTCAACTTACTTAAAAGCGAGTGGAAACTTGGCGTAATGAATTTGCTTCCACTGGACATTCTGGATGAGACAAAGCTGGAACCAGTAGTTGAACCAGCCTATGACAAGGACAAGCCGCGTCCAATCCCCGGCTACGCCTTGGACAGGCACACACGCGCTGGGAAGAGAGAGGGATTGGGGAAAGCCAATTTCTACAGAGAAGGCGCGACGTTGAACAACAAGGCACCGATCCCCGATCCTTATGAGGCGCGTGCCATAGCCGGGGACTTGGAAGTGGAACGGCGCGAACGGATGGAAACATGAACAAGGCACACAACGCGCTACGAGCACCAGTGACACCGGAGCGCAGGCGCAGCGAACTCGCGCTGGCGAGGTTGCTGCAAATCGCAGTCGACATGATACGAAAAACGGGCGACTCTGACTTGGACATCAGGATCGAAAACGCGAAGGACATGATCCGCGAGTTCAAGCACGTGTACCCAGAGGCGCGGGAGATTTGAGATGTTCCGGTTGGGAAAAAGCAATGACCGCCAAGACCGATAGATTTTGGGAGTTAAACGCCACTCTCGGCAGCGAGAGACCGCCTTGCGAGATGCCGCTGGGCAAAGAGGGCCAGATACGTGCCTACGGCATGTGCGGCGTTAAGGCGACCAATCTCTGCGGCGAGCCAGCGACGGAATGTGCTTGGTGCAGTGATGATTGCGATGGTCACCTTCTCTGCCGCGAATGCCAGATCGCGGTTTGCGGCGACGCCTGCGACTGAATCTGTGGCCTACCATTCCCCCGCTGTCTCTGCATATACTCCTCGCCCATGGAGAGGAGTAAGCCAGTCGTCTGCACCACGCTGATGATCACGGTCATGGGTTCGAAGGATGCGACAGCGAAGCGCATCCGATTTGTCGAGGACATCCTGCGAAACTGCATCAAGACTCTCGATCGCGACTTCAGAAGAAGCCGAATCCCACAAATGAAAGGGTTCTCGCTCAAGCCGGAGCCACTTCGTCAAAAACGGAAAGGCAAGCGATAGTCGTGCCCCACACGATCCACGAGTACTCGGAGCTTGTTGGCAAAACGGTCGCCAAGGTCACCCTGACCAACGCGTCCGATTTTCGTAGCATTACCGTGAGATTCACTGACAATACTGCGATGCACTTCGGCATCAGCCCATTCGTAAACATCGAGCCCGAGCACGTGGACTGGACGACGGGCGACGCGAAAATCCTGCGCAGCTATCCGTTCGTCCACGAGAAGGGAAAACGACCTTGAAGCGAGGAATGCGGCACACCGAAAAGTTCAAGAACGAGTTCGCCCTGTGGCAGAAAAAATTCGGGGTCGTGGTTCGGCGGCTCCGCAAAAAGGCTGGGCTATCTCGACCGGAGCTTGCTCGAAAGGCGAGGTTCAGTCAGACCACGCTGGAGCACATAGAGCAAGGGCACGGCAATCCGGGTCTCACGCGGATGGTGAATCTCGCCCACGCGCTGAACCACACCTTGAGCTATCTCTTCAGGCTCACGGAGGAGTTGAACGACGAGAAGCGTTGATCGGGCAGGCGACCGCGAGGCTAGAAAAGACGCCTCTGCTTCGCGGTGCGGACGACCTTGCGGGACGCCCGGTATGGCAGCTTGACGATCTTGCCGGAACGATCCTTATACCCGGCGTGCATGCGCATCAGAAAAACGCGCATGGTGTGGTACTTATCGCCGTCCACCCGGTTCCAGTCGATGCGACCGATCCTCTCCGCGATCTCGGCGATTGTCTTGCCCTGCGCCCACAGCCTCGCGACGAGGCCGTAAGGGAACGAATTGCGTTTTGCTCTCTCCATGCGCCTCTTCAGAGTTTCCCTGCCACGTTGATCTTCGCCCGGTAGCTGCGCAGTATCTTGGTGTCCCCCGTGCCGACGTGCTGAAATTGAGGTCGGATTCTGACCGCTGGAATCACGTCCACGCTCATTGCGGTTCCATCGGTGAACTCAACCGCGACGCAGTTGTAGTCCGGGTCGAACTCCACGCTCATGCGTTTGACCTTCTTGCCACGAGCTTCTTTCAACTCGATCCACGGCTTAAGCATCCGCTACTCACCATCCTTCGTGGGCCGAGTGATTGGCGCGGGCGTGATGAGACGTTCGTTGCTGAGGTTACCGCCAATGAAGTTCGCAAGCTCCGCTTCCTCGTCCACGAATGTGTGGAAGCGGAAGCTGACCATCGTGTCATCCGTGAAGAAGATGCTGAGGCACCGATAGTCCTCGTCAGGCTCGTTGTGCCACGTGACCCTGAGAACGGTCTTGCCCGCGAGATGCTGTGTATAGTCCGCTCGACGTAGCTTGGACACACCCAAGGATACGCAGGCCGTGGCAGTTTTCGATAGGCCACATTTCGTGGGAAGAGAGGCAGAAGCCCTTCAACGGTTGGTGGAGCGGGAGCCGCTGAGACGAGTGCATGAGTGCATCCTTCGGCGTACTCGCTTTGGAAAGCGAACCCGACGATCCGAGTCTCGGAACTCTTCCATAATCGCCCAATGTGCGGTCGCTACCGACCCTCGCGCTGTAAACGGATTAAAAACTGAACTCCACACATTAGTCCTGCCAAGATTGGCACAGACGCGTGCTGATGTTGGCGTAGAATTGCAGCTCCCCCGGCTTGTTACTCCGAAGTCTATAATGCTACTTTCTACGCGTGTCTCGGTAATCAGATGACCGACGTGAGCGTCACACTGAACGGCGAAAAGCGCCGAGCTGCGGTCGTGTTTGCGGAACTTCCCGATCTCGCGTTCATAGACGAGTGGAAGGATAAGGTTGGCGCGGATACAGAGTCAAAACGTCGTGATGCTGTGGATTTGGCTCAGCTTGCCCGTGATAGCTTTCTGGCACATAGTCGAATACAACAAATCTACGTCAATAGCGTTGAAGAAATCACAACTCGCATCAAGGATGATGAGCACGTTGAACTTGCAGGTCTCGTGCTGTTGAAGTGCGACTGGTTTCCCGATTCAGGGATCATTGGAATTTGTCATTTTCGTCGGTCATGGTGCAACAGCATCATCCTAGATTACTTGGCTGTTCATCCGTTCATCGCTAAGGCCCCGGACGGGTATCCCTACGTCGTGAATGGCGCGGGTTCTGCCCTGCTGTGGTTCGTGAGCGACATAGCCCGACGAAACAAGTGCGGTCGATTATGGGGTGAAGCGACACATGGTTCCCGTGGTTACTACAAATACATGTTTGATCTGGACGCTGTCGAAGACCTGATTCTAGCCGACAAACTCCATTATCTAGAGTGCGCCAAGAAGGAACTTGTCTGGCGTGCTGGAGGTGACGCGAATAAAATGGAAGCTGAAGTAAAACAGTTGTACAAAGTCGAAGCAGAGAACCCGCCCTTGATCGGAAGGCGTTCTTTTGTCGTGAGTCCATCGCGCACATTGGCTTATCACTTTTTGCAGTTGCCGACGCATGTTCAAATGCAAGTTGCGAAAGTATTCGGTCTGCCCGGAGAAGGCGAGGAAGGACTGCGTGACGAAATTCTCTTTCGTGCTCTGTTTCGACAAGCGACCGAAAGTGGAAAGCTCGCAGACCTATGGAAGGAAGTTGAAACGAAGCATCCGAAAGGGCGTCCAGAAGAGAATCCATTTCGATAGATGTGGGTTGAAACGATGAGCATGAACAGCTATTTCGGCGATTGGTATCGTTCAGCGGGAATTCCACCAGAGGAAATACCGCTTTCAAAAAGATGGGAAGCGGTCGAGTCCTTTGAGGTTGACGCTGCCGAGATCAGTTTGTTGGCTCAGGTGTTTTATCACTTGAGTTTATCCGACCCTGCATTTGCGCAAAGGTTTCGAAAAGCGTTCAACGAGGCGGACCCAACTTTTCCGATGTCCGGCAATGGCCGCGAACTGATTGTATTGGCCGGTGCTGGGTTGGTGAACGTAATAGAGCGCGGGTCACGGGGTATCGCTGACTTAGCTGCGCTGTGCCTCGTGTGCGGAGCGGCGCAGAACGTGCGCGCCGCAGCCGTCCCGCAAATTCCTGAGATCGCTGCTAGCTATCTCGGTCAGCGGTCTGTGCAACGGGCCAAACCGGAGAAGGATGGCAAAGAAGAAGCGCTCTTGAAGGCGCTCGCTGGAGCGGGTGAGCCACACAGCGAGCTGGCTCCCGAGTTTCAAAAACTACAGTTGGAATTTCCTATCATTTCAGAAGAATCCAACATGTTGTGGTGGTTGATTTCGGAAACGAGCCGAGACGTAAAGCAACGCTGGGGTGAAATGCCGCTTGGTATGGTTTGCACGCTCACAGGTAAGGAACTCGCTGACTTGACCCGGATAATTCCTGGTCCTGTCGCGGCACGCGCATTTTTGGACCGAGCAATCCGGTCTGGTCGGAACAAAGTTGCCGCTTCAATCTCCATCACGGATGTAGTGAATGACACAGCCAAGACGTGGCGCGACTCCCATTTCGCGAAGGCGCTCCCGGCCGGGCTCGAAGGTATTTTACCCCTGACGCATGCCGTAATCGTTTCGGTTCAAGCTTCTGACGACAGCGCATGGCGACCCATCTTCAAGGCCGCAACTGGCATCGCCGCGACTGCGAAAAGTAATCCCGATGCGATAGCGTACCAATTCTACTTGGAGCAACTTGCCGCTCGCTCTTTCACTGAAATGAAGGAATCGTGATGACGACGCCTCCGCAAGTGCCATCGAGTGCTCCCGTGCCGTCGTTGTCGCAGTCCTCACCGGCTCTAACAGTGCCAGATGTCATCGATTTGCCGAGTGGGAATGAGCTAGATGCTTTAGCTGCCGCAGAACTGCAAGGTGCTCAACAAACGCGATTAATCGTGGTCGCAGGGCCAGTTGGGGCAGGCAAGACAACGCTGATAACCACTCTGCATGATTTGTTCCAGACCGGAAAGATTGGTGGTTACGCATTCGCTTGGTCAAGGACGTTGCTCGCATTTGAGCGACGATGCCATCTGTCCAGAATTGCCTCGGAACGATCAGTTCCAGACACCGAACGCACGAAATTTGGAGAAGTGCGTTATCTCCACATTCAGATTTCAGGCCCCGAATTGCCCGAAAATCGGATTGATCTATTGTTCACAGATGTATCAGGTGAGTCCTTCGAACTGGCGCGTGACTCGATAGCAGAGTGCCAACGGCTACATTTTTTGAAGATGGCAGACCACCTCTTGCTCCTGATCGATTGCGAGAAAATCATCGACCGCAAGAAACGCAATCAGGTGATACATGACGCGATGCTGTTACTTCGCTCCTGCCTCGACAGCGGAATGCTAGGCGCTTCTTGTTTCGTGAACGTGCTTTGGACGAAATACGATTTCGTCGCAGCCGCACACAACGGAGAACATGCTTCGTTTCTCGAAAAAGCAACGCAAGAATTTCAGAAGCAGTTCAGTTCGCGGGTCGGAAAGCTGTCGTTCAGGAGAGTCGCAGCGAGGCCAGCGGATGTTGATGGATTGGAATTCGGATACGGACTCCCAGAACTTCTTCAAGAATGGGCGACAGAATCGCCGCGTGACCGAACAATGGACCTCCTTCCTGATGAGGAGTTAGGGTCCCGTGAAAGCGAGAAGTTTCTGCAAAGACATTTTAGTTCTGAGTCGGACTCAAAATGACTGAATCGGCCTTAAACCACTTCGTGATGATCGGGCTTCCAGCGACGGGGAAAACGAGCTTTCTCGCAGCGCTTTGGTATCTGGTCCAGCATGGGGAGGTTGAGCACAGGTTAGCGCTTGAGCGTATGGAAGGCGACAGCAAACACCTGAATCAAATCTCAAATTTGTGGGCGAGTTTTGAAGTGGTTCCACGCACGCCCACTGGCATTGAGCGAACCGTTTCTATGGTTTTGAATGATCCGGTTGAAAAGAAGACCATCACTCTGACTTTCCCGGACCTCTCCGGAGAATCATTCATGTCGCAGTGGATCGATAGGCACTTCACCCGGAGCTATGACGAATTCCTGAGGGAGTCAGTTGGGGGAGTTTTGTTCATCAGTCCCCTGAACTATCACAAGCCAGTTCGGATCGCTTCGGGCGATGCCGTTGCTCAAGGAAATGGGTGAGGCGGGACAGCCCAACGGGGCGGAGAATGACGAGGGTTCTGTACTGTGGGACCCCACTCAAGCGCCTACGCAAGTGCAATTGGTGGAACTTCTGCAATTCATCGCGAGGCGTGAGTATTTCAAGCCACCGTTCCGGTTGGCTCTGGTAATCTCTGCTTGGGACGAATTGTTGAAGGGCGCAAAGACCAGCCCCGCAAAATGGCTGGCTGATGAGATGCCGTTTCTCACCCAGTTCTTGGAGAGTAATCGGCGGCTGTTCGATTTCAATGTGTATGGTGTCAGCGCGCAAGGTGGTGACTACAATAAGGGTGTAGATGAACTGACCGGGATCACTGCATCTGAACGAATCCTCATTGAGGGAGACGGCGTGACGAACGCCCACGACCTGACAGAACTGTTGACATGGTTAATGCGCTGACATCGGACGCCGCCAACTTGCAGATAGGCGAAGTCCACCAATTCTTGCACGGCTACTCAGACGGTCATCGGCTCATCGAGGGTTCGGTAAAGCTTCCGAGTGAACTCGCACGATTGATGCTCAAAATGAGCGACCTTTCGGGCAGTAGTGTCGTCAGCGGATTTGAACGGTATGTCACGGGCTATCCGCTGGAATCTATCAACGCGTACGCATTGGCGATGACTTGGTATGCGCCAGAGATGCCACGACCCGGCTGCGTGTGGACACACACAATTGCGGTTCCACTGCAAACGCTGGCGTCTATTTCCTCTCTGGCGTCGCTCACGAGATTATTCACGCGACCCACGCATGGCTTCCTTAAACGCGATTACGCAGCAGCCATTCCTTTCGAGCCGGGTTCCATGGAGACTAGTGTGCTTGAGCCGCTCCTGAAAGACCAGCTTGTGGCGATTTTCTCTGCTTACTACGGGTCTCCGCAGCCAAGCCCCGTGGTTTTGGTTGCTCAAGATTCTGACGAATTTTCCGATGCCATTTTTGCTCTTTGGTCTCAACAATGGCCGCGCCTTCGACAGAAATTTTCGTTTTGCACTGGTTCACTTTCGGGGAGAAGTCTCGATGGCCACGCCTTCGACGTTCAATGTTCTCCGCCGATTGTAGCTAAAGATGTCGCTCGCGAGGCAACGGTGGAACCGCATCGAGTGGAACCGATACTCATAGTCTCTCGCGTTACTGCCTCCCCGCCAGACTTGGCGTCAGCAATCGACGACGCCTCTATCCCCCATGGAGGGGCATTTCGGGCCTTCTTGTGGGCATCCGTCGATGATGGTACTGACCGAAGAGACGTTTCATCTTTCACGAAAATCTACGATGCGATGACGACATCCCACCGCGTGGAGATCCTGATTCACTTGGTCGCACAGTCCTTTCCCGAACCAAGCGAAGGTGCTCGTTTAAAGCACTTGTTGTTTGGAAGTGACCGACCCGACTTTGTGAGCCGCAATTACGAAGATCGAGACATTTTATTTGCATTAGCTACGACAACGGATTTTCAAATTGTCGATTCCGAAGCGCTTTCAATCGAGAACCGTGTAACTCTTCTCTGTGCCAGTAAACCGATCGAAGCGCAGTGGTTACTAGGCCAGCTTTTGGGGGCGACATTAAATCCTCTTGGCGAGAATATTCTCTCCGCTCTGATTGCCCACATGGATGTAGATACGGCTAGAGAGGTGACGCGGGAACGGCCCAAATTCCTTCCCGGCCTTTTTCGAGCGAGGCCGGACTTGGCTCGCTTTCCCGAACTTTGGAACTTAGGTGGTGATCGCAAACGCGAGCTATTTGAGGCATTGGTCGGGAAGAAGGGATTAGACTCATCTACCCTTCACGGAACAGTTGCAGCGCTGCTCGACAGCAATTCGGAAGTCTTCGTTCGCCGGGCCATCGATCTTTGGGGCAAGGATGCAGTTTTCTCAGTTCTCGATTGGGTTGAATCCCATGATGGGCGACTGTCCCAAACTTCACGCGACGCACTCTCCAACCAGCCTGAGTCTGTTATGGATTGGGTTCAACAGAGATCTAGTAGTTCATCAGCCTCTCTCTTGGTCGCTGCGCATGTTGTCGCGCCGTACGTCAGCCGGGTTTCGCGAAGAGACTCTGAGGTGTGGCTACGCACATTTCGTGATGTTCAAGGGACGGCGACCGATTCTGAGAAGGACTATTTGGCGACCTTCTTGTTGGCGCTTGCGTTTTGCAATGCACCTCCTGCGCCTCTCGATCTTGTTGCGGAGTCGTATCAGCGAGTGCATCAAGCGGCGTGGGTGGAAAGACTCAGTGACGAAGCATGGAGTGTCGTGGAACCGTTTGTTCCAGAATTGTCGTGGTGGGCGAATTGGGATAAATGTGAACGCCTAAATCGAGGGCTGATCGCGGCTTTTATACAACATCGCTGGCCTCCAAGCGCGTTGAAACAGAGGATAAAAAACTACCACCCACCGAAGAGTTCTACCGATCTGTTCGAACAAATCCTGCGGAGCGGGCGAGACGTTAAAGGTGGAAGAGAATTTCTCCGCAACGTAGAACGGGATACCTGACACTAGATGCGCCGACTCCATTTCTCAGCTTGGATCGCCGGGGATTCGGTTCGGCAACAGAGGCCACAATGCTGCCAAAGCAGAAACCAAGGACTGGAAGCGAGTTTTTCATCGTGCCTTCGATTTGCAGCAGAGATGTCGCTTGCGCTGAGTGGTCTAATGTCCGGCGTTTCGAACATTTCCTGTACTCGGACTGAGCACGGCAGGCCAACTATTACATTTTCCAAGCTGGTCGACGAACTCCAGCAACACTATGGTGCTCCTGCGCCGCCGCCCTCGACTGACCCACTGGAGCTAATCATTTGGGAGAACATCGCGTATCTGGCGAATGACAAGCGTCGAGCCGAAGCGTTCGCCACTCTCAAACGAACCATCGGGACACGCCCTGACCAGATTCTTGCCGCTCAACACTCTGCTTTGGCGGCAATCGGCAAGGCTGGCATACTCCCGGACGTGAGCGCGGAAAAACTCCTCAACATCGCTCGGATCGCGTATCAGGAGTTCGACAGTGACCTGCGGGCGGTTCTCAAGAAGCCGCTTCCGCAAGCAAAGAAGGCTTTGAAGAGATTCCCCAGCATCGGCGATCCCGGTGCGGAAAAAATACTTCTCTTCACCCGTTCTTACCCCGTAATGGCACTCGACTCCAATGGCTTACGTGTGCTGTGTCGAGTGGGTTTCGCCGAGGAGCAAAAGAATTATTCTGCGACATACCGTTTGGTTCAGGATGCTATACGAGGGCAACTACCCAAGGACTTCGATTCGCTGATCTCGGCACACCAGTTGCACCGGCACCATGGTCAACAACTGTGCAAGCGGTCAAAACCGGGCTGCGCCGACTGTCCAGTGAGAGATAGTTGCAACTATGGCTGCAAGTTGTGATCAGCGGTTTACTGAGGGGCGGGATTGACTCGAAAAACTCTTTCGGCAAGAAGCTCTCAAGAGGTGTTCAAATGATGTGGGGAGAGAAGCTCGATGATAGACATCCAGCGCTACGCCGGAAAACAAGCACATGTGAACAGTTACTTGCTGTCCGATGCAAACAGCATCATCGTCGTTGACTTGCTGAGGAACAGCCCCGAAGCGGAAGCGCTAGCTGATCACGTCCAAGCCAGCGGAAAAAAGCTGGAAACCATTTTCGTCACGCACGGTCATCCTGATCACTACCTCGGTTTGGGTGTTTTCCACCGCAGGTTTCCCGATGTCACGGTGAAGGTAGCCTCACGCGAGATTCGAGACGACATCATCGGTTTCTCGCAATGGATGGAAGCCGTAGGATGGCTCGACGCCGAACCCGCGATGAAAGTTAAATCAAACAAGAATCCCGAAGGGTTTGACTATGCCGGGATCGTTCAGGCGTTAGAGACGCCTTTCCTGAAACTCTCCTCAGAGCCAACTAAAATCGAGGTTCGATGCGACTATCCCGGCAGTGAGTGCGGGCACATGACGACACTGTGCATCCCCGAACAGCATGCTTTCTTGGGTTTTGATCTCCTCTACAATCGCGTTCACGCATGGTGTGGAACGGGCGTGGGCAAGACAGAAATTGAGAACTGGATTCATTCGCTGGACGCGATTAGGCAAAAAACAGCAGACGGTGAATGGACTTTTTACTGCGGTCACGGCTCCGAGGGGAAAAGAGGAGTGCTCAGCAACATGAAGGAGTACCTCCAGACATTCCTCAAGGTGACCTCAGCCGCACAAAGCCGAGAAGAGGCAATCGAAAAAATGAAGCAGTCGTTCCCCGGCTTCGCGGAAGATGATTTTTTGCTGGTGCAGAGCATCAACTTCCATGTGAAAGAAACTCCCGCAAGTCTCACCACCAGCTAAGAGGTCATTTCACCTTCCAGTTTATTCGTCCGTGTAGAGGTGAGTGGGACAACCCTGTCGCCGACCTGAAGGTCTTTGGTGCTGCCGATGCACCACCCTTCGTAAACCTCGTATCTGAAACGGCGGTCGTTCGTGCCAAATCGTGATACCATACTGGGTATGGTAATATGCGATGGTGCTAAACACTTATGAGCCACACAATCAAAGACAAGGAAAAGCTAGTCCTGCGGGCTAAGCGCATTCAGGGGCAGGTGGAAGCTCTCGTGCGAACTCTGAGCGAGGAACGTGATTGCTCGGAGGTTCTGCAAGTAATGAGCGCAGCGAGAGGAGCCATGAACAGCTTGATGGCTGAGCTTCTGGAAGGTCACATCCGCAGCCACGTTCTCAACGGTAAACAGAAACCGACATCACAGCAGGTGGTCGCCGCCGACGAAGTGATCGACATGGTCAAGTCGTACTTGAAATAGCTCTGACTCCCCCACGGAAGGGACATTCACATGAGTGCTCCGAATTTGATCGAAGGAAACGCCCAGTATCGACCCATCCTTCGCGATGACTCCAACCATCCAGAGACGAAAGAGTCCAAGACTTCCGCAGATTCAGAGCATGACCATCCATTCGAGTGGTCTGAGATCGCCCGCATTGTTTTTGTTGCATTAGCAGCGGCTGCCGTCTGGTTTCGCCTTTGGGAGCCGTTTTCGCACATCAGTGTGATCGGCATCGCGGCTACCCTGATCGGCGGCTATCCGATTTTCAAGGAAGCCTTCGAGAACATTGCTGAACGAAAAATGACGATGGAACTTTCAATGACCATCGCACTTCTCTCAGCTTTGGCAATTGGGGAGTTTTTCACTGCTCTGGTCATCACTGCCTTCGTGCTTGCCGCCGAAGTCTTGGAAGGTCTCACCGTGGGGCGTGGCCGTCGAGCCATCCAGAGTCTCCTCGACTTCCTTCCAAGAACCGTGACAGTCCGTCGCAACGATCAGGTAATGGAAGTAGCGTCCGAGCAAGTCCAAATTGGCGACATGGTCATCGTGAAGCCGGGTGGACGAATCCCGGTAGACGGTGTCGTGGTAAGCGGACGCTCGTTTGTAGAACAAGCGGCGATTACGGGCGAGGCGATGCCCGTAGAGAAAACGAAGGGAGATGCGGTCTACGCTGGAACTGTCAATCAGTCGGGAGCTTTGGAAGTCGGTGCCCAGAGACTAGGTCGTGACACGACGTTTGGCAAGATCATTGAAGCCGTCGAACGGGCTGAAAAGTCCCGTGCTCCAATCCAGAAAACCGCAGATCGGTTGGCAGGCTACCTCGTTTACTTCGCTCTGGGAGCGGCGATTCTTACCTTCATCCTTACTCACAATATCCGTTCAACGATTTCGGTCGTCATCGTAGCCGGAGCGTGTGGCATTGCAGCGGGGACTCCTCTCGCGATTCTCGGTGCAATTGGCAGAGCAGCACGTCAGGGCGCAATCGTGAAAGGCGGACTCTATCTAGAGGCACTGGCTAATGTGGATACCGTCTTGTTGGACAAAACCGGAACGCTCACCTTCGGAACACCCCAGATTCGGGAAGTTATTTCTGCTAACGGTTTCACAGAGCGCCAGATCATAGCGGCTGCCAGCATCGCGGAACGCAAGTCAGAACATCCTTTGGCAAAGGCGGTTATTGGCCGTGCCACTGAACTCGCTATTCCTCTCGCAGACCCAGACGAATTCATCTACACACCGGGAAAGGGAGTTCGAGTGATCTACCGGGGTGAGGAAATCCTAGTCGGCAGCCACGCCCTGTTGACGCAACATGCGATGAACAACCTCCCGATCAATGGCAACGGAACGGATGGAGCCTCGGAGGTCTACGTTGCACAGGGTGGTCAAATTCTTGGAAGTATTCGCATTGCTGACGTTCTCCGTCCAGAAGCAAAGAGTGCGGTCGCTGACATGCGAGAAATGGGGTTGAAGACCATCTTGCTCAGTGGAGACAGCCAAGGCGTGACTTCGTCGGTGGGGCGCGATCTTGGTGTTGATGAAGCGGTCGGTGAACTTCTGCCGGAGCAGAAAGCAAAATGGGTCAGCGATCTTCGTGGCAGGAATCGCAAAGTCGCGATGGTCGGAGATGGAATCAACGACGCTCCCGCTTTGGTGGAAGCCAACGTTGGAATTGCAATGGGATCGGGAACGGACGTTGCGAGGGAGAGTGCGGATGTCATCCTGATCGGAAGTGATCTGTCTAAGCTGGTTGAAACCTTGCGGGTCGCTCGGCGTTGCCGAGGGATCATCATGCAGAATTTCGTGGGGACGCTGGTCGTGGACAGCGTGGGTGTTGGCATGGCGGCTTTCGGCTTGCTGAATCCACTGCTCGCGGCGTTCATTCACGTCACTTCGGAATTGGCTTTTATTCTGAATTCCACGCGGCTATTGCCTCGCACTTCTGAAAACGGGCAATGAATCCTCGACGTTCGTAGCCCATTGGGTTCCTGTTGCGCTGATTATGAATCCAGTTTCTCTGATCCACAGCCCGAGGCAGCGAGTATGGGCAGTTCTAATCGCCCTAGCTATCCTCGGCGTCAGTATTGCGTCGTTCCTGCTTTGGAAGTCGCAACCTTTTGGGATGGACGATCTGTACGGTCTCTTGGACTGATGAGTGCGACCGGGTTCTTGGGAATTGGTAAAGCATGCTCGATACGTATAAAGATTGTCCCCTTAAGACCAAACGGGTCGTAGTTGTGCAAATTACGATCTGCCGAGGTTGTTGCTGTGGCAATACGGAGCGTGGCTTGCCCGAAGTCCCTGTGGAATGGTTGAAGAGTGAATGGCGGAAGCGCGGGCTGCTGAAACGAGTCCAGCTAACAATCAGCGGTTGTGTAGGCCCGTGCGACGTGCCGAATGTGGTCGTGATCACAAGCTCATCAGGCACGGAGTGGATTGGGAATATCGTTAAGTTCGACCAGTACCGCAGCCTATTGGAGTGGGCGGTTCGATGCCGCGACGCGGGCATGATGCTGGCGCTCCCCAGTGAGTTTCACGAATGCAGAACTAATCCCTTTAGTCCTTAGCAAATGGTGATGTCGCATTATCGGTGCTTCCTCGCCGACATCTTCCGCTACGCCCCGTCTTGATCCGCGCTTCCGGCGTCCTGCCGTCGATTGCCGCCCTTGTTCCAGAGTGTTGAGCGGCGTTGATCGGACAGATAAGGATCAGATTTGCGCTTCGCCACTATTCCTTCGAGGCGGCTGAGCGGCAATGGCTGGAATACCGGGACTGGCACTGAATCCAGTATAGCTGCTGACTTATAGCTTAACGCTCCGAAAGGGTGTAGGCTTAAAGGGTCTCTTCTAGCACCTTTCCGCCGTGCCCTTCGGGCGTCGGTTCCCTGCAAAATCAGACCAAACTTTTGGAGCGGGAGGTTCCGATGCCGACTAATTCCTTTGCGACTCCTGACCACCCATCGGGGATCATGGAGCACATAACGGAAGGCGACCGCTATCGAACTTTGTTCGATCTGGCTCCGGTCGCTGTCTATTCTTGTGATGCCTCTGGTGTGATCCGTGATTACAACAGCCGAGCAACGGAACTGTGGGGACGAAAACCTGAAGTCGGAGATACAGACGAACGGTTCTGCGGTTCGTTCAGGATGTATCGCCCGGACGGTAGTTTTATGCCACATGAGCAGTGTCCAATGGGCGATGTCCTGACTGGCAAGGTGTTGGGGATACATGATGGGGAAGTCCATATCGAGCGTCCCGACGGGTCACGGATCATCGTCATCGTGAACATTGCTCCGCTGAAGGATGAGCTAGGGGAAATCATCGGAGCGATCAACTGCTTCTACGACGTCACCGAGCGGAGGAAGGCTGAGGAAATACGGATTCAGGCTGAGAAAGCCTTACGGTTAGCGAACGAAGAACTTGAATCCGTTGTTCAAAAGCGCACCGCCTCACTCCGGCATCTCTCAGCCAAGATAATGCGTTCGCAGGACGAGGAACGACGAAGAATTGCGCGTAATCTTCACGACAGTCTGGGACAGTATTTGACGAGCATCAAGATGAACTTGGAATCGCTCAGAGGGTCAGATGCTCCCAACAAAGACGAAGTGTTGACCGCCACGTTGGAATCTGTCGAGCGAAGCCTGTCTGAAACTCGTACCCTGTCGTGCCTCCTACACCCTCCTCTGTTAGACGAGGTTGGCTTCTCGTCGGCGGCTCGCTGGTGCATTGATGAGTTTGCGAAACGAAGCGGGATCAAAGTGCTGGAAATGGAGTTGCCAGAGGGAGTTGATCGGTTACCAGAATTGGTAAGAATCACTCTGTTCCGAATTTTGCAAGAGAGCCTTACAAATGTTCACCGTCACTCCGGCAGCCCTTCGGTTGAGGTTCGTATGAAAGTCAGCGACCATCAAGCAGTCCTCACTGTACGAGATTTTGGACGAGGAGTGCCTGCTGAGTTGCAGCAAAGGTCTCAGACAAACGGAACGCACTTTGGTGTGGGTCTGAGTGGTATGCGAGAGCGTGTCAACGATTTACGTGGGACGTTTGAAATTCAGTCTAGCGGGAAGGGTACGCTCATAGCGGTATCGATCCCGGTCGCAACAGAGACATCAGATGCAGGCAGTACTGCCCGGAACAATTCCGCTGCCTAGACCACAGCGCAGGGTTCTGCGCCCTGCACAAAAGGTATAGATTCATCACCAGCGTGCCTCTGCTGAACTCGACTGCCCAACTCCAACAGAATCAACAAGGCGAAGTGGCGGCAGCATGGAGCCTTTGTCACCAGCGCGTGATCTGTTTACCAGTTTGCAAACTAGGCTGCGGGAAACGCCCCACTTCTTGGAAACAGCCGTCAGGGTCATCCCGCTGAGTCGGTCGCGAACAATGGCTGCCCGATCTATGTTCATTGGTGCGCGTCCGATTCGTACTCCATCAAGCTTGGCTCGTCGCATGCCAGCCAAGACTCTCTCGCGTATCAAGTCCGATTCCAGTTCGGCAATCGAGCCGATGAGGGTCAAGAACAGTCTTCCCATTGGTCCGCTCGTATCCACGTTTTCTCGCCGGGAGATGAAGACGACACCCAGACTGTCGAACTCGTCCATCACTTGAAGGAAGTGCTTCACACTTCGTGCGACTCGGTCGAACGCGGCGACTAGCACGACAGAGAATTTCTTACGCCGTGCATCTGCGATGAGTGCGTCCAGCCCCGGACGTCTCGCTCTTTTCCCTGAGACACCGCTGTCTCGATATTCCTGCACGACCTCCAAGCCACGCTGTGCCGCAAGCTCACGCAGATCGTAAAGCTGCGATTCGACATGTTGGTCAGCGGTACTCACTCTCACGTAAATGGCGGCTGGCTTCATTGTGCAGAGTCCTCCCTTGGTCGTTGGCTCTTGGATTGAGCCGGATTGTCTTTGTGTTCGCTAGCGCGTCGGCGCAGCCGATCCACAGCCGCAAGGCAGATCGTTAATTCGGGGGCGAAAATGTTCAAGCGTGCCCCGACCTCATCGTCCAGCAGTTCGCCGATTTCGCAGTCGGTTAGCTTGCTCAGGCGCTTTGTCAGCTCACCTGAAATCAGTAAGGCGGCTGCGAAACGCTCCAGCGGGTTCGTTGAGCACAATCTCTGCCGCTGCTGCTGAATTAGTTGGCGGATCGTCAGGTTCAGTTCCTCTGGTCTTGGTATACGGGCGTGTTGGAAAAATCGTCCAGAAAGCAGAGTGCGTGTTACCGAAGATTTCCATGCAAAACCAGACGCTTTTTCTATTCGGTTCGTATATTGCGAACAGAGGGAACACAACGACGATGTCTGCGAGGACCATGACCACGAGACCGCCAGTGCCGACCGAATCCATTGAGTGCCCCTTGTGTTTGGGTGCGGGCAACCTGAAGCGAAGCGAGATTCTGGATCGCCTTGGGGTCAAGGACTTCGCCCGCGTAGCACAACTTAGTGCCGAAGAAGCCTTCCGACTGCTCACGCAGAAGCACAATCACGAGCAGCAAAACGTATGGTCTCGCTTCGAGACCGAACTCGCGAAACGAACCACCGAGATCAGGGAACGCCACAAGGATGAACTGCGTCTGGCTCAATCCGACCGAGAAGACCTCATCCGCCGGGTCGAAGATTGTCTGCGTGAAGTCGCGACGCTTCGTGAACGGAACCACCAACTGGAAACCGAGATGGCGAAGGTTGCTCGCATCGGCAAGTTGGAAGAGATAAGTTTCGCTGACGAGGCACGGACGTGGGCTGGCATCGTAGTTTCCGAAAAACTTTCCCGGAATGGAGATTTCATCTTGGCGTTCCGCGATCCTAGCGGCGCTCCGCTGGAGCCTCCAATTCTCGTGGACAACAAGGACAAGGCAACCATCGACGAAGGCGACATCAGGAAACTGATCCGCGACTGCAAGGAACGTCGCAGTCCGGTGGGGGTCATCGTCGTGAGGGAAGAAAGTCAGCTTCGTCAGCTTGACCGCGAACGACGCTGGGGGCAGCAGGATGGTGTCTGGGTTCTTCGGACAACTCGGCACTGGTTGCCGCGAGACCTAGAAGTTCTCAAACCGGTTTTCGAGCGCATGAAAGCCGAGGGGCCAAACTTCCTCCACCGGAACTCCGCGCTGGCAGAAGAAATCTGCCGCACATTCGTTGATCTCGATGAAGTCGAGAAAGAACTAAAGAAGGCAGCCAAGGCAATAGATGTTGCGTCGGGGCTGACGGCGAAGTATAGGGCACGGTTGCAGGCGCTTTGCGACCACGCCACGCAGCCGTCTCCATCCCAAACGGCTGGCGCATAGGTCAGTTCGAAAAGAACACATTGGAGGATCGGGGATGAAGGGAATCGTCAGATTTCTCGTTCGGATGCTCGTGCTGAACATGGTGTTGGTGCCGATTATGGTGCTGGGCCCGTTGCTCTACGTGATCCCGTTTTTCTGCATTGTCGCGAATCCGCAGGACAATTTCTCCGGGTTGGCGCAGCTTTACTTCTGGCTGGGCCCGCTGTCGGCGGCGTTTTGGATGTTGGTCTCTTGCCACTGGCCCACCATTCACAGGGCGCGGCTCGAAGGTCGGCTGGCAACTTGGCGTGAAAGCGAAGGCGGCATAGTCTGCACCGTATTGAAAGCGTTCGTGTATATGGTGCTTGGGCTGCTTGGATCGTTTGTCTTTGAGACCACGTTCGTGGTCGTTTTCAACTTTCGCCCCGGCAACCCGCTCAAGGACATGCTGTGGTTCGCGATTCTGCCGTTCGCTAACTACGCTCCAGTGCTCCTGCTATGGTTGCGTCGCTGGCAGCGCAACAGGAAAGAAAGGGACTTCATAAGCCGGACGAAGAACGACCGCGAACTCCGAGACCAGTTGCGAGCGGCTTCTCTCTCTATGCGAAAAACCTGCGCAGCAGAAATGCGCACTGCTGCCAAAGGGAGGGATGATGGACAAACCCAGCTTGAGCAACGCCTATGTGCTCACGTCTCTTTTCTTCGACAGCAAAGGAAACATCGCGAGCCGGAACGTGGGAGTGACGTTCAGCCTGCACGAAGCCGAGCGGCATAAGGCAGAAGGTGTTGAGAACGAGTATGAGACGTTCCAGATATGCTCGAACTGGCAGGAGCACGCCGCCACTACAGAACTCGTTTTCGCCATCCGAGAGTTCTGCGACATGGTCAAAGAGTTGCAGCAGGATGCGGAATTCCAGCGATCATGAGAATCAGCAAGTCCAAATTCGTTGCAGGTTGCCAGTGCGTCAAACGGCTTTACTGGCAGGTGCATGAGCCGGAACTCGCGGCGGAGCCGGACGCTTCCGCCTACGCGATCATGCAGCAAGGGCAGGAGGTCGGCATGCTTGCCCGCCAGTTGTTTCAGGGCGGCGTCGAAGTCCGTAGCGGCCGTGGTCTTGAACAGGCGATCCGCGCAACGCGAGAGCTAGTCGCGAACCCGGAGGTTCCTGCCATCTTCGAGGGCACTTTCGAGAACGGCGGCGTCCTCGTGCGTGTGGACGTGTTGCAGCGCCGTCGCGATCACCGATGGCGTCTGGTCGAGGTCAAGTCCACCACCAGCCTCAAAGAAGAGCATCTTGACGACGTCGGAATCCAATCCCGCGTCGTTTCCCGGTCGGCGCTGGCCTTGGCGTCGGTCAATCTCGCGCATGTCAATCGCGATTATGTGTTCGACGGAAGCTCGATTGATCCGCGCAAGTTTTTCAAGATCAGGAACCTTACTCGCCGAGTCCAGAGGTTGCAGCCCAAACTCACTTTCCAATTGCGTGCGGAGTTCGCCGTCCTAAACATGCCCAGCGCTCCTCATCTTCCACCGGGACCGCACTGCACCCACCCGGTGACGTGCGAATTCTTCGACCGCTGCAATCTGCCACGCCCCAACGACCATATCGGCTACCTGCCGCGAATTCACTCCAGCGCGATGGATGAGCTTGAGGAATTGGGAGTCGAGTCCATTCGCGACATCCCGCACGACTTCGAGTTGACTGAGATTCAGCGGCGGGCGGCTACGTGCGTGCAAACGGGCGAGCCATGGTACGACATTGACGGGCTCAAGACGGAACTGTCCGCCCTCACCTATCCTCTCTCGTTTATGGATTTCGAGACTGTAAACCCGGCAATCCCACGTTTCGCAGGGATGCGCCCTTACGACCAACTACCGTTTCAGTTTTCCGTCCACTCGCAGAAGCAACCCGGCGCGAAGCCGGAACACCAAGAGTTTCTTGCCACTGACGCGAGCGATCCGCGTCATGAGTTCATCATGTCGCTCTGCAGCGCGATTGGCGAAGGAGGCAGCATCGTTGTGTACAACGCGGCGTTTGAATCACAGCGGCTCTCGGAACTTGCCGCGTGGCTACCGCAATTCGCCGACCAGATCAACCAGATTCAGTCTCGCCTCTGGGACTTGCTGCCTATCGTTCGCAGGCACGTCTACCATCCTGCGTTCGCCGGGTCATACAGCTTGAAATCGGTGCTGCCCCCTCTCGTGACAGGGATGACCTACGAAGGCATGGCGGTCGCGAACGGGCAGGACGCGGGACTGGCTTGGGAGTCGCTCGTGACTGGAAGCTTGGTTAAGCCTGAAAGGGACAGGATCAAGAAGGCTCTGCTGGACTACTGCGGACAAGACACACTGGCGCTTGTCAAACTGCTGTGGGTACTTCAGCAGCTAGTTGTGTGAGGTTCAAAGAGGTCACACTGAGACCGTGCATCGCTTCCCGCCGCGAGGTGCTGCCCGCTTTGCTCTAAGCGCCTTCTCAGAGTCGAGCGATGCCTTCTCTACCTTTATTCACTCCCGCAGCACCGAGGCAGGTTCATATTCACGACCTTCCTGTCGAGCCAGTGGCACAGGAAGTTCTAACCGTGGCGAACGGCAACCCAATGTATGTCTTTTGTTCCGGCAATTGTGACGAAGAATCGGCGACGAAGAATTGGGTCAAGTACCTAGCGAAGCTGTTTGACGATGCGAAGATCACAAGCGGGCACATGCGCCGTCACCGGCTCCGCGATACCTTCGCCGTGGACCTTCTCAGCAAGGGCGTTCCGATGGAAGAGGTGAGCAAGCTACTTGGACACGAATCCATCAAGACCACGGAGAAAAGCTATTCGCAGTCCAAGACCCGGCAGGACCGGCTCAACTCGCTAGTGATGGCCAGGTGGAAGAAATAAGGCCACTCTGGGTGCGGGTGGGTTTCGCTATTGAAAATTTCAACACCCGCTAGACCCCTTTGCGGTATGATCCACATCGTTGGCCGCGTCCGCTCCGATATGGAAGGTCACAACCGCTATCTCCAATTCGATAACATCGAAGTGGGGCAGACCATAGCCTCACGATGCAGTGTTTGCCAACAGACGTTTGTCGGTATCCCGCGACCCAACGAAAGAACGGATGACACGCTTTTGCGAATCCGGGCCGCGTTTAACTCGCATGATTGCGACCGCACGAAAACTGAGTCTCAAACTTCAATGCAGTATTAGGACGCTTCGGCACGTTCGTCGGCAAAGGCTACTCCGGGCGCGCTCATTTGTGTTTGTGGTCATGCAGGAAGTCGAACAAGATTTGACCGCAATAGAGCAGCACCGCAACGCCAGCGAATACCTCAGCAAATCCGTGGATGGTCATGGGGAAGCGGGCACGCCTTTATCGGGAGGCTTTGGCTGTGGGCGAACACAGCCATATCTCGAAAGGCTTACCCAGCGTGCATTATCGTATTCCGACAATGTGAAATTAGCGTGAAATTCTATGGGAGGCAGTGTCTTAAAAAACAGGTTGCTGAGGGTGAAAAAAGGCATGGGCAACACTAGCTGTAAAGCAGTTCCGAAATGCGTACCGTTTCCCGGTTTGTTATGCTTAAAGAACACCGGAGGTCATTGTGATGAACGCCCCAGCCAGCGCCATCAAAGATGAAGTTCACCAGCTAATTGAATCTCAAATCCAGACATTCAGAAGCAGCACCAATCACATCTTCACAACTTCGCGAATATCACGACCGCTCCGAAAAACTCAGGATGCTTTGCCAAGAACTAGACCGGATTGGTACGCGCGATGTTGTGGAACAGTTGCGTGCCCAGCGGAGTCCACTCCTTTGAGCGTGAGGTTCAACGGCATTTCCGGATCGCGATCTCGAACGAATCCGCCGAAAAAGCTGGGGATTTTCAGTTCTGGCGCACCCTTAAAAACTGTGGCAGACTTGTCTGCCGTGGAGCGCTATTTCGTAGTCTTGAAGTGGAAGGATCAGGTGCCGTATTTGGCCTCCTGTGCCAGATGCGGGCACAAATTCTTTACCCCAAACGGTAGATTTCGGAATGATCCAGTGGGTGCAGAAGAATATTTGCGAGACAAATACGTGCGTCACGAGTGCAAGACGGAACCAAAGAAATGAGCGTGCAGGAATACACACATTGCTAAAGCCGTGGGCATGAGGCAATGGTACGCGGCGCTCCCGACAAACGCAAGGCGCTAGCGGCAATGGCAGAGAAGCAAGAGGCCAAGATCAACGCGACTTGAACGCAGAGGCGGCAGGTAACGCTAAGGCCGGAATTTCTAAGGCGGCTGAAACAACCGCCACAAGGAAAAAGAAGTCCGAGAATCGCATACCACGGTCGCAAAGCAGTATGACGTATCAGTCAACGGACTCAGGGAAGCGGCTGGACAACAGGCTACCATAGGTGACATGACTAACAGAAGTTGTGCTAGGGGACATCTCCAGCCGACTACCGGGCAGCGAAGAACACAACATGGTGGAGATATGTGCATGATGACCGATGGAGAAGCGGAACTACAAAAGAGAGAGCTAGAAGCGCAAATAGAAGTACTGAGGACAAGGCAGCAAGAAATTTCTGCCAAGGCTGAGATGGATGTCAGTGCGGTTGAGTGGGAAATTATCGCGCTACAAACCCAAATGCGCCGAATGGATCGCTTGTCTCCGCACGGAACGCCAGCCTGCTACGGAAGGGGATGCCGGTGTGACGGCTGCCGGATGGCGATGTCACAATACCAACGCGAGCGGGCTTTGGCACGCAAGAGCGGAGACTACAGAGGTGTCGTACCAGCCGATGAGGTGCGCGCCCACCTGGAAAAAATCAAGGCCGCTGGAGCCAGCATGAGCCTTCTGAGCCGTCTTGTAAATGTCGATAGCTTCTACCTCCACGGCGTCAGGACTGGGTATAAGAAAAACATTCGCGCTCATATTGCCGCCGCAGTTCTTTCTTGGCAGCCGGAAATAGTGGTCGGAGAACGCAAGGTGCGCAGCCGACCCGCACGGCTGCATATCGTAACACTTCGGGAGCGGGGTCTTAGCCTTGAGGAGATTGCGCGTGAGAGCGGCGTAGAGGAATCTAAAATTGACGAGGTTATGACATGTCAGTATATCGAGACGCGGATTGAGCGCGCCATTCTTGCTATCGCGTAAGAAAAGGCCGCCCGGTATCCCCATACCCGAGCGGCAGGCCAGAGGTTGCGCCTAGTCGAGTATAAATTCGGCGTTTCGTCACGGAAGTAATCCCTCAGAGAGGGCCTGTGCGGCGCGAGACCTCCCGCTGCGATAGCTTCGATGCTTGGAAGTAGCGGCAGAGGCCAACGCGCCGGGTTGCGCTTTAGTAAAACATTGGGCCGCCTCGCCCACTAAGGTTCAGTGGCCCTCCCCAAGGTGAAAACGCCTCCGGGATGTCCCTCCCCAGAGACCTTGCACCGGCTGCATTATAACCCGCGCGGGTCTTTCAGGTCGTATAGCCGATCCAGGAAACTCACGGAGTAATCCACCGCCAACTATCGCTGGTAGTTGGCATTCGGAGTTCATACGATTCGTGCGGGGGATGACATCCGGCCTTCACCTTCTGCGAATGGTGATTCTATGGATATGGACAAGGCGCTGCGGCGACGTTAGCAAACCCCGAGCGCCGCGCCTGCCCGAAATCGCGGCAGGTGGCTGACATTGGGTGTCAAAGATTTTGGCCGATTCCGTTAGCAAAAGTGATATTTTCTAGCGCAGGAAAAGACGATCCGGGCGAGAGAATTTGAACCCCGACCACCTGGTCTGAAGCGTATTGAATTCTGTTGAACTAAAGTGCCTTGAGCGCCTCAATTTCGCCTACAGGTAGTTCTTTACCTGCTCAACGGCGAGGCATAGGGTGATGAAGTGCTGGACCGAGTCGCAACGCACCCTCCGGTCGGTTAGTCCAAACGCAATGCCTCCTTTGCAGCGCAAAGGATTGGCAAGCAGAGAAGCTTGGGTTTCCTCGATCTGAAGCAGCCTGCAAAAACGCAACCCTGACCGGACGCATTCTGCATATTTCCTGGTTCTTTCGGTATCTCCGGTTTTGGCCGCCAATGTGAGAGCTCGCACAATGGCCTCCGTAAAGGCCGTCGTATAAACCTGCGGAGTGGCTCCAGATTGCGAAAAGCCTCCAATCCAACGCGGATCGTGATGGTTCTTGATCTGCAGTTGTAGAAGCCAGTCCGCCTGCTCGAAGACAAAATCCGCATAAGCATGCTCCGCTGTCAAGAGCGCGATCCGCGACCAGACGTTGATGTGCCATACGATAAAGGCGGATGCAGGGGCCGCTCGAAAGCTGAGCACGTATGGCTGGAAGGCGCGACGACACATTTCCAACGCTTCCGAATTCTTCCGCTCCGCCTCCATAGCCAAGACCAGGAGGGCCTCCCCGGGATAAAAATTAGCTAACCGTTCGCTCTCTTTGGCCTCTCCAAAATAGGTGACCATGCGTCCACCAGGCTTTTGCGCCGAAACGATGCTACGGTAAAGCTGTTGGTACTCTTGGGCAAACTCCTTCCGCAAAGCATCGGCACCTAGCGCCGCAGCAAGTAGCGCCGTCGCCCCAACTCCCGCCGGCTCCGGAACCTTCTCGTCTTCTCCCGGCAGTTCTTTGAGCCTCTCCTCCTCTTCCACTAGTTTCCTGGCACTTTCACCCTCTTCCACCTGTTCCCCGGAACTCGCTTCCCCCTCCGTTGGGCTCCCGGTCTTCTCTTCTTCGACCATTCTCCTGCCGTCATCCGTGACGAATGTTCGATCCAGCAAACCCCGCGCCATTTGGATGGTACAAGCTTTGAGGTTTCCCTTGGCCGCAATATGGTGTCCGCTCTGCAGGACTTGAGAGAGTGCGAACAGACATCCTGCGGCCCTAACGAGATTTGTCTTCTTCGTTGTTACGAATAGGTCGGCGATTGGGTCATAGAGATAAGCAACGCCTCCAGTTACGTCCTGGTTCCGAATAAGATAGGAAGTCGATTCCTCGATGCATCGGTCAAGCCGTATCGGGAGCTTGCCTTTAGAGTCGATCCGCTTCCCGAAGAAATGGTCGTTGCTCATGCTGCGCAGACAAATCCACTGCGTCTTCCGAAGTTTCATCTCGGGCCGTCGCCACGCGCCCTGTTCCAATCTGGCCTTTTTGCACAATGCTTCCAAAAGGGCCATTTCGTTCCTGTATTTGCTGGTGATGGCGACCGACGGTATATAGTAGGCCGATTTGCCGCGACCCTCGATCTCCACTCCTTCGACGCCTAGTAGTAGGATGTTCTTCTCCGATCGAGCCGCGGGAGCGATTTCCGACGACCCGACTTGTATCCACACTTCCATGAGCGTGTCCGGCATTTCCCATCTGGTCAGATGTCCACCATAGCGACGATCCATCGCAGCGCGAAAAACAGAATCGACAACCTGCCTGCCGAGATTCTTCCCTGATCCCGTCATCGAGCCACGGATTCGTCCAGCATGTCGCAGCGTAATATTGAGTCGCTGAGCTGGCGGCAGTCCCAAACGATCAGCGTTGGATTGCAACTCGGTCACGGTCTTGCCCGCAAACAGCTTTGTGAAGGCGTGTCGGGCGAGATTCAGTATTTCGTCCTGCTCACGGGTCGAGTAAGGGGACCCTTCAAGCTCTTCCGTCCGTTCGGCGATCGGAGTCAAAGACTGTGCCGCAGAATTGCTCGATTTCGCTGGCAACGAAAACAGACGGTGCGGGAAAAGCGCCGTGGCGCACGCTAACGCTCCTGTGGAAATAAGATCACGACGTGAAAACAAGGGCATACACTATCCTTTCATGTTCCTGCTCGGTTGGACGAGCGATTATGCCATCTTCTCGGAGTGCTGTTTTGTCGCTCCCCGTGACTTCCATTTGACCTGCCCCCAGCTTTCGTTCACGTAAGAATACGACAAGTTTCAGTGTGAACCGCTCCCATTTTCTGTCACAAGCGAGGTTAGAGATTCGGGACAGGGTAAGTCCTTTCTCCCGCTGTTGACGCGGGTTTCGCGCACTCCAGAGGCTCCATCAAGAGACTCTGGAGTGCGCGCCCCAGCAATGTACTAGCTTTCCCCTGGTGCAACGCCGCAAACGCTGCGGGCGTCCGATCCGCCAGCGAACTGTGAGGCCGCTCGCGATTGTAATGCTCGCGAAACTTCGCCAGCTTCCGCCGCGCGTCGTCCAGCGATGAGAACCACTCCACGTTCAAACACTCGTCGCGCAGCCGGCCATTGAAACTCTCGATGAATCCGTTCTCTACCGGACGGCCTGGCCGAATGAAACACAACTGCAAATCGTTGGTCATGGCCCAGGCTTCCAGCGCCCGGCTGCAGAACTCACTGCCGTTGTCCACCGTGATGCTCTCCGGCAAATGACCCCGTTCGTGTCGTGCGTGTTCCAGCGCCTGCGCCACTTTCATCCCCGTCATTGAACGATCAGCTTCCAACCCAACGCACTCCCGCGTGAACTGGTCCACTACCGTCAGAATGCGGAACGAACGCCCATCGGCCAACTTATCGCTCACGAAATCCATGCTCCAGCATTGGTTCGGTCGCGCCGCGATGCCGCTGGGGACTGGTCGTCGGCGCGCCATCTTCCTGCGTTGCTTCGTCCGCACGATCAATCCTTCGTCTCGGTACAGCCGGTAGATACGCTTCGCGTTCACGTGCCAGCCTTCGCGCCGCAACAGCACGGTCAAGCGCCGATAGCCGTAGCGCACATGCATCCCGGCTAACTCTCGCAAGCGATGCCGCAACACTTCGTCGAATACCTTCCGGCTCTCGTATCGCAGTGTCCCGATCGCCAACTTCACGATCCGCGCCGCGTGTCGCTCGCTGATCCGATAGGCCTCCTGCGCCCAGCGCGCCAACTTCCGACGCGCACGAGGCCTTACAGCTTTTTTGAGACGATGTCCTGCAGGATCTGCCGATCCAGGCTCAGGTCTGCCACCAATCGCTTCAGCCGTCCTACCTCATCCCGCAACTGTCGCAGCTCACGCAACTCGCTCACTCCTACGCCGGTATACTTCCGTTTCCACAGATAGTAAGTCGCCTGGCTGATCCCCACCTTGCGACAAACGTCATCGACCCGCGCTCCCGCTTCCACCTGCCGCAATACCGCCACGATCTGCTCTTCCGTGCGACCACTCTTGGGCATCGTCCTCGTCTCCTCTCCCGGACTCCTGCCCCAGCTTACCTCTAATCTCCTCTGTGCCAGTTTTTGGGTTTTGGGTCAGTGCACGATAGAAAAATGGGGATTGCTGTGAGACCCGAGGAAAAAAGAGAACAGGTACACGGCGACTGCGATCCTGTCGGGAAGCTCCGGTCGGGATCTAGCAAACCTTGCCAGCCAGACGAACGTGGCACCCAAGAACATGGCCATCTCTGCTGCGTCCAGCCGGGAGAAAGCCAAGTGCGGGGGAAACCAATCTCGACCAGCGATTACGACGATAACAGCCTTCGGGAAGCCGAACCCAACGCATCCCGCGAAGAACTGCATCCACAGATGCATCGTGACCGGAATAAGTACCGCCGCCGAGAGGTTGTACGTTTGGCCCGGTGCGCGGATCCCGAGAGTGAACCCGTTGTTTGCGGCAACGCCACCTTTAGACAACCAGGCGCAGCAGACCAACTGTTATCCATTTTCCGAGAACCGCCGCTATGAAAATCCAGAGTATCGCGGAAAAATAGAGTGCACGAAAATACCACCGCCGGTCAGCCTCCGGTTCTAATTTGGATGTGCGAGTCCAAACGACTTTGCCGAGCTTCCACATTCCAAATGCACAGCATGCGCCAATTACTAAACCCGAGACGACGGCCACGGCGTAGCCCCCATACCCGACGCCCGCCCGTTTTGCTGAATCCACTGCGCCCAGCGGAGCAATGAAGAAGACGATGCTAAGCAGAAGATCCCAGAGAGTCATGACTAGCAGCCTCCCTTCAGGAAACTAAGAAACCTGCCTAGCCCAGAGCCCGAAGCGCCTGTACTACCACCGGCAGCTGCCGCGTCCGGTCCTGTTCCCAGCCAGCTGCCGACTGATCCCAAAGCAGGGTTGTAGCGGTTCGCCAAATCGCGTCCGAAACTCCATCCTCGGCTTGCCGGAGGATTGATGCTATCACCTACTACTCCTCCCATTAGCCCGCCCGCCGCTACCCCTCCTCCAAGAGTACCTACATCATATGCAGCGCCGGTGTAATTTCCATTCGCGATATTTGTTCCTGCGGAGTACAGGGTGGAAGCGCCGCCGATGCCTCCAGCGACTAACAGAACACCTGTTACGGCGGCAGCGGGAGCGCCCAGAGCAACCGCTCCGACAGCAAGTCCACCTACAACCAACGCGCCGCCAGCTCCGACTGCGGCACCTCGAAGAAAGCAGGCGGTCTTACTTGGCTTCGAGTTGTTTGCGCCAAAAGAAAACCCGCTGAAGAGAGCAGACATGAAAGATTGGGGCTGGAACCCTTGGCTCATACTCTGTTCGTACGCGGAAACGCCACTCGCATTATAGATCAAGTAAGCAGTAAGAACGCCGTCAACAGAAACAAACCCGGCATCCGCGCCAGCGCTCGTAAAAGTGTTGCCCAAGCCAGAAGCACCAAGACTTGCGCCGGAACCAGAGTAGGTGATCCCACTTTCTCCGGAAGGAGGTCCACTCGGATTACCTGGGGATGGGCTATTGCAAGCGCTGCCACAGGTGTCATCATCATCATCGTCGTCATCATCGTCATCGTCGTCGTCGGCTCCCATCCGGTCCCGTTGGTTAATCACATCATTCATCACATACGCATATCGGTTCAACCTCTGCGGATTGAAGAGATTCCCCAACAGCGGGTCTGGCGACATGAAACGCCCCAGGGAGCTGGCATAGGATCGAGCCAAAGCGTAATCCATTCCGCTTTCCGGATCGCGCTCGTAGGTGGTGAAAATCCAGTTTGAAGTGGAGTTGTTGTTATACCAAGGCTCTCCGAATGGGTAATGCCCTTGCTCAGCGATGTCGGTACCGGACGAGTTGGTGAATAACCGCGGAGAAAGATGGTCACGGTGCTCGTACGAAACAGTTAAGATGGGCTGGCCGGTGCTAGTTTTCTCTCCGGAGGGCACAAAGTCTGCTACCCGCTCACGGCCGATAATGTACTCGCGGCTTGGCGAGTTCACCGCTGCGCCGTTGTCATACTCCGCGATTACCTGGTCGCCGGAACGGACATACACAGTTGTCACCGCATCTTCCCCGGTAACCACTTTTTCAACGCGAAGGTTGTTGCCGTCACATAAATAGGTGGCCGAGGTGCTTCCATTCACGGTGTAGCCGGTGAGACATTCTTCGCCGTCGTAGGTCATGTTCGCGTTTACCAACGGATTTAGGGTCACGTTTCCGCTGGCATCATACCCGAAAACAGGAGTCGTAATCTGGTTTGCGTAAGCGCTAATCGTAAGATTCTGGTTGTATCCACCCCCGGAGGCGTCCTGTTGCTGGCGATTGCCATACCGATCATAGATCTCCGAAACGCCCCAGGGGCCATACGGAGCACTACCTGTGTTATTCGCTGTGCTCAGGCGAAGGAGCTCGTCATAGGTATAGGCTACGCTCCGCGACGGCTGTACAGTATCGACGATGCATTGAATCTGTCCGTTATTCCCAATGGCATTACCGCTCGGACAACTTGTCGAATTCTGCTGATAGTAGTAATTCAACCCAAACACAGTAGTCGTACCCTTCGCATAGCTGAGGCTCTGTAGTTGTGACCGGTTCGGATCGTAGCTGGCAGACGCCACGATACCATTGCCATATGTTGCACTCAGCGGTCGACCCGCCGCATCATAGCTGAGGCTAGGCAAAGTCAAATACGTATTGGCGGAGCTGCCACAATTGGCGCCGGCCGACGCGGCGACGATACACAAATGCCCCACATCGTCGTAGCTGTATTGCACGACTCTTCCCGATGGATAAGTGAGCTGAGTCAGTTGCCCCCCTGTGTTGTATTGGTATCCCGTAGTATAGGTAGTCGTGCCAATCGTCTTTGCTAGCCCCGTAAGGCGCCCCATCGCGTCGTAGCTGTACGACTCTGATCCCGAAGGGTCTGTCATTGTGGTGAGACGGCCTACGTTGAAAGCCGCTGCGCTGGTGCCATACGTATAGCCCTCAGGCCCTGTAGTTCCAGGACTGTGGATCTTGCCAATCAGTCGATTCGCTGTGTCATAAGAATAAGTAGTTACAATGTTCCGAGCATCCGTCTTTGAACATGGATTCGAAGGATTTCCGCTGCACAGTCCGCCCGAACTATTCACATACGACCAGGTGACAGTGCCGGCTTCCGGGGTTGTCTCCTGTGTCAGGCGCCTCAGGCCATCGTGGGAATAACTCCGAGTCTGAAGGCCCTCCGCGACGCCAGTTACATTGCCAAGTACATCGTAGGTGTAGAAGGTAGGGACGGGCGAAACTACCAGCCCTCCCGATCCTCCGGTAAGATCTCCAGAGTTAGGGTTGGAGCCTCCAAAACTGATAGACTGGGAACATTCACAGCCGTCAGCAATACTGCCCCACCACGCAATCGGTTCCGATCCCTGTAGCTGGGAGGTTATGGTTATGGCGGCTCCGTTTGCTGTTGCAACGACAAAGCCGCTGGAGTTGATGGCGGCCGCTACAGCTGCTGCGACGGACTCGGGCGTCGAGCTCGGAGTAACCGGTCCGGTCGGACAGTAAGAGTAATAGCCGGGATACTGTCCCTGACTGCACTCGAGGCCCTCGGAATATAAAGGGAGGGACCATAGTTGCAAGTACCACGTCCCATTCTGATCCGGAGGTCCCCCCTCGGTAACGGTAATGGTTGTTGTCGCATAGGTGGTGGTCGGGCTGGGCTCATCCACTTCGATAACGTGCCCAAAGCCATCAATCCATTTCTGTTCGGCATTGCCGGCTTCATCGGTATAAAGAACTGGAATACCGTACCCATAGGTCTGCGGAGAACCCTGCTGGGAGTAGAGGCCTCGGAAAGAATAGAATTCACCTCCCCACAAACCGCTCACGCTTTCGCCGTCCGGGTGCTGAATGCCAACAAGTCGGCTCAGTGCGTCATAAGACAAGAGCTCAGATACATTGTTCGGATCGCCACTTCCAAGATGGGGGTGGCTGATAGAAGTAACACGATTCATGCCGTCGTAGACCAAGTTAACAGTGTCCTCGCCCGCAGGATTGTTCACGAGATTCTCTGTCGTTGCACGTCCGATGCTGTCCAGTATATCCTGGGTATGCGCACAGCTTGTGCAACTTAATGACGCCTTGGTATCTCCGACGGCCGCATAGTGGTCAATTTCCGTCTCACCCTGTACTGGGAGATCATACTGATTTAACTCCCATCCTATCGGATAGTCAGTCTCGGTCGGCCGGTTAAACGGATCCACATAGTGCGCGTACGTCGTAACTGAATTGTAATCCGTCGATAGCGCGATGCTTCCGCTGCCATAGTAGTAGCCTGCAAGAATTGTGCCTATATTATCCGTAACCTGCGTTAGGTACGCATTCGTCACCACTGGAGACGTGAAGGTCGCTGGCGGGTCCCCGCCGTTGTCAGAGTAAAACTTGTCCGTGTAGTAGTAGCAAGTGGCGTTGCCCGCAGGATCGTCCGATTCCACTACCTGTCCCGTAATGTCATAGTAGAGATTCGTTGAAAGGTAAGTACCGTTGCCGAAGCCGCCAACCCCAGCGACTCATGTTACCGTTGTTGTCCGCAGAATTAATATAGCCGTAGGTCACCGTGGCTCCGGTGGGCAGAGTCATGCTGGTCACCGTACCATAATAGACACCTAGGCTTTCTGGTGAGTTACAGGCGGTATTCCCGGCCAGATAGCAATCGTACGTAAAAGTGTATTGGGTGCCATCAGGTTGGACGATGCTCGTAATCACAGTGGCCATGCAGTCGTCGCTAGTGGTACATTCCGTGACGCCACTTTGTTGGAAATCTGTGTTAAGCGGGATGTCCGCATAAGTGATCGTGTACAGCGATTGGGTGGACGGTGAAGTGGTTGAAGTTGAGGTGGTAACGTACAGGCACTCTGGATAAAACAATCCACTCTTGGACGCAAAAGTACAAGACGCTCCTGTACCATTCGAAACAACTTGGCGCTGTAGAGTGTCGGTAACAGACATCTCCACCTGATTTCCTATCACGCCCTCGCCACCCAGCATGTAGTTTCCATTTGTGTCTTGAGGAATGGAACCAGTATCGCTTCCGAAACATTCTCCAAACAAACAAGTGCCATCGGGCTCATACTCTTGAAAGGCTACATCATAGTACCCAATCCAAGTTGCAGTTACCGAAATCCCGGAAGCATCTGTGGCGTAGGTCGTGACGGGAGTCTTTATTGAACAGCCTGCGCCCACGGTTCCGGTCCCAAGATTGATAGCAAACCAATGCTGCGTGCCATTCGGATCCCAGGCATGATAGTCGAAAACACAATTACTATCGGTTTCATAGGTGCCGTTTGATCCTGCAGGAGCGAGAAGCCCCCAAGCGTCGCCAAGGTAAAACGCTACATGGTTGTTGTCCCAATCAACCCAAGTTGGAGCCATACCGTCACTGTCAACCGTCCACATGTGGCTGTTGTAGACCAACCTCAAAGCAGCCGTACTGCCAGCGCGTTGGGGATATGAACCGAGAGGGATCTCCAGATGGAGATTGCCGGTAGCAACGTCGACTGAACCCATCTCTGCGGGATAGGTGGTCGAATACGTCGGGACACCAGTGCTGGCCTCGTAATTCTGCGCCCGCAGCACGCCGAGGAAAATGCCAACGACAGACAGGGTCATGATTCCGGATCGGAGTGCGAAGTCAATCACAGGTCGCATTCTCTTGCCCAATGGCTGCTCGTGACACGCGGTACCGCTGATGGGCTGCGTAGCTTGATTCATCGAAGTCCTCTATCGAAATATCGATGCTTATGATCCCTAGTCATTTCGTGAAATCGCCATCGTTCAGATTCGTATTGAAGGTTACTTCCTTCAAGCTGATGCTGAATGTCGAATGGCCCTCGAGTTTTGTCTTGATAGAAAACGGTACTTTGACTCCATTTACCATTCGGAAGTCTGCGAATGCGATTTCGCGTGGAGCGTCGCCAGAAACGTTTTGCCTATCAGAAGTCTTTTGCTTATTGGGGGCGTTTGGGCGAAGCCTGTGGTGATAGGGAAAATCTTTCACCGCCAGAATGTCGAAGGTGAGGGCGTCAACAAGCACATCTTTGATAAACCAACCAGCTGACGTTTTGGGCCCAACGAGCCCAAGGCGACCCTTTAGCCGCAAGTGATAGATGGAACGCCCTTCTTGTTCTTCAATTCCCACCAGAGACACTTCTGTCTTAAGATCGGATAATGCCGCTACCACATGACCAATTGGGAAAGTTAGATTCCCCAGATTGGTCGCGTTAGCATAGGGAAGTACAACTGCTTTCTTGTCTCCTTCCTTTCGCGATCCATTTCCGTCATTCACGAGCCAGATTCGCTTGCCTTGCGGAAGGTCTGCTTCCATACGGAAATGGTTACCACCGAGGCCGCGAATAGAGACGGGACCCTTCACGTCCTTCGCCCAATAAAAAGTGATCTCGCCCGACTCCGTGAGGTTATGGACAGCGGCCAGCGCCTGAACGCCGCCAGCGACATTTACGACACGGGTGAGGACATTGAGCAATAGGGGGTCGCGCCGTGGCGGGTTGGGGCCTTCCTGGCCTTGGAGAGAGACGCAAGACGCGACGAGAACAACGAGAACGAGCGAGCGGTTGATAGACATGTACCCTCCGAAACCTTGCAGCGGACCAGATTGACCGATGGTTCAAGCCAATCTCTCAGTGACGAGCCAGCCACGAACCATCAGCGCGCTCGAAGCGACATTTCGGCGCGTCGTTAGCTCTTCGGCTACAGACTTGTTCTCTCAATCTCTGGCTCCCAGACTTCCATTTTGTGGTTTCAAAAGAAACAACAGCCTGTAATTGAAACTTCGCGCGGCGTCAATTGTTAAATTCTTCTGTTACAAATTCGGAAAAATAGTCGAAAACAAATGGGTTGCTCAAGGCTTTTCTCGTCACACACCTTTGCGACATTGTTACGAATTGCGGAAAGACTCAAGAGGATGCGGAAAAACTAGTTGGTCTCGGTGCCCGAAACCGCCTCGGCGGTTAGCCTTCAGGAATTTTGGTACCCAGGCAGTCAGAGGCGGAGAGGCTTTATCGCGCGCGGTCTTTGCGTCTTTCGCCAGCGCCTCGAAAGTGGCAGCTTCTCCCGGTCGCACGTGGACGACCGTGGTGCGCAGCCCGCGAGACTCTGCGACCAGCTTGGCATAACGTGCCGGATCGGTGGGCACGTTGCTGCTCAGCTCCCAGCGCTGGCGACGAATCTCCGACCGTGAACTCAGCGCGCATTGGTTCAAATCTTGCATCATCTTATCGGTCGCGGCTTTTCGGTAGCCCTCGCGAATCCGGCCCGCGTACCAACGGGAAACTCCAATAAGTGATCGAATAGCCGCCGTTGGAATGTCGCGAGCAGCGGCTGAATCTGTTGCGAGAAAACTTCGCCCGTAAGCCAAGCAGGTTGCTTCGGCGCGTCCCATGCCGAGCAGGCCTGCGCCATCATTGACGCTGGTTACCGTAATGCAGACTTTGGTTCCCCCGAAAAGTGGCCCGCGCACTGTACTGACGACAGGAAATCTGTACAAGAGGATCAGGGCTGAATGAATCGACCTTCGGCAGCGCACTGAAGCTAAAATGCCCTTCTGGGCTGGTCACAAAGGCTGCCTGCACCTCTGAAACGCATCGGCCTACCGCAACCACTCTGGTCAGCTAAGTCGGCCTAGAATCGGCTTCCTGGTGGCATCTTGATACAATCCCCGGCGAGGCAGAAATCATGGCCAACTTGGCTGGTGTTGTCCAGCCGTTGCAGAAAGAGCGCGATCTGGCTGCAAGAAGGTCGAACGGCTTGACGCGGCGCTTGCTGCACTCACTGGCAACTCATACAGGGAAAGGGCGGGACGCCGGAGACACTTGTCGGCAGCAGCAAGGGAGGGGATCGCGGCTGCCCAGAGAGCGCGATGGGCGAAGGTGAAGGCTGCGCAAAAGAAGTCCGCCTAAGAAGGCACTTCGGTTCGCAAGGGGAGAATTTTCACCGACCACGCGAAAGGGGGATTGCGAAGAAATCGCCAACCCGTCCACCGCATACGGTCGGCGGCGGCACAACTGGATTGACACCCACGGTTCGGTCCCTGACGGCCAAGTTGTTGATGCCTCATGCGGCAACAAACACTGCATCGCGCTACGACACTCTTATCTGCGCCCGCGAGTTGAGCAACCGGGTAGGTACCCTAAGATTGCCAAGCGCGTTCACAGGCTGAAGATCGGTCAGCACTTCGACGTTCCGGGCGTCGGTACGGACGAGAGGAGCCGCAACCGATTCCGCTCTGGCTTGTATGCGGCTGTGCGGTTAGACAACGTCTCAGTGCGTGGGCTGCCGGACGGGAGTGTGCGCGTCACGAAAGTCGGGGAATGGTCTAGCCTGCGAGCCTGAAGGCGCGGGGCACGGCGAAGTCCCCAGCGTAGCTGTCTCTGAGGGGGCTTGGTGATTCTCCCTACCATTTCCTACTGGAAATGTCGGGTGAAGACGGTCAGATTGGACTTAACGGAAGCTCGGAAAGGCTCAAGTTACGCAAAACACTGCATCTTGCTGATAGCATTGTCTGTGGAAATCGGTTCCGAGAAAATCCCCCTCCCGGCACCAGCAACTAAAGCGCGCAGACTCATGTGGCTATCAGACGGCCCGTAACCAAGGATGATTATGAGACCTATACCACGTCTCCACCTATCGCCTGGGTTACCGTTCCACCCCTGGCTGTGGTATTTTTTCGAGCCCAACAAAGAAAGCAAGCCGGAAGAGAATCTCTAACCGAGCTGCGCGGCTGGTGTCCTCGGCGCGCCACGGTTTGCCCCATTACTTTCCACGTTCGTAACGCTCCGAGGTCGTGTCGAGCGATACCAAAGTATCGTCGATACCATCGTCCAATTGTTTCACTCCTCCGCATCCACTTTGATAGCTCTTAACCTGTCCAGTGAAATCGGATACACGCAAAACGATGAAATGTGAACGGTTGCGCGGCGGAAACACGCAACCGATACTTCGCCACAGCATCACACAATGGTGCTAGCAATGCATAGGAACTCGAACCGCAGTTGCAGTCCCGCCCCCGACAAACGAATCGTTCCACTGCGAAGGCGGTTTGAGTTCCGAATGCACCAGCCGCAATGCCCTTTGTGATTGGGGGTCGGCGGGTTTGATGCCGGAGATCAGTTCTCAAGTCAGGCGCTGCTCCCTGCGGCCATTGACGTTGGGCAGCCTGCGTAGAGTCGATCCCATGACACCTGGATCTCAGATGGGGGTGTCGAATCAATTAGCGACAGAGAACTAGCATTCCTGCCAAAGTTGTGACGCAGCCCGCTAATCGACATTTTCGTGCCTGAGATCAAGAAAACGCAGAGCTTGCATCCTTTACCCACCATCAGCGCACAATCCACGATTAACAAACCTCCCGATTGATTGGAACCTCACGTGCTTTCTGTTCACCTCACAGGAGGCACAGCGAAATGCATAGCGCGGACGTATGCGTCGAGACCACCGGGAATCTTGAAGTCCTAAATGGACAAGGACCAGCTCAGGAATTGCGGAGCATATTGTCCACCCGCCTGCCAGCGTTTTACAGTAGCGCTTACCGACTTCTGGGCAATGCAGCCGACGCCGAAGACGCGGTTCAGGACGCTCTTCTCGCCGCCTATAAACATTTGGACCAGTTTCAGGGGCGGTCACAGATGTCTACGTGGCTGAGCGCTATTGTGCATAATTCCGCCCGGATGCAACTGCGCGCGCGGCTACGGCACACCTATGTGTCTTTGGACGAGGCACTGGGAGAGGATGAGGGATATTCGTTGTCAGATCGTTTGGCAGATGACGGACCAACCCCCGAAGATGGTTGTCGAAACTCCGAAATGAATGATCGCTTGCGGCAATTGACGACTCGGCTTTCTCCCACTCTGCTCAAGACTTTTCAGCTACGGGACATAGAAGGATTGTCCACCCGCGAAACCGCACAGATTCTGGGAATACCAACCGGGACCGTAAAGGCCCAATTGGCGCGGGCGCGTAAAAAGCTAAAACAGCTGATGCGCCAGGCGCTCACGTCTCGCCGTCGTAATCTGACCCACGCTTACGCGCAAGATGTCGTGGCATAGGGGCAAACATGCGATTGGGATGACTCATTACTCAGTTCACATGAAGCGCTGCGTTCAACGCCTCAAGCAGAGCGGTGTCACTGAAAGGCTTGAACAGGCAATCAACCGCACCCTGTTCGATTAGCCGCGGGCGAACCGTCGTATCCCCATCTGCGGTAATGAAGATGATCGGAATCGCCTGTCGCCGGCGTATCAGTTCCCGTTGGAGATCAGGCCCGGTCATGCCGGGCATTGCAATGTCGAGGATCAGGCATCTGGTCTGATCGACGCAATCGCAAGCCAGGAACTCCTCCGCCGACGAGAACGCGCGGGCTGCAAAATGGAATTCCTTCAGCAAGTCAGGTAGCGACTCGCGCACTGACTCATCGTCATCGACGACTGACACAAGTGCGAGTTCAATGGCGTTCCCTTGATGGCGCGATTCCATCACCTCAAAATGCTCCATGTCTGGGGTGGGTGTCCATTGTCCTTTGGTATTGGTTTTGCCGCGATATGAGGATCGGCGAAGCCTTCACGCCGCGTCGGTCGGCGGGCTTGTGAGTGTTGCGGAAACTGTCGGCGCACGCCAAACCTCGGGTGCTCGAGGAATGGAAAACGAAAACGCGGCTCCGGGACCATCATTCAGTGTCGCCCATAGACGGCCCTGATGCCTCTCGATAATCGAGCGACTAACGGAAAGCCCGATTCCCATACCGTCACCCTTAGTGGTAAAGAACGCGTCAAAAAGCTGGTCCGCGGCCTGAGGGTCAAACCCGACACCTGCATCTTGCACCGTCAGGCGAACCCGATTGCCGTCGTCTCGCTCGGTTTTGATCAGCAACCGCCTCGGACGATCTTGGACTGCGCTCATTGCGTCTGAGCCATTCCGGAGCAGGTTCAGTATGACTTGCTGCAGCTGTACACGATCGCCCGTGACGAACGGGAGGTCGTCGCCAAGTTCGGAGCGCAGGATTATCCGATTCTTCTGAAGTTCTGCTGAGCACAAAGCAATTACCTCTAGAGCAGCTTCATTCAAGTTCACAGATTCGGTGGCAGAGTCCTTCTTGCCAAAGAGCGCGCGCAACCGCGTGATCACCTCGGACATACGGTTGCCATCGCGAATGGTGCGCCGCGCAGTTTCGCGAGCGCCCTCCACATTCGGAGGATCGGCATTAAGCATCCGCAGACAGGTGCTGGCATTGGTGATGATGCCCGACAGCGGCTGGTTGACTTCGTGCGCGATCGACGCCGTCAAGACTCCCAGAGTCGTGACCCGGGACACTCGTGCGAGTTCCGATCGCGCCTTGCCGAGTGCCTCTTCCGAAACTCGGCGTCGCGTTATGTCCTGAATGGCCCCGACGTACTCCAGTCGACCCTGGTGGTCTCGGATTCCGTGAGAGATCGTGCGCAGGTACTTGAGCGATCCGTCTGGCATCCGCAGCCGGATTTCGTAGTCATGGTCGCCCGCGCCACTTCGTGCACCCGCTATCTTGTCAGACAATAACGGGATGTCTTCAGGGTGGATTCGGCCGGCGATCTTCTGGGTAGTGACGGGTGCATGCTTCTCCAACTCGAAAATGCGATAGGCCTCTTCTGAAAACGTGACTTCGTCGGTGTCCACATGCCAGGAAAAACCTCCGGTTAAGCTGATGCGCTGGACTTCCGCGAGAAGCGCCTCACTGCGCCGCAAGTTCTCCTCTGCCTGTTTACGCTCTGTAATATCTTCGGAGAGCGCCATCAGGAATCGTGTCACTCGCTCCGTGCCCGGCACCACAGAAACATTGTTGCGCACCCACATCAGACTGCCGTTCTTCCGCCGACATCGCTTCTCGATCTGAAACTGCTGGATCTTTCCCGCCAAAAGATCCCCGATGAGTGTCCGGTTCTCTTCGAGATGGTCTTCATGGGTGACGTCGTAGAAAGAGAGTTTCTGCAGTTCCTCTTCGATGTAACCCAACATCTGTTCGAACACGGGATTCGCCGCAAGAAATCGACCGTCCAGGTCAGTCAGCGCAACGCCGATGGCTGAGTTCTCGAAAACAGAGCGCCACCGCTCCTCACTTCGCGCCATCTGCGCGTAGGCAGCACGTAATGCTTTCTCGTTCCGCTTGTGTTCGCTTATGTCGCGCAGGTAGCCGGAGAAGGACGGCGGTCCGTCCAGCGGAGTGCGTGTGATGGCGAGTTCCACCGGGAATTGGCTACCGTCGGCACGTAGCGCCGTCATCTCGATTCGCCGCCCGAGTACTCGCGACTCGCCCGTCGCAAGGTAGCGGGCAAACCCTTGCCGGTGCTGCTCCCGGAGCGAAGCTGGAATGATGACCTCGGCCATGTATCTGCCCACGACCTCATCACGGCGGTATCCGAAAGTCCGCTCTGCCGCCGGATTGAACTCCGTGATGCGCCCTTCGTGGTCCATCGTCACAATGCAGTCGAGCGCGGAGTCCAGAATGGCTGCCTTGCGGATTTCACTGCGCTTGAGTTCCTTCTCCTCTTGACGCAGCTTTTCCTCGGCTCGTTTCCGGTCGTCGATGTCGGTGTTGGTTCCGTACCATTTGACGATGGTGCCCGATTCGCCGCGGAGAGGGCTCGCGCGAAACAGGAACCATCGATAGACTCCATCGAAACGACGCATGCGTGCTTCTGTGTTAACCGGCGTGCCGGAAGCCAGACAAGTCTGCCAATACTCCACGAGCCCAGGCAAGTCATCCGGATGAATCGCGGCCCCCCAACTCCAACCTAGTCCCTGTTCCGCCGAGAGACCCGCATAGTCGAGCCAGCGCTGGTTGACAAAGTCGCAGTATCCGTCTGGAAGCGCAGACCATGCCGCTGTGGGAATGGTGTTGATGATCTGCTTGAGATTGTTTTCACTCGCCCGCAACTCATCCTGGGCGCGTTTCTGGTCATCGATGTCGGTGGTCGTACCGACGAATTTAAGGACTTTTCCTTCTGCATCGCGCAAAGGCACGGCTTGATTGAGATGCCAGCGATAGATCCCGTCCCGAGCGCGGAGAGACCGGGTTTCGATCGCAAAACCCTGCCCCGAGCGTACTCCTTCCCAAAAGCTCCTGGATGCCGTTTCCCGATCCTCAGGGTGGACCGCAGTCATCCAGGCCTCGGGATCCGACCGGACGAAATCGAGGGTCTGACCGGAGTATTCATGCCAAACTTGATTCACGAAATCCGGGGTCCCATCAGGCTTGAGCGTCCAGGCGGATACAGGAAGGCGCTGCAGTAGCCCAACTTGGAGTTGCAGCTCTGCATTCGCAGCGGCAAGCTCAGCCGTTCGTTGCGCGACCCGCTGATCGAGTTCGTCGGCAATACGCTTCTGTTGGTTGCGCAGCCGTGCCTCCTGCAGGCCAATTGACGCCTGATTCGCCGCGACGCTCAGAAGAAGGCCCTCGGTCTGACGCGGAAAATCCGCTCGCTGAGAACCGGCCACGATTACCCCGACGTCACCCTGCAATCCCAGTCGCAAGGGCACGATCGAAATGTTTTCGTCTCCAATGGAATCCCGCGCCAGCCCAGGCCATTTTTGTGGCTCATCGCCCACCCAACGGTTGAGCACCTCGCAGATTTCTTCTGGACGGCGCATCAGTTTTTGGGATTGAGCGACCCGGATGGCCTGCCTGGGGGCGTCGCCGACAGGGTCTTTCAACCGTACGTACACCAGATCCAGGCGGAGCATGCCCAGGAGCGCATCGAGCAAGGTATGAACAATCTGGGACGGCTTGGCGCCCGTCCACATGGCGGGAAGAGCGAGCACACTGACCAGATCATTATTACAGCGCTGAAGGCGCTTGATCTCATCGGCCTGATCCTCGAGTTGCCGTTCCATCTTACGCCGCCGCCGCCGAAGGTGAGACAGTTCGCGTGGCCCGCCGTCCGCGAACTTCGCGCAGAAACTCCTCCGGCGGTACAAAAAACGGATTCTGCTGGAGAACGCCGCCGATGATGATCATCGGATGCGTCCGCATGATGTCCACCACCGTGTCACCGCCAAATTGGCCGAGCTGGTAGGTGCAGATGACCGCGTCGTCGTGACGACGCCATACGTCATTGACCCGCGATTCGAACTCAACCACGTCGTCAACGTACGATCGTTCGCCAACCACCCAGTCCATGCGGCAGTATATGCGACTGAGCGGGAACCCTCCCGTGGCGTTGCCGCTGGCCATCTGTTCGAACGCTGCCAGCATTCGATCCTGATCGAAACGGCCGTCCCGAATGTACGCTTCGGTGTTGATCTTCAACTCGAATTGCCCACTTTGTTCCGCAGCCACCGTGTCGATCCCTGCCTCGGCCAACCGTTGCAGATGGTCATGACGTTGATTCGGATTCACCACGTGAATCGCCTTGTCGCCCCGCTCAAATCCTTCCTTAATGAACGGAAGCAACACGCGATACTCTTCCTCGTCGTTGTTGAAAAACGCGCAGACATGGCGCACTTCGCCGAGCTGGGAGCCGGCGAGGGAAATGGGTGCCGAAGTCCTTTTCATGGTGTCTTCCTTCCCAGGATAGATCTCACGGCAACGTGCGCCTACGCCGCCATGATCACACAATCGGTCCAACGAATGATTTTTGCCGCAGTCCCCACGACGCGGCCACATCAGGCGAAGAGGAAAACAATGGCACTAGGATACCACTAACAGGGCCCGTCCGGGGCTGACATTGGTGCACCGGGATGGATGCCGCCCCCCGATACCAAGGTGTCGCCGATACCATCGTCCAATAGATTCGCCTCCACGCTTCTGGCTTAATTGCAGATGTGCTTCGTATCCGAAACCAATCGGATACTCTGCGATCGGCAAATTCCTGATCAAGGAGACTCCCCATGAGCATCGTCCCTATCGACAAAGCAGTGTACACTGCCAAATCTCACACCACGGGTGGCCGGGATGGAGGCTCGTCCCGCACTTCCGATGGCCGCCTCGACGTTAAACTCTCGCTGCCCGGCACTCCCGGTACTGGCACGAACCCCGAGCAGTTATTCGCGGTCGGTTGGTCGGCCTGCTTCTTGTCGGCAATCAAGATTGTGGCGGGCAGAATGAAAGTCAGGTTGCCGGCTGAGGTCTCCGTTGATGCTGAAGTGGATTTGGGCACGACCGGCGGTGGTTACCTCCTTCAGGCCCGTCTCAACGTCAACTTCCCTGGTATCGAACCGGCGGTCGCACAAGCTCTGGTAGATGGCGCGCACCAGGAGTGTCCGTATTCCAAAGCCACACACGGCAATATCAAGGTTGCGACGAACCTCGAAACTAAATCCGCTACGCATGCGGCGTGATCGCGTTTACGGGAAGCCGCTTACCAATTCGGAGAGACCAATGCTCGGCAATTTCAACCATCATCCCGCAATCGCATCGCAATGAAGGAGGAACACTATGAAACGGATCGCGTTCTTGCTGGTTGCAGTTGCCGCGGTGGCCGGCTTTGTCGGCAACTCAACCCCCGCATCTGGACGCGTCGATGGAGAGGCTGCCCCGATCTTCGGAATCACAATTCCCCCCGGATACCGCGACTGGAGGTTGATCTCCGTGGCCCACGAGGCAGGTAACAACAACGATTTGCGCGCCGTTCTGGGCAACGATGTGGCGATCGAGGCTTATCGGGAGGAAAAGCTGCCGTTCCCGGACGGCTCGATTATTGTCCGGCTGGCTTGGAGCTACGTCCTTTCCGAGGAAAACAACAAAGTCTTTGGCCGTGCCCAGTCTTTCGTTGCCGGCCCACCGATTAATGTTCAGTTTATGGTCAAGGACTCAAGAAAATACGCCGCGACGGGCGGTTGGGGATTCGCACAATTTAAAGACGGCAAACCTGCCGATGAGGCGTTGCTCAAAACCCGCTTCCCTTGCCACGAGCCTGGCAAAGCTCGCGACTTTGTTTTCACGCATTACGCACCCTGATACCGGAGAATCGAAACACGCGTCTGATGTGATGCGCTGATCGCAGCCAATGCTATCGGAAGGCACGGCACGGAGCCGAAACACAGGAGAAATCCATGAACACGGAAGAGACATTTGACAATTCGACTTATGCAGACCAGATGCACATGGCGGAGCGCGAGCTATCGGCGTTCATCCGTGCGGTGACGGAATTGTTCGGCCAAGAGCAGGCCAAACTTTCGACAGAGGACTGGCTCGACGAGTCAGAGCTAATGGATAGCCCGCCTCGATCTACAAGTCGAGACTGGCGAGCGGTCACGGTCGCCGCGTCGGCGAGAGTGGTAAATGGGCTGACGGTCGCACTGCATCATCGAATGCCGCTCGTCGCGTGACTGATACCAAAGTATCGCAAATACCTTCGTCCAATTGTTTCTCTTCCATTCTTCTGGTGTGATCTCGGAGTAAGGGAAATGAGTACAAATTTGCAGGTGCAACTAGCAGCTCTCGAAAACCCCAAGCCGGTGAGCGCCGAACAGCGGTTGAAAAAACTTGGCATCAAGCTCCCGGCGGCGCCTCAGCCGTTCGGCACTTATGTGGAAGCGGTGCAGACGGGCAATCTGCTCTTTCTGACCGGGATGCTTCCCACCGAGGAGCGCCGGGCTATGTTCATGGGGCGCATGGGCGCGGAATTCGATGTGGAAGCGGGGTGCAAAGCGGCGCATCTGGCCGCGCTTAACGCCCTTGCCGTCGCGCGGGAGTATCTCGGATCGCTCGACAGAATTACGAGGATCGTCCGGCTCGGCGTGTCGGTGGTCACTTCGGGAGATTTTCTTGATCACCCGAAAGTCGCGGACGCCGCTTCCGAGTTCTTTCAAGACGTTTTCGGAAAAGAGAAAAACCCTTGCCGTGGTGTACGGCGTCGCAAGTCTTCCGCTCGGCACCCCGGTCGAACTGGAAGTCATTTTCGAAGTGGCGGCGTAGAAAGGCGGCAACACGTTCCGCGAGGATTTTCCCAATTCACCAGGAGGAAGTCATGGCAACGGCAGTAGCAACAGCAACGATGAAGGTGGCACAGGTCTCAAGTCCCGGAGCAGATTTCCAGATTGTCGAGCGTGAGATTCCTGAGCCAGCTGCAGGACATGTGCGCATCAAGGTGCAAGCCTGCGGCGTGTGCCACAGCGACGTGCTCACGAAAGACGGCTTATGGCCGGGAATTCAATATCCTCGCGTTCCAGGACATGAAGTCGCCGGCATTATCGATCAAGTCGGCACCGGGGTTTCCGCATGGAAGCAGGGGCAGCGTGTTGGTGTTGGCTGGCACGGAGGTCAGGACAACACTTGTCGCGAATGCCGGCGTGGAGATTTTGCCCATTGCCGGAACGTGAAAATTTGTGACATCAGCTACGACGGTGGATATCAGCAATACATGATCGCTCCCGTCGAAGCACTCGTGGCCATACCGGAGAGCCTGAGCGATGTCGACGCCGCGCCGCTGCTTTGCGCCGGGATCACCACCTATAACGGGTTGCGGCACAGTGGAGCCCTTCCCGGCGATGTCGTAGCGGTGCTTGGGGTCGGCGGACTGGGTCACCTCGGAATTCAATTCGCGAATAAATTTGGATACAAAGTCGTGGCCATCGGGCGCGGCTCCGAAAACGAGGCCCTCGCGAAGAAACTGGGCGCGAGCCAGTACATCAACAGCCAATCGACGAACGCGGTGCGTGCGTTGCAAGAACTGGGTGGAGCGCAAGTCATTCTGGCGACCGCCCCCAGTTGAAAGCCATGTCCGAACTGGTCGACGGACTGGGCCCCCACGGCAAGCTCATGGTGATCGGTGCGACATTCGATCCGATTGAGGTCACGCCGGTGCAGCTGATTACTGGCAGTCGGACTATCCAGGGCTGGCTCGCCGGAACGCCAGTCGACTCCGAAGACACACTGCGCTTCGCCGAGCTCACGGGCGTGCGTCCGATGATTGAAACCTATCCGCTCGAGCGCGCGGATGAGGCTTATGCACGCATGCTGAGCGGCAAGGCAGAGTTCCGCGTGGTTCTGACCATGTGAAATTTGTAAGGCGCCCAGCAGATCAATATGTCAGTAACTCAATGTCAGTAGCTCAATGTCAGCAACTCTAGGAGAACACGGTTATGGCTTCACTGCGAAACGCTTTGACGCGATTACAAGAAGAGGGCATCGCCCTCGGCCACTTCAATGTCGCTGACTTGGTGTTGTTGAAGGCTGTCCTAGCGGCCGCCGGCGAAGTCAGGGTTCCTATATTCGTGGGCGCGTCCGAAGGAGAGCGAGAGTTCTTTGGTACGCGCCAGCTTGCCGCTGTCGTGAAAAGCCTTCGGGAGGAATCCGCCCTGCCAGTTTTTCTCAACGCAGATCATACACATTCGCTCGCGAAGGCAATGGAGGCGGCGAAGGCGGGGTTTGACGCAGTGGGGATCGATTTTTCGGCATTGCCCTTCGAGCAGAACGTGGCTCGCACGAAAGAGGCGGTTGAGGCCCTTAGGGCGATCAATCCCGCCATCCTCGTAGAGGGAGAGATAGGCAACATTGGAACGGGCTCTGAAATCCACGATGCTCAGGATGAGCTCGGGAACCTCACGACCCCCGATGAAGCGCGAACGTTCGTCAACGCGACGGGGATTGATGTCCTCGCTCCGGCTGTCGGCAACCGGCACGGCATGCTCATGAGTATGGTGCAGGGAAAAACAAAGAAACGTCTGGATATTGAACGAATCACCCAAATCAAGAAGGCTGCTGCCGTCTTTCTGACCTTGCACGGCGGGTCGGGAACCGATGATGAAGACTTCCGTCAGGCCATCGCTGCGGGAATTAACATCATCCACATCAACACCGAGTTGAGGGTCGCATGGAGGCGATCCCTGGAAGACAGTCTGGACAAACGACCCAATGAAGTCGTGCCATATAGGATTCTGGCGCCTGTCGTGGATTCCGTGAGGGGTGCAGTCAACGCGCGCCTGAGACTATTCAACGCCCGCAGAGCAAGCGAAGAAACGCCCTCATCGATGGCGCAAAAAGGAGTGGCGCGGCGCGCCGGCTGAGGCCGCTCTGAGAACGCCGCCACTAGCTTTTGAGACGTAACTTGGTGGCGCGTCCAAAAGACTTACCTCCAAACTCTCGAGGAGCAGGATTAGAAGGGACAAGACTTTCCCAAACGTCGACTGCAGAGTTCAGATCCTCGAGCTATGGTTGGCGTGCCGGAACCCGGCTACTGCATCGGACGCGTGATACCAAACTTCTTCATCTTGTATGCGAGGCCTGTCCTGTTCAGGCGAAGCCGGGCGGCTGCTCCGCGAGTTCCTCCAACTACCCAGTTGGCTTCGCGCAGCGCCCTCAGAATCAACTCTCGCTCCACTTGTTCAAGCGCACTGCCGTCACTTGCGGCTCTGAGATCGCAAACAGTGGGAATATCCGTCAAGGGAACTCGCAGTGATGAGCCGGGAGACAGCAGCACGGCTCGTTCCATAAGGTTCTGCAACTCCCGGATGTTGCCGGGCCAAGTGTGCCGGCAAAGGACCTCCATCGTTTTCTTGGAGACCCTATCAATATGCTTGTTCATGCGACGAGCGTATTTGTTGGCGAAGTGCCGGACCAGCCGTGGAATATCATCGCGGCGGTCACGCAGCGGTGGGGCACTAATCGGGAAAACGTTCAGGCGATAATAGAGATCACAGCGAAATTTCTTTTCCGCCACCATCGGAGCAATGTCGGCGTTCGTCGCCGCCACCACCCGAACATCGACCTGTTGGGTGCGGGTACTACCCAACCGCTCGAACTCCTGCTCCTGCAAGACTCGAAGAAGTTTCGGTTGCAATTCCAGCGGGATGTCTCCGATTTCGTCAAGAAAAAGAGTTCCTTTGTCCGCCAGTTCGAATCTGCCGATTTTCTGGGAGATCGCTCCCGTGAAAGCGCCTCTTTCGTGGCCAAACAATTCGCTTTCCAGAAGTCCCGACGGAATCGCTGCACAGTTCACCTTCACGAACGGATAATTCTTGCGCGGGCTGAGGTCGTGAATTGCACGCGCGACCAGTTCCTTGCCAGTGCCCGTCTCACCGAGGATAAGCGCGGTTGAGTCCGCCGGCGCCACGATTTGAATATCTTCGAGCACGGCTCTCAGCCGTGTATTGCTGCCGACGATGCCATGGAAGTTGTTCTCGACGATCTTGTCTTCTTCCAGAGAAATGTACTGTTCAGGCAGGTCGTCCGTTAACATAGCGCCTCGTTGGTAATGTTTTCTCATTGGGAAAACAATCGGATTGCTTCTCTTCTCAGGCAGATTGTTTTCGTTCGGATTAGCCCATGTCGTGTGAGGGGCTAGGCCTCGGCACATTGCGTTTTCCATGACTCACTCCTGTTCTCCTAAATTCAGGGCTATCTCAGACCGCTCGCGGATCTCTTGAACGCTCCGCTACCAGCGGCCGGCATGCGCACCACCGTCCACGCGAAGTATTTCTCCCGTGATCTGATCTGCTTCCGCGAGGAAAAGCACAGCGTCGACAATATCTTTTACAGCCACGATTTTCCCCATCGGCTGGAACGTCTTAAGGAAATCCTTGGGATCATCCTGGTGCATTGGGGAGTCCACGACCCCGGGGGCCACAGCATTGAAGCGGATGCCGTCTTTCGCATACTCGATTGCCAGGCTCCGGGTCACTGCGTTCAGGCCTCCCTTCGTAATCACCGAAACCGACGCATGGACGCCGGCGACGGGCTGATCGACTAGCGCCGCAGAGATGTTCACCACATTCCCCGATTTCTGTTTCAACATCTGCTTCACAGTGAACTGGGTGATATAGAGGAATCCCAGAAGGTTGGTCGACACCAGGGCATTGAAGTCGTCGGTAGTGAACTCTGTGAAAGGCTTAGTGCGGAAGATTCCGGCGTTATTCACCAAAACATCGACCCTTCCGAAGTGTGTGATAGCTGCTTCAACAGCTTTAGCGGCCGTCTCTTGCCTGCCGATATCACCGTCGACGAGAACCAGGCTTGGTGAAAGGGTTAAGGATTGGGCGACGTTGCGAGACGTTGCCACAGCGTTATAGCCCTTCTTGAGGAAGCCCTCAACCAAACCTTCGCCAATCCCCTGCCGCGCTCCTGTCACGATTGCTGTTTTCCTGTCTGGCATAGAAAATTTGTGTTGAGCCCCACATCCGATGCAGCGATTAAGCCAGAAGCGTTTCGACTAGTCCATTAGACGATGGTATCGACCAATACCATCGCATCAATCGGCCCTGAGCTCGGGCCGAAGTTTACAAAGGTTTACATTAGATGGATCGATTCCCGTGAGTTCGCCACCACGACGTGTTGGACACGTCGCGTATTCAGGTCGTGGTCAAGCTCGCGTGGGCAACATCAAGCAACATTGATGTTTTTTAACCCGGCGCTTGCGGCTGGAGCGCCAAGTTCGGAATCATTCTGGATTCCTCGCTTGCGAGCTACCTTCACTTCAAGATCACTGTCAATCTGAATCGTCATGTCTCGACTGCACGAAGAGCACAACCACAAGTATTCGTGCGTGCAGGATCTGCCTGCGTATTTCAATTCCGCCGGCGCCCTATGCCGGGCCGACGCTGCCTTGGAGTCGATCAAGTAGAGTCTTCCCTCGCCGAGGAAGCGAAACGTCGCCGAACAGGCTGGATTGGCGCACTTGGAAAGCATGGAATATTTGTTCGATCGGTTGATACGGAAGCAGTGTCGCTCTAAGCGGGTCACGGCTTCCTGTCGTTATCTTTGCCGGCTAGACCATTAGGCCCGAAGCGCGAACGCGAATCTATTGGACGATGGTATCGATCGGTACCTTCGTATCGGCGCAGCCAGCACGAAGAATTCTCAGGGTTGAGAGACAAATCGCTGTCACCGGTCAGAAAACAAATCGCGCAGCTAGTTGAATCGGTGAAAATAGGTCGAGCGCACGCGTCGCGCCGTCGCGAATCACTGCGGCGTGGAATATGGTCTTGGCGGCAACGTAGCCGACGCGCGCACCAAGCGAAGTTTCGCCGCCATTTTCACCAGGTCGGCAAGCGAGTCGGCATTCATCTTCTGCATCACCTTGCCTCGGTGTGCCTTCACCGTGATCTCGCTGATCCCGAGTTCCCCACCGACCTGTTTATTCAACAGGCCGGAGACCACCAATGCCATCACCTGCCGTTCGCGTTGCGAAAGTGATGTGTAGCGATCCCTGAGCATCCGCGTCTCCGCCTCCTGACTCAGGGCAATGCGGCTGCGTTCGAGGGACCCTCGGATGGCACTCAACAGAGCATCATCACTGAATGGCTTGGTCAAAAATTCGACGGCGCCCGCCTTCATGGCTTGGACTGTCATGGGCACGTCGCCGTAACCGGTGATAAAGATGATCGGCATATCTGTCCGTTCGTCGGCGATGCGCTTCTGGAGGTCGAGACCATTGAGGCCGGGAAGAGAGACATCAAGTACGAGGCAGCTCGGAATAAGAGCTCGCGGATGGTCGAGAAATTCTTGCGCGGAAGCGAACGTCTGGGGCTTCCAGCCTTCAGTACGAATCAATAACTCCAACGATTCGCGGACCGACACGTCGTCGTCGACAACGAACACCACCGGTTTGACGTCCAACAATGGTGCTAACCCCATTTCGCAGCCAAGGTGCGTGGATTCAACTCACATTTCACTGCTGCACGATTGACGGATGACGCCCCACGTTGACGGCAATTCTAGTACGACAATCCAATAAAAATCAACAAGATGAGGATCGTCGCCGTAGTGCAGCTTGAAGCGGCTTTGAAAGGGCGCGGCTTCAGACTTTGCGGAAAACTCCAAACCCTCCACGAAAAGGGAGGAGCAAGAGTTTACTCGTGCTGCTAAGCCGCTCAAAATGTGTCCGCGCTTTAGCGCCTGAGGTGTGCTCCTTAGCACCCTCGACCACTTTTTCCGCAGCCTTCAGCCGTGCCGTAACCTGAAAAACTCAGATTTTGATTTTGCTTTGAAGGGGTGCGGCCTCATCTGCACTGTAACCAGCGCAGAATCATTGCGGCTCTAGCCGCTGAGGGACGGCAATTTTCAAACTGCACCACTACCAGGACCGTGTTGTGCTTGGCAACCTAGGGTGCTTGAAGTCCGCGCGACAAAGGACGATTCGACCGATTCCGGGGCGCGTTGATGCTCGAACGAACGAATAAGATGAACCCGCTGGCAGGCCGCGCTCCTCCTGCTCAACGGCAAACCAACACTAAAGTACTATAGACGCTCGTTGGCGATCAGGGCATCTTAGCGCAATGGAGGACTGCCGAGAGAGAACCGCCATGGGGAACGAACTATGGCGGGTCATCAAAGCGCTTCCTGGATTGGTTTGGACTGCGCGCCCTGATGGGCACATTGACTTCCCGCACCAGCGCTGGCGCCAGTACGCCGGCCTCCCTCTGCAGGAAGCATCTGGTTGGGGCTGGCGGAGCGTCATTCACCCCGAAGACCTGCCTAAGCTCGTCGAACGCTGGCAATCGTATCTGGCTTCTGGGAAGCCGGTTGACACGGAAGCGCGTAAGCGTCGTTCCGATGGAGTTGATCCATGGTTCCTCATTCATCACGGGCGAATATGGGCATCATCGAATGATGGGCCGGGAGCCAGATTTTCATTTCCCATTCCCGGCGAACCTGAAGAAGTGCCGGATGCCGGCAGATATGGAGACATTCGGACCTCTGCTGCCTAAGCGTGCAGCAAGTCGTGAGGAATTTTTGATGGTTGAGCGTTCACTCGTGTCGATCGTCGATGACGATGAATCGGTGCGCGAGTCGCTACCCGACCTGATTAGAGAGTTCGGATATGCAGCCCAGGCCTTCTCCTCGGCGGAAGCGTTCCTTGCATCCGAGTACGTCGACCAGACCAGATGTCTTATCCTCGATATCTCCATGCCGCCGGGCATGTCCGGACCCGACCTCCAACGCGAACTGGCCTGCCGCGGGCATAAGATTCCGATCGTCTTCATCACTGCTCACGGAGATCAGAGCATTCGTCCAAGCCTGCTCGAACAGGGTGCTGTGGAATGCCTTTACAAGCCATTCAGCGACACCGTTCTGCTCGAGGCGCTCCAAGCCGCCCTTCGCGTGAACTGAACGATCAGCACGCCAGGGTTTGTGTCTCCGCCCCGAAGTCCTCATCCATGACGCCCTGTGAAGAGATCGGAACTTTGTTCAGCGATATCGATAGGTCACGGAAGCCGCTACGAGTTCTTTTGGACTCCTTCGACTGCCAAATCGGGGACGGCCGCACGATCAGCGAACAGTAAGGCTCGATCCTGCCGAATGCGTCCAGCAGGGATCGAAGCATCGCCCTTGCGCAGTCGCGCCAGCATGCCAACTTTCTCACTTCCCGTCACCAGCCAGAGAATGCGCCAGGCACGTGCTGCCCCGGACGCCTTATCCTTGACTAACTCGCCGACCGCTTGCGGCGACCTGTCGAACACTACACAGCTGTGACCGCCATTCATCGTTTGATTTAACTGGCTGCCTTCAGGGTGCCACTTTTGTTGAGCGAGGCACTCTTGGAAGAAATCACAGCCATCAAGTCATTCCAAGACTTCACAAAAGAATCGGCTCCCTCAGTCTGCAACTGTTCGGCCAAGGCATCGACGTCGATGCCGGCCTCGCCAAACTGCGCCAGCACTTCCTCACAATTTCCGCCATCAACAGGCAGCAACTCGCCCAATTCCGTATGCGTAGCCAGCGCCTTCAAGGTTGCCTCGGGCATGGTGTTCACCGTGAAAGGGGCAGCCAGGGCCTTGACATAAAGAATGTCGGAAGCTTTGGGATCCTTGGTTCCGGTGCTGGCCCACAACAGACGTTGCGGCCGCCCACCGAGATTGTAAACACGCTGCCATCGCCGGGAGCTGAGCTGGGCGCTGGCTGCCTTGTATGTGCGCTCAGCAATCGCGATGCCAAGCTTGTCGCGAAGACTCTCAGGGACCTTGCCGGCAACGGCAACGTCCCAGCGACTGATAAAAACCGACGCCACGGAGCCAACCTGGGGATTGAGGCCGGCATCGATGCGTCGCTCGATACCACGCAGGTATGCGTTGGCCGCGGCCAGGTACTGTTCGCGCGAGAACAAGAGAGTGACGTTGATGGGTACGCCGGCAAAGATGGCCTGCTCGATTGCGGGAAGACCTTGCTTGGTGCCTGGAATCTTGATGAACAGATTGGGACGGTCCGCTCTGGCAAACAACTCTTTGGCAGCGGCGATAGTGCTGGCCGTGTCATAGGCAAGGAACGGCGATACTTCCAGCGAAACCCACCCATCGACTCCATTGGTTTTTTGATGTATTGGCCGAAATAGATCTGCGGCACGGGTAAGGTCTTCAAGAGCCAACTCGAAAAAGAGCGCCTCGCCCGATTTCCCTTGCCGCAGCTTCTCAGAGATCTCGGCATCATAGGTCGCGCTATTTTTGATTGCGTGATCGAATATTGTCGGATTCGAGGTAAGTCCTGTGACCGACAATTCGTCAATGTACTGTTTGAGGGTACCCTTGTTGAGCAGGTCGCGGGTGATGTTGTCGAGCCACAGACTCTGGCCCTCATCGTGCAGCAATTGTGTCGCTTTCATCGTCTTGCCTCCTGCGTGGTGAAATCGTGCTCGCGAGCCGCTACGCGTGCTCCTCCATTGGACACGGGCACATGATGAGTGTCGTTCCAAAAACGGATCGCCGGCTGAGAGAGGCTGTTTTCGTAGCTCAGTGCACTCAGACTCGCTGTACTCAGCATTAGAGATTGGCCGTTTACCGGTTCGATATCGATCCAGCGTGTGGCGAGTACTCGCAGAAAATGTCCGCTGGAAAAGAGTAGAACATTGCCCGTTACTGCCCGCACGCGGCTTATTACGCGATCGGCTCGCGCTGCGACTTGCTGTGGCGATTCGCCGCCCGGGCAGCCGTCGCGGAACAACTGCCAGCCCGGACGTTCTCGAAGAATGTCTACCGTGAGACGGCCTTCGTAATCACCGTAGTCCCATTCGACGAGGTCACGGTCGATTTCCGCTACCGATTTAAATCCGGCCAGTTCGCAGGTCCGCACGGCTCGCCGCAACGGGCTGCTGAATACTTTTGCGAAGGTCAGCCCTCTTAACACCTCGCCCAGTCGTCGCGCATTATCCTCCCCGCGCTCGGTGAGTGCGAGATCAGTGAGGCCGGTGTGCTGACCCGTGATTGTCCAGGCCGTCTCACCGTGCCTGGCCAGGTATATGACAGGAAAGATTTCACTCATGCGTCACCCTTTATGGTTTTTCAGCGTCTCAAGCCCATAGCTCGCGGCTCCAATCAACGCCGTGCGTGCCGTGATGGCTGTTGCAGCACGCTCGACAGATGTGTAGCCACCCCACCGGATCGCCTTCAGATGCGGCACAAGAATCTCATTCAGGCAGGTCAAAAAAACACGTTGCCATTTTCTTTCACCTCAATCCCCAAACGGTGTCCGATTCTGCAGGTCGATCTCCCTGCCGTACCATCATGATGCTTTTGCCGTGCCCAAGGTTTCCTGCGAGCTACCACCAATGCTCGGCCTGTACGCCGAAAGTGAATCCACTCCTTCGATTTTCGAACGGTACGCCCCGACTAAACCGCAGAATCCATTCGATCAGTTGGCATAGGTCGCAAACGCGAGCAGTACCGGGCAGCCGAAAAATTTTCTGTCGGGTCCGATTTTTCAAAGAAATCTCATTCAGACGTTCGCGGATACAGGCTTCGATGACTGTTTCCTGTGCAACTCGCTTTCTGCTAAGACCAGCCGATCCAGCGCACGCTTGCCGCGTTCCCGGTCTCCCGTAACCAGATAGACGAGCATTGCGCCTTGAAACAGTTGCAGAAGAGCCTCGACCGCCTCAGCATCTGGCAGGAATTTCCGCAGCAAATCGGCCCACAACCCCTGCTGTTCCTCAAAGAATCTCCGAGCCCGCTCTGACCCGCTCCAGCTTCGGCGGGTCAGGTCCATTGCCAATCGCACAACCCCTCGAGACTCCGCGCTGGTCGTCTGTTCCCATAAAGCCGCAACCACGGCTTGCAGCGACGCGCCCCTCGGAAAAGCACTCGCGTGGAATCTCGTCCGCAGTCGCTCTTCCAGCAGTGCCATCGCCATCTCCTCGATGGCATCGCGTCCGCCGAAGTAGTGGATCAGCATCCGTTTGCTGCTTCCAACGGCCTTCGCCAGGCTATCCAGACTGAGGTCGAGCGTTCCGGCACGGAGGAAAGCCGCCAGGCAGCTCTGCAAGAGCTGTTCCCGGCCGAGGTGCTGCTTTTTTCTTCGGGGCATCTTGCTTTGAACTGTACCATATGGTACAAGTACGAATGTACCATATGGTACATATCTCTCCTAAGGAGTTTCACCATGAGAATGCCTGACAAATTACTCTTCGCCCTGTTCGGCGCGGCCTTCTGGATCGTCGGAACGATCTGGTATGAACTGCGCGGCCCCCATGTTTTTGAAACCACCAGTCAACGCTACTGGATCAACTTCGTGCTCACGCCCGTCCTCTCGACAGCCATCTGCATCCTTCTGCTCAGGTGGCGACACGTCCCGGCTGGCGAGTGGTCCTCCGCCGCCCTGCTGATCGCGCTACCCGGCATGTTCGGCGAAGCTGTGCTCCTCTCGCGTTTCGCCAGTCTGATGCCCCGCATGCATCCGGAGACCGCAGGGAAATACGGAGCATTTCTCTTCGTCAGTTATGCCCTCTTCCTCACGATTGCTGAGATCATCACCGTGCGAGCGCAAGGCTCAATCACCCGTTAGCTGCGACCGGCGAGAGTTCGCCGTCAGTTCGCATCTGTGGAGGAAATGCGGGCACGACTAGGGAACGATTAAGGGCTTTACGTCTCTGCAAGGTGAGCGCCCCGCATCTCTGCAAGGTGAGCGCCCCGCCGTCAGCGGCCGCCTTCGAAGCGGTAGCCGATGCCGCGCAACGTTTTGAGATAGCGCGGATGCCGTGGATCGGATTCGATTTTCTCCCTCAGACGCCGCACAAACACGTCAATCGACCGCGGCGTCACAAACGATCCTTCTTTCCACACTGCGTCAAGCAATTGGTCGCGGGTAAAAACGCGTCCCCGGTGCCGCGCCAGGTATTCCAGAAGCCGGAATTCCCGCACCGTAGTCAGTACATTCCTGCCTTCAATCCGAACGCTCATCGAAGCCACATCAATTTCCAGATCTCCCACCTGAATCGTTTCGGCACTGGGCGCTTCCGGAAGAGCGCGCAGAACGTTGCGAATGCGCGCAATCAATTCGCGGGGACTGAATGGCTTGGTGATGTATCCGTCTCCACCAACGTCGAACGCCTGCAACCGGTCCGGCTCCTGCGTTCTGGCCGAAAGAAAAATGATGGGCGTTTTGGAAAGTTTTTCGTGCTGCCGAATCTGCCGGCAGAGATCGAACCCGCTGATCCCCGGCAACATGATATCGAGAAGAAACAGCGCCGGCTGCACCCGGGTCGCCATCGGAACCACCCGCGCGCCGGAAAAAAAGGTAGAGACCTCATAGCCGGCCGTTCGCAGGTTGTGCTCGATCAACTGCGACACGTCGGGATCATCTTCCACGACGTAGATGAGATCCGGGTAACGCGGTTTACTTGCCCCCGCCAAGGTTGCCAGAAGGAGACCCTCCCCAGTCCTCGAAAGCTGCGCTCAGAGGGAATTCTGCTTAGATAATCCCCTTAGCACCCTAGCTAGAATGTGTTGCAGCAATGTTGCGCCAGTGTTAAAGGAGCGTTAATTAAAGGAGGTGCACGGCCAGGGCTGAGGATTATCGATCGAAGCATCTCTCTCACTACTGCGGTTGCGCAGCAGCGGCGTTGCTCGACGTGCCCGCATCTGGAACAGACTCCAACTCGTGCTGAATCCACTGCAGGTTCTTGCCGTCCGCAAATGCTGCCTTGAGTTCTTCCATATTCTTGTAAAGCATTACGCTCGCACCCGCGGGCGCTGCCGCTCGCAGCTTTTCCTGGATGGCCTTGGGTGTGACGGTATCGAACAACTCTTGATCAAGCCGGAGTTTCTTCGCCTGAATTTTCGGTACCCAATCCAGCGGTTCCAGCTTAGCTACTTTCTTTAGGAACTCCGGCTTCACGTAATCGGCGCGTTCGTTCTCCGGCACAAACGGAGAGGTTGCTAACCATACCGGCCAATCGCCCCAGGGATCCATCGCTTCCAGCACCTTAATCCGCGGATCGACGGCTGACGCAAGAATGGCGATGCTAGCTCCCGACCCTTGCCCGAACATCCCCACGCGATTCATGTCGAGATCGCCGCGCGCCGTCAGATAATTCAGCACCATCTGCACGTCGTGCACCGAAGTCGCCAGACTTTCCTGCAGTTCGCTGAGGAACCACTGCTTCATCGGACGGTTGTGGTAGCGGTGCCCCGTAAGCGCGGACACGAAGCCGACCGCGGCGCAGCCGTTCCGCGTCACTAGCTCCTCAAAAGTGTCGCTCTTGAAAACGTCGGTGCTGGTCGGATAACCGTAAAGATAAAGAATCACCGGCGGCTTCTTCACGCCCTTAGGTTTCATCACGTAAAGGTCGACCGGATCGCCCGGTCTCCACTGTACCTGGAGGAGTTCCAGAGTGTAGCCAGGGTAATCGTTAATAAACTCCAGCGGTCGAGCGGGTATAAGATGGCTGCTGGTCAATGAGGGTGAAGTCCAATCTTCTTGCACGCCCTGAAAACGCGTGTCGGCTGGCTGAGCCGGCGGCGGAGATGCCGGCTGGAGTTGAGCGGTTCCGCTCCGCCCAAAAAATAGCAGGATGCTTCCCAGAGTTAACGCTCTTACACATTTGCAAGACAAAAGATTGAACATCGTAACGTTTCTCAGATTTGGAATGTTCGTCCCGCGAAGGAGACGATGAACAAAGCAGCGCCTACCGAAAGAATAACTCACCCAACATTAATATTCTGTGACTTTACTGGCAGCCGACGCACCCATAACAGCCCACCCCAGTAATGGTTGGAAGTCCGCGAGAGCGCCACACAGAGCACTACACAATGAAGAGGGCGGAGCCGCTGCCGGTCCGCCCCCCTCTTCAGAAGCATATTTGGCTCCGCTTACGGTCGAACCTGCAACCCTTGGTCACCCTGAACATTCTGCGTGGTGGTTGAGGTGGATGGGCGGATCTCGCCGCCAATTTCTCCACCCGCTTCAGTTTTCCCGGAGTTAACGGGAGCCGCGCCAATCAGGGTACCCGCTCCGTCGTACTGCTGGTAGTGCGAACGCACCAGCAAGAGGCCAGGATCGGTGATTCCACCCGCTGTCGTCTTCACGAAGGGCACAAAGTCGGGAACGGAGGTGACAACGAACTCCTGCGCGACCTTGACCAGAGCCTCAGCGTTTTTCAGCGGAGTTCCGTTGCTCACGACGCGGATAGTCGTCCACGCCGTGTAAGTGCCATTGCGGAGGTTCGGGAAGGACAGGCCGCCCGCCCAGATTTTGTTTTCGGGACAGGGAAACGCCCCGCTGCAAGCTGCCGGCAGGTTAGCCGCGCCCGGCAAAGCGCCGGCCGTAGCAGGCTGACCGGGATCGTAGCCGAGCCCGGTAGCTTTCTGCGGTCCGTAACTCGCGAATAGCGGATCGACATTGTTCAAAGTGATGTAGCCGTAGTTGGGGCTGTTGGCGATCCCACTCACGTTTCCATAGCTGAACACGTTGTAACCAATGCCGTCGAGACCGTTGGGAAATTTGGAGCCAGAGTTTTGGACAGCCTTCACCAATTCACTGGCACCAATGGCCCGATAGCGCGCGCCCAAGCCATTGCTGCTGGTGAGGCAAGTCGCGCTCCCCGAGAGCGGGTTTTGGGGGACTCCACTGATTGCCACATTGGTTTCCGCGCTCAAGCCGAGAACCGCGCCCGTGCCCGTGCCTGTATAAACGGTGGGGCCGCGAAGCACGTCCTCTTCCGCGGTGTTTCCCTGCCCTGAGATGGGCTCATTCTGGAAGATATTAATCCCCGCGGGAGGCAGGCCGAAGGCGCTGGCATCGCAGTTGGTCCCCGAGAATACTTGTTGTAGTTGGGCTGGGGAGGCGTTGGTCAGATTGGTCAGTTCACCCTCATTCCGCTCAATTAGAAATACCAATGGCGACGCTCCCACATTCACGACCGTGGGGGTCGGTATTTTGGTGCCGCTGATCGGGTCCACACCGCTGATGTTGAACGCCAGAACGTTGGCTGTGGCAGTGCTGCCGGGGTAGCCGCTCTTAATGGGAGTTCCCTGGTAAGCGCCCGAGGATTGGCCCAAGCCATTCGCCGGACACACGCCCGAGGCATTGACTGCGTTGTATCCCAGACCGTCGAGCCCGTCGCTGGCTGCACCGCCATAGCTTCCCGCGCCGAGAATGGAATTTACGCGGCACGTAATGAACGCTGCATCCTCAGGGCGAACGATCGTCGCTGCCACGTTAGTTGAAAGTCCATTCGTAAACAATGCTTGCACGTTGGAGGGCAAAGCCGTGTCTGCACCCCAAAGGACGCTAGAGATCTGCTGCGAACCATTGCCTTGGAGATTCGCCAATGTCCCGCTTACAACGCACTGGGGTTGGGCAAAATAGCAGCGCACCCCAACCACGGAGTCCACTTTGGCGTATGACCACACCTTGGTGGCTGTGGAATTCCAAACGATCCAGATAGTGCCCGCGTCCACGTTGGAGGGTGACACGCGATTGTCAGTAACATTGATCACGTTGGAAGCGCTGGTCCAGTGGCCAGCACCCGATCCAGCTTCTGAATAGGCAGCCAGCGCCAAACTCTGCCACGCGGCCGACGCACCCACGATCGTAGCTTCAACCGTCTGGGCCTGCGCCACAGGCGCGAGGCAAACCGCCGCGGTCAACAACAGCACCGCAAAAACCGATTTCATGCACGACATAGTGATTCCTCTCTCATGGTGTCCAGAATTAGGTCCCGCACCAGCAAGGGGAGTCGTACGGGCCGGCTGGGAGCGTGTTTGAGAATAGGACAGGGGATTCCACAATGTCAAGCATATAGATAGACTTTATTCTAGTTTTACATGGGCAGCAACTATGAGTGCATTTCTTTGCATTAGTACTACTGTAATTAATCATAAGTATAATGATAGACACTATAGTTAATTGATTTACCGCCAGAATGAACGCCAGCCGGCAACGGGAAATGAACAGCGCAGAAGAGGTTGGATTGGGAGGTACTACCGGGGCAGAGATTCCGGCTGGGCAAAAGTAAAAGGGCGGACCGTTGCCGGCCCGCCCTTGCTGATCGTATTCAGTGAAACCGACTTAGGTCCGGTTACGGTCGAACCTGCGGACCCTGGTTGCCCTGAACTTCCTGTGTGGGAGTCGTCGGGCAAGTCTTGGCGAGGATAAACGGAAGGATCGTGCCGCCCCCGTCGCCGCCCGCCTCGGTTTTGCCGCAGTTAACAGGAGCTCCGCCAAGATTAGTGCCCGCTCCGTCAAACTCCTGGTAGTGCGAGCGCCAGACCAGTAGACCAGGATCGGTCTGTGTCTTGCCGACCGTTTTCACGGCTGGCACATAGTCCGGAACGTCGTCGACGACGGCAACCTGCGCACCCTTGACGAGAGCCTCGGCATCTTTTGTTCCAGCCGCGTAGCTGATCACGCGAATGATCGACCACCAGTTATAGCTGCCGTCACGGACGTGCGGGAAGGACAAGCCGCCAGCCCAGATATCTTTCTCCGGGCAGGGGAATGCCGAGCCGCAAGACGCTGGCAGGTTCGCCGCCGCCGGCAACACGCCGGCCCCGGCAGGTTGACCGGGATCGTATCCGACCCCGGTTGAATTCTGCGGTCCGTAGCTCGTCCAAATCGGGTCGACATTGTCCAACGTCACGTAGCCGTAGTTCGGGTTGTTGGCTAATTTACTGGCGTTGCCATAGCTGAAGAACGTATAGCCGATGCCATCGGTGCCGATGTTTTTGTCGGAGTTCAGGACCCAGTTGATGATTTCACCAGCGCCGACTCCACGGTAGCGGCCGCCCAGACCATTCAAGCAAGTTCCAGGCTGCGCGTTGAGCGGGTTATTGACCGGAGCGTTCACGTTGGCTTCCTGGCTGATGCCAAGAATCCCGCTGAAACCAGCAGCGGCGGGATACAGAACGGGCTTACGGAGCAGACTGAGTTCCGTCGCGGTCATCGTCCCCGAGAGGGGTTCACGCAGGAAGATGCCAATGCTGGCGGGAGGGAGAGGGTAACCATTTGCGCCGTCGAACTCACTGGCATCGCAGTTATTTCCCGAGAACGCCTGTTGCAGTTGTTCTACGGATACATTTTGGAGACCGGCCAGCTGGCCGCCATTGCGCTCGAAGATCGCGACCAGTGGATCAGCGCCCAATGGCGTTACCGTGTAGGAAGGAATCTTTGTACCGCTGATAGGGTCATTACCCGTGATGTTGAAAGCCAGAACGTTTGCCTTAGCCGTGCTGCCGGGGTAGGCGCTCAAGATGGGATTTCCCACATAGTTCGCCGTTGCCAGGCCCGGACCCGGACAAACGCCAGGCAGGTTGTTGGAGTTGTATCCGAGACCGTCATAACCGTCGCTGCCCGATCCGCCGTAGGATCCAGCGCCGAGCACGGAATTCACGCGGCAGCCTTCGAAGGCCGCATCTTCGGGACGCACGTCCGAAGCGGCGGCAGTGACTGGGGTTCCGGTTGTGAAAATGGAAACGACAGATGCGGGCAGATTTGTGTCCGCGCCCCAGAGGGAAGTAGCGATTTGCTGCGCACCACTAGCCTGGAGAGTAGCCAACGGGGCATTTACACTGCACTGGGGTTGGGCGAAGAAGCAGCGGTCTCCCACGATAGTGTCGACTTTATTATCAGACCACACCTTGGAGACGTTTCCGTTGACGACGCTCCAAACCACCCAGAGGGTGCCACCGTCATTGTTCGCCGGCGTCACGCGGTTATCGGTAAGGTTTACAGCGTTGGAAGCGCTCGTCCAATGAAAGCACGTAACGCCGCCAGTTTGACAAAAGAAATAGGCGCCGACTCCCAGTGTCTGCCACGCGCCGGAGGAGCCTGCAAGCGTTAATTCGACCGTCTGCGCCTGTGCCAGAGGCACGATGCCCACGACCGCTGCCAACAGCAGAACCAGGAAAATCGATTTCATTTGTGACATAGTATTGATCCCTCTCTCAATTGGTTTAGAAAATTGATTTCGTTGCACGTGGGGCGCAACGCCACACGCAGGGAGAACTTCTTCCGAGCCCGCGAACCTTTGTATGCGTTTTGATCGTGGGTGAGATGTCGATGGCACACCACCTCATCACAGCAAAGCCTGAGTTGCAGCACGAAGTCTATCCGCTCGCTCGCCCGGCCATGTTAAGGCTGTGTGACAAGTTGGTGAAAATTCCTTGAATGGAGAAGCGCAAGAAATTGCCCAAATTCAGTACTTTCACTGCATTCCGGACGTAAGGAGTGCAATACTTTTCCGTCGCCCACGGTCTGCCCCGCCGCCGGTCTCACGGCCGGAGAACGGCGCCGGTCGCAAGTTTAGAAGAGTAATTAAGTAAGTCTATTTTGTTACTTGACATTATTGGAAACGTGCTCTAGGCTCGAACCACGACATGGCGGTATGGGCCTGGGTCGAGGTGAAAACGCCCGGCAGAATTTAACATTCTATTAACGTTAGGCCGCGCCCCCCCATATAGAATCCCCCTTTGCCATTGCATTCTTAAGAACTTGTCGCCTCCGGAGTGATCAGTGTGTCATCTTCTGCGCCTTGTTTTCTTTGCCGCGTCATTAACGTCCTGACGCTCATCCTTCTGGGGCTCTCGCTTGGCGTCGGCCAGGAGCCGCCGAAGATGGCGACTGACAAGGCTAGCGTTACCGGCGCCGTCACCGGCAAGTCTGGTGCCGTTGTGCGCCAGGCCACAGCTGTGATCGCCAGGGCGGGCGCCAGACTTGCCATTCCGGTCAACGACAAAGGCGAATATTCGATCACCGGACTTTACCCGGGAACTTACACTTTAACCCTTTCGGCGCCTGGCTTTGCCGACGTCGTCTTCGAAAACTTCACGCTCACGCCGGGTAAGAAATTGAAACTGGACGCTGCCCTCGAGCCCGCCAGCGCCAAGCCGCCAGTCGAAGAGGCGGCCGCCGGGCCGGCGCAAGCTGGTACCGCTCCTCTCACTCAGAAAATTGCTGGCAATAAAGGCGCCATCAACGGCACCGTGACTGATCCAACCGGAGCCGTAGTACCCAATGCCAAGGCCGAGCTCACTAGCGCTGCCGGAGCAAAGCTTGAAACCGAGGTCAATGACAAAGGTGTCTACAAATTCACCAACCTTGACCCCGGAACCTACAAACTGGTGGTAACCGCTCCAAACTTCGCCGACATGCCCTTCGACAACATAGCGCTGGCTGGCGGTCTCGAACTTACTCTCGACGCTCCCCTCGTGCCCGCCAAGGCCAAAGCGGAGGAAGTCAATGTCGAATCCGGCGGTGTGGGAGCGGTAGAGACGGAGACCTCCACCGTTTCCGGCACGATTACGCAGAAGGAAGTAGTGTCACTCGGACTCAACGGCCGCAATTTCACGCAGCTCATCGCCCTCGCTCCCGGCGTCAGCAATCAAACCGGTCAGGATGAGGCCAAGGTAGGACCCCAAGGCAGCGTGAAATACAGCGTGAATGGAGGCCGTGTCGAGTACAACACTTTCGAGGTCGACGGCAGCGACGTTCTCAATACCGGCCTCAACGGCGCTTCCAGCACCCTCATCGTCTATCCCAGCCTCGATGCCATTCAGGAGGTGAAGGTACTAACCTCCAACTACGGCGCTCAGTACGGCCGCACCGCATCCGGTACGGTCCAGGTAACCACCAAGTCTGGAACTCCCAACTGGCACGGTAACCTCTACGACTTTATTCGCAACGAAGCGTTCAACTCGCGCAACTACTTCGACGTTGTCTACACCATCCCGCCGCCCCCCGGTGAGACCACCGGTCAGACATTTGGGAACAAGGCTCCGCTCTATCGTCGTCAGGATTTCGGCGGCACGATCGGTGGCCCGCTCATCATCCCGCACATTTACACCAAGAAAAACAAAACCTATTTTTTTTACTCCGAAGAATTTCACCTCGAGAAAACCCCCACCCCGTACAACCAGGCTGTGCCCGGCCTGAAAGAGCGTGGGCTCAGGTTGTCGCCTTCGGGAACACTCGAGGAGAACCTGCAAACCGGCCCCAACGGTCAGGTTTACCAGGACTTCGACTTTAGCGACGTCTGCCCCCTGAACACGGGCTCTTTCCTTCGTTCGCAGTACCCTGACTGTCCGTCGGTCGGGCCCTCAGGGACGGGTGGCCTTGCCCCCATAGTCCATTTGCAAGGTCCCTTCACTCTAGGCTCGGTCAGCGTCGACAAGAACGCGCAGACGATTTTGAATGCCAACCTGATCCCCGTGCCCAATGCCCCTTCGGGCTGCAACATCACCCTGGCCAATTACAATCCCGCCAGTCCCGACCCAAGCGACCCTTACCGCTGCTATGACACCTCCGTTTCTCCCGCCACTTACTGGCGCCAGGAATTGTTTCACATCGACCATCAGTTAACCGACAAACTCAAGCTTTCCTTTCGCTACATCCACGACGCCTGGAATACGACGGTGTTGAACCCGCAGTGGAGCTACCTGAGCACCAACGAACCCTCGGCGGCGACGTTCCCCACCATACAAAACCGCTTCTTTGGGCCGGGCACCAGTTTGGTGGCGCGCTTCACCGACACCATATCGTCGACGCTGCTGAACGATGTGGTCATCAGCTACGTCAACTCCAGCATTACTTTGACCGACCAAAACGGACCGGGTGGCGCACAGTTCCAGCGCAATCCCACTCTCGATCAGCCGCTCGTCATCGACAAGTCGCTCCCCTTGAACGAGCAAAATCAATGTAACCCCGCGATCAGCGTGAGCCCGGTCACCGGTTTTCCGGAATGCGCCATCGGATACATTTTCAACAATGGCTTCGGCGGTAAGATGCCGGGCGTCGCAATCCTCGGAACCAACGCCGCTTATGGCGGCAGAGGCTTTGCCGCCGATCCCTCCTACATGCCGTGGGGCCACACCGACCCAACTTACTCCATCCGCGACGACATCGGGAAGGCCGTCGGCAAACATACCCTGCAATTCGGCGCGCAGTACATCTACTACCAGCGTAATCAGGACAACAATGCCATCGGCGCCGCCTCGGGCGCCACCCAGGGTTTGCTGACCTTCAGCAATGTCGTGCACAGCACGGGAAATGCCTTTGCCGATTTTCTGCTTGAATCCGACGCCAATCCACACGGCAATCCTCAGGGATTCATTCAAAGCTTTACTCAGGATTCCACCAATCACCGCTATTACCAGCGTTACCACATCGCGGAGCCCTATTTTCAGGATGACTGGAAGATAACTCACCGTCTTACTCTCAACTTAGGTTTACGAGTAAGTTTGTTTGGCACTTACAGCGAGAAGAACCGCAATGCGTGGAATTGGGAAGCGTCACGATTCAATGCAACGCGATTTGGGGTCGACCCAATCTACGGTGAGCTCCTGGATAAAAGCGTCGGGGCGGCGCCCATACCGTTCAATCCCGTCACCTTCCAGTTACCTTCTGATATTGTGAGCGCCCTGGGCCTGGTGCAGTGCGGCTACAACGGCACGCCTGCCAGTTGCATGCAAGGTCATCTCTTCAATCCCGCGCCGCGAATTGGTTTTGCCTGGGATCCATGGGGCGACGGCAAAACCTCCATCCGTGGCGGCTACGGCATCTTTTTCGAACACGGCACCGGCAATGAAGCCAACACTGGATCGCTGGAAGCGAGCGCTCCGATTGTGCTCAGCATGACGCAGCAGCTTCCTGTCAGCTACCCATGCATCGGTAACGTCGGGTACGGGTCCGCGTTCGATCCGAGCAACAGCGCTTGCGTGAGTGTCGTGGGCGGAACCCCGCCCCCACCCGGCTCCGTCTTCCCGCTCGATGTAACTTCCATTCCCACCAAAGCAATTTGGCCCTACGCCCAACAGTGGAGTTTCGGCGTGCAACGAGAATTGTCCCACGCCTTTGTGGTCAACATTGCTTATGTCGGCAGCAAAGGCACTCACTTAACCGTCGAGCGTCAGCTCAACCAGTTGCACCCGTTACCAGCCAACGAGAATCCGTTTGGGCCGAACGAGCCGTTGACCATCACCGACTGCACCATACTTCCCGGCGGGATTACAGGCTCCCCCGGAGATGCTCCCGGGGACGGCACGCATCCATTCTTTCTCGCCAACGGAACCCAAGTAACGCCGCAAAATCCCGCCTACCAGTATTTGCAGGCAGCCTGTACCAATCCCAACATCCCCAATGTCAATTCTCTATCCGGCCGGCCCTACCCGGGTCTCGGAAGAGTTCTCTCGTTACAGAACGTGGCCGACTCTACTTATCACGCCATGCAGGCCACGGTGCGACATGACAGCGGACCGCTCACTCTCGGCGTCTCCTACTCCTACAGCCATTCTTTGGACGATGCTTCGGATCGCAGCGAGCCCATCCTGGTCAATTCGTACGATCTGCGCGAGAACAAAGCCAGCTCGAGTTTCGACGAACGTCATCTTGCCAACATCTACTATGTCTATAAGCTGCCGCTCAAGAATTTTCCGCGCAACTTCGTCGACCTGGTTGAGGAGCGTGGCCCGCAAGACCAGGCGGCTGCGCCCAAACAAAACTGTTGCTCCAAATTATCCAACGAACTTCTCGACGGCTGGGAGTTTTCGGGAAAAACTCTGTTTCAGTCTGGTACGCCCTTCACGGTAATCAACAGCTCCGGCAACACCGGCGTCTCGCTCACCGACAACGCCGGGGTTTCCAGCGGCCTGGGGCTCGCCGCCTCCTACCCCGACGTAATGAAGGAACTGACCACGCCGGGCAACAATTCCAAAAGTTTTGGCCCGCTCATTGGCAATCCTTCCCAGTTTGTCGCTCCGCGCGGGCTCACCTTTGGCGACGCAGGACGCAACTTTCTGAATAATCCGGGGCGCACTAACTTCGACATGGCGCTGCTCAAGCGTTTCAAGATTCGCGAGTCCGGCCAATTGGAGTTCCGTGCCGAGGCTTTTAACATTTTTAATCACACGCAGTTCCGCGTCTACGATCCCGATAACCCGCAGGGCACCATCGGAAATAACGTCATTAGTTGCTATGGCGGTCCGGTAAATTCTGCGGGCTTTAAGGGCAGCACAACCGATTGCGTTACGGGAGCGTCTTTCCTGCACCCGCTCGATGCCCATCGGCCCCGCACCATACAGTTTGGTCTCAAATTAGGTTTCTAGCGGAATGCAGGAAGAAGCGTGCGGACTTTTTGGAAGTGGCATGTATGGAAACATTGACTAAGTATCAAGCGTCGTCTGATTCGCCCCGCGTTTGCGGACCGCAGGTGAAGGGTCTGCTGCTGGCGGTGTTAGCCGCCACCCTGATCATGGCCGGGTGCGGAGGTTCATCTTCCCCCGGCGGCCCAATCCAGCTTTCGCTTTCCGGCAATTGGCAGTTCACTATGGCGCCTCCCGGCGACGGTTCGTTTCTAGGCGGCCTACAAGGCGGCTTTCTGCTCCAGAGCGGCGACTCCGTCACCGGATCCGCTGCCTACGCCGTTTCCTTGCCCGGACTCCTCATCCCCTGCAACATCGGCAACGCTACTATCACCGGTTCCTCCACAGCCATCGGCAACCAAAGCCAGTGGACCATCACCGCCGTAGCCGGCACACAGACTTTCACTCTTACAGGAATTCAGAGTTTCGATGGTACGACGATCGCGGGCACCTATAACTCAACCGCCGGCACCTCAGGCGACGGCGCACCCTGCGGAACTGCCCAGACTGGATTGCAATGGAGCGCAGTTCTCGTGCCCCCGATCACCGGAAACATCCAGGGAAGTTTTCACAGCACGGGCGGCGCCGCCGGCCTCACCAATCAGGATTTCCTGGTGTCAGGTTCCCTCATCCAGGCGCTGAACACCGGAGCGAGCAACGCCGCCGTCTCCGGCACTTTGAACTTTACCGAGCCCGGAACTGATGCCAGCGATTACCCGTGTTTCGCCACCGCGTACGTCTACGGTCAAATCAGCGGCAATTCCGTTAATCTGCAAATCGTAGGATCTGCCGAATCCATCCTCGGTGCGATCGGCGAAACTCCCGGTTCGAATGGAGTGACAGGCCTTGATCCCGTCACCTTTGACTCTGCCCTCGGCGGCTACATCCTTCATTCCGTCGGCCCATCTTACTTAGTTGCTACTAACTCCTGCCCCGGCAGCGTGGACAGTATAACTACCGCCGGAGACTATGGCGATATCTGCCTTTCAGTGGGAATCCCATTGGGAAGCGTGAACGCGTGCCAGGAACCGATCACTCTGGTTCCGGCCGCTGTAACCTTAACCTATCCCCCGCCGCCTCCGGCGACTACATCGACACAGACGGTCACGCTGGCAAACTCCTCCGGTGGCGCAATGAGCGGTTTGACGTTCACATTTGCCAACGTCCCCGCGACCGCAACCAACTTTACCGAGACCGATAATTGTGGCCCCGGCGGTGTTCCCGCCCAGGGAGAACCGTTCTCACTCGCATCCGGTGGTTCGTGCCTGATCACCATCACCTTCACTCCGCAATGCGGGGCGCAGTGCTCATCTCCCCTGACCGCAACCCTTGCTGTTACCAGCCCCGTGACCGCGGACAACGATAACGTTTTTACCGTGCCCATCACCGGCACCGTCACCGGCGAGGACGCCTCGCTGAGTTCCAGCAATGCCATTTTTCAGGTCCCGAATCACCATGCAGAGACTAACTGAACGTCAAATGCCGCGCTGCCCACATCACGGCGAAGTGCCTCAACTGCGGCCTATAAAAGGTCGGAGGCTTTTGTTCGTCGCCGCCACATTGATAACGTTAGCAATGATGCTTTCCGCATGCGGCGGAAGCGGCGCTTCGGGTGGCTCGCAGCCGAGCGGAGCTCTTTCCGGCAACTGGCAGTTCACCGTCTTCCAAAACCCCGATCCCAACTATCCCTCCAATCAACTCTACGGCCTGCAGGGTGGGTTTCTGCTGCAAACCAACGGCTCGTTCACCGGACAAGCCGTTTACTCCGTCTCCAACCTGAGCAGCGAACAAGTCGCGCAGGTCTGCAACGCTGGATCGGCTACGATCACCCAAGCAAACGTTGGCGGCCAGACCGTCCTCACTGCCGTAGCCGGTTCACAAACCTATGTGCTGACAATAAGCCAGAGCTCCAACACCTCAATATCGGGGACCTACACGGCAACGCAGGGTACCGCCTCGGATGGTTCGGTTTGCGGAATCGGAACCAGCGAATCCGGACCACAGAATTGGCAGGCAAATCTCGTGCCCCCGCTTACGGGACCCATCGCCGGCAGCTTTCACAGCACGAGTGGAAACTCAGGACTCAACGATCAGGATTTCGCCGTGTCCGGCGTACTCACCCAAGGCCAGAACATCGGGGCCAGCAGCGCGACCGTCACCGGCACCTTGAACTTTACAGGGTACCCTTGCCTCTCGACTGCGTCCGCTACCGGCCAAATCAGCGGCAATTCCGTTCTTCTTCAGTTGATCGGCACGAACGGTTCCACCGTGGGTCTGATTGGCCAACCGCCTGCCTCTGCCAACACTGGTGTCAATCCCGTTACCTTCGACGCCGTACAGGGCGGCTACATTCTGCACGGCCTTCAACCCACCTACATGGTGCTAACCAGTTCATGCCCCGGCTCCGGCCTTAATAACACAACTTCCGCAGGAGACTCAGGGGCGATCTGTCTGGCATTGAACAGCACCACCACTTGCCGGCAACCAATCACGCTGTCCCCGGCCGCTCTAACCTTCCCCGCTCAAATGTTGGTGGACTGTGGTACGCAGCCCAATTGTGCATCACCCGTTCAAGGCAGCCCCGGCAACCCAACGTCTCAGACCATCACTCTGACCAACAATTCCAACTCGACTCTGAGCGGTCTAACGCTGACGGCGCAAGACGGCGGCAACAGTTCTCCCTTCGGCGGCTACAGCGATTTCACCGGTTTGCCCAGTTTCATCGAGACCGACGCGTGTGGCCCAGGAGGCGCCTTTTCCAACGGCCAACCTTTCGATTTAACTTCCGGCCAGTCTTGTGCCATTACCGTAACCTTCACCCCGCAAGAAAGCTGTCCCTGGTTGCCGTTCGGAAGTCCGCCGTCTCCTGGGGGGGCTGCGCCGGAACATTGTCCCTTGCCGATTCAGAACTATTACGTACAAGTCAGCGTCCCTGACGACTCCAACCCTGACGGTGTGAAAGCCTTCGCGGCCTCCGCCTCTGGCGTGGGGCTAAGTTCTATCCAACCCTCGACTCCCGAACTCGATTTCAGTGCCGAAAACCAGTCGAATCCGGCGGAGGCTAGCCCTTCTCAATCCCTGTCATTCACCAACTACAGTGCGAATCCGGTGCCTATCCTTGGCCCAACCCCTTGCACGAACCCATATCAGAACGGCAAGCCGGTTCCGCTCAAGTTTCCACACCCGCTTACCGAAAGCAGTCCGGTTGCCGGGCTGCAGGTACTGGGCAGCTCACCGGGCACTCCATTTTCCATCAGTCCCGATGGTGCCACCATCGAGTACAGCTGCGACAGCGACCCCGGTACGGTTTTGCCCAACTTCCAGATCTCCGCCGACACCTGCACCGGAACCTTGCTCGCTCCTCAGGCAAGTTGCACCCTGCAGCTGACCTATGTCCCGCAGCCCAACACCGATCAAAACAGCGGTCTGGATTATTTTCTCCAACTCAACACGGTCCAGTGTTATGGCGCAGTCACAACGGGATGCGAAATCGATAGCGGACGATTTCCGGTGGAGTTAAAAGCGAATGAACCAAGCCCACTGCGAATGTCTCCCAGCGCCGGCCTGGATTTTGGCGCCCTGAAGAAGGGCTCAACCAGTTCCCCGTTGACCATCAATCTCCTCAACGACCCGACCTTAACGAGCCCGCTGACCGTAACCTTCGTCGGCAGAATATCGGCCCAAGGCAACTACGCTGAAACTGACGATTGCCCTGCCATTCTGGCTCCCGGCGGCAGTTGCACTCTCAGCGTAACCTTCGCACCCACCGGCACCGGCTTCGAATCTGGATTGCTCACCATTAATTACACGCAGCAAGCAAGCGGGGGAGTCATCACCACCGGCAATCCCCAATTCGTCTACCTGCGAGGCACGGGGCAGTAGCACGCCAGTGTATGGCGAAGTTTTGTACGGAAGTGGAAGTTTCAGAAACGTGATGCGATGAAGGCAATAACGAGGATCATGATGCAACTCAATTCCCGGAGGTCGTCTGTGGCAACCCAACGATGGATTCTCTTTCTTGTAGCAGCGGCAATGCTTTCCTTATTTGCCGGATGTGGAGGCAGCACCGCAAACGTCCAGAATCCTCCTCCGCCACCACCGCCCGACGTCACCGTCACGGTTCAGACCAGCGCCTCCTCGATTCCAGTCAGCGGCACAGTAACCCTGACCGCTACTATCACGGGCCCCGCGAACATAGTCAGTGATGGAGTAGTTTGGAACCTGAGCTGTCAGGGCGCCAAAGGCGCCGCCTGCGGCACCCTCAGTAGTCCATCGAGCCAGAGCGGGGCATCGATCACCTTTACCGCGCCCTCCATCCTGTCCGGCAATAGCATGGTCACAGAGATTGTCGCCTACGCGGAAGGATATCAATCGTCCAACTATGTCGCTCCGATTACCATCAACACCTTTGACAGCAGCTTACAAGCAGGCATCTACGTGCTCCAGGCCCAGGGCGTTGACTCCAACAATAACCCCTACCAGATTGCAGCCGCCCTCCAGTTCGATGGCCAGGGAAACATTAGAAATGGTGAGCAAACCGCCAATTACCTCGCGACGGGTTCCCTGACGGACACCAATCTCACCGGCACCTATTTCCTCGGCAACGATGGAAGGGGACTGATCACCCTCAACACCAACGACATCAACATTGGCGGGAATGGCATCGAGACCTTCGCATTCGTGTTCCTGAATCCGCAAGGTAGTCCGCAGAATCCCCAGGCTCTGGTCTCCCAAGTTGATATAGGAAATGCAGCCACCTTCGCCTCCGCCGTTGGAACCTTGGATCTGCAGGAAACTAGCGTCGCCGCGCCCTTGGGAAGCTACGCCTTCGTGGTGAAGGGCGCCAACGTGGTCGAAAACGCGCCCTTCGCTCTCGGCGGCGTCCTTAATATTCCATCCGGCCAAACCGCGATCTCGGGCGTGACCGACGAGATCATCGGCGAGCATCTGAAGCTCGGCGATGCATCCTTTGCAACCGGCTCGCAGCTCTCGTCGTCTCCTGACAGCCTGGGCAAGGTCACATTCAATCTGGTTGGCCTGCTCGACGGAATCCACCCCAAGGCTGTAACCGCCGTCTTCGCCGGTTACATCGTCGACGCCACTCACATCGACTTGATCGAAACCGACACCGCCGCGGGCGGCACCGTCAGGCCGTTAGCTCTGACCGGCGGACTCGCCCTTGGCCAGAACACGGGCAGCTATGGCAACTTCAACAACGCATCCTTCGATGGTCCTTACGTCTTCGGAGTCACCGGCGTTGACCTCTCCCCGCTCAACAGCAGTTTCACCCCATCGACCTGGACCACAGCAAACCTGTTCACCGCCGATGGCAACGGTTGCCAGAACGATTCTTGCAACGGCTACACCGACACTTTCCTGCAGCAGAATTGTGTCCAATCTACCTGCAAGAAGGGAGCAATTCCGGGCGCTCAGATCAGCGCGCAATTCGCCGCAACCTACGCGGTCGATTCCTCAACCAGTTCCTGCGGGGCGACCAGCGGCAGCGTAGTCGCAGGGACCGGCCGCGCCTGCCTCATTCCCAGCAGCTTCACTCCCGCGCCTGATCCCTCCTATGAACCCGAGCTCTTTATCTATCTGACCAGTCCCAGCGGCGCGGGCGAGGCGCTGGTGCTTGGCATCGGAGACGTCGGACCCCAGCCCAATCTTCACTATCCCTCGATTGGAACCGGAATCGCTTATCCGCAATCGACCATGAATCCCGCGTTCAGCGGCGATTACGGATTGAGCTTCACCCAGCAGAATGGCACCGAAAACGACGGCACTGGCCAGATGAATGCAAACTCGGCCGGACAAACTCTTTCTGGTTTCGCCGATAGCAGTACGAACTCGGGTCTTCCCAGCTTGCCAGACCAGCAATTCGGCGGCTCCTTCAATTCCCCGTCGGCCAACGCTCCATTCGCGGGCACTCTGGGAAATGTCAACCAAAGTAGCGCATTCACGGTTGCCAACACCACGACCAATGAATTCTCGGTGGATTACTACTTCATCGATCCAAGTCACGGCTTCTTCATCGAAACCGACCTGGTGAACCCGAGTCCCGGATCAGCGCAAGTTTCTTTCGGCTATTACGCCGTGCGAACTCCATTGTGCGAAAGCTGTCCGTAACAGGCGGTGTCTCGGTTTCACGAAACCACCAAGGACGCGAAGTTGCGACGATGGAAAGCGAATCGAGACCCCTATACCACGGTCTTTTGGAATCAAAGATTTAGCGGGAAAAAATTGCCAGATCTTTGAGGAATAAGGACTTACTTGTAAGGTATTTATTCGTCAAAGACTTAGGTGGTTTGATCGGCACCGAGCACAGAACACGATGAGTGGAGTGCACCGGCTGACGGAAGCTCAGAGCTTCGCTTCCTTCCCTTGCTTTCCTTCTGTCGCACCGGCCTGTTCCTCAGCTCGCTTGGCGTCGCGCTCGCGTCCGAGGCCGCGATAGGCTTGCGCCAGCAATCGCCACGCCGCGGCATTTCGCGGATCACTCTTGGTCAGCGCCTCCAGGTCAGGCAAGGCTCCCGCAAAATTGGATTGCAAAATCTGCGCTTCGGCCAATCCCAGCCGCCCCTCGCTGTTATTCGAATCCGCCAGCAGCGCCGCTTCGAACTGGTCTTCCGCTTTCTTCGCGTCCTTCAGTTGCAGGTAAACGCGCCCCAGGTCCAACCGTGCCAGCGTTTGACTTGGCGCTTGCTTCAGCCCAAATTCGAGCGCATCCCGCGCCCCTGCCAAATCGCCCGACATCTCCGCCGCCTGGCTCCATTCAAATGCCCCTGTCGCATCGTAGGGACGCAGTTCACAGGCCCGCTTCAAATGGACAGCGGCCTTGGCAAAATCCCCCGCGGCCAGTTCCAGTTCGCCGAGTTGGCGCAGTGCTGTCGGTGAGCTCGGATCGAGTTGCAGCGCTTTTTCCAAAAACTGCCGCGCATCACTCCGCCGATTGTCGTCGCTGGCCAGCATGGCGTTATGCAAAAGATTCTGCACTTCGACTTTGTCTTTCGGATCCGGGAGGGTCTCGCCCCGCTTTTCGAGGTCGCTCCGCGTCGGCAGTTTCGCCTCCCACTTCGCTATTTCGGCCTGCATGGCCTGCGCTTTGGAGGAATTTGAATTGCCCGCAATATAGAGGTTCTTCAACTCCTTGGGGTCGGACTGAAGGTCGTAAAGCTCGGGCCGTGGAGCTTCGATCCATTTGGCATTGTCGGCCCGCAAGGCGCGCAGAGGAGCCCACTCCCAGTGCAGTGGATAGTCGGTCTCGGCGAAAAGTTCGCGACTCGAGGACGCCGCCGTCCTCCCGTCAATTAAAGGTAGCAGCGATTCCCCGTTCAACTCCGCCGGCGCAGCCACGCCCGTCGCCGAAAGAACAGTCGGAAGAATGTCGGTGGTGCGGACCTGGGTATCAATCGCGCTGCCCTTCTGGCGATGAGCAGTTCCCGCAGCGGTCGCTGGCATTTTTACGATGAGCGGAATGTGCAGCGTGGAGTCGTACAGAAACAGGCCGTGCGTGTCCTCTCCGTGCTCGCCCAGCCCTTCGCCGTGATCGCCGGTGACGACGATGATGGCGTTGTCGTAGACGCCCGCTTTTTTCAGGAATCCAATCCAATGTGCCACGGCGGAATCCGCATAAGCGATTTCGCCGTCATAAAGATGGTCTTTGTACTTCTCGAAAAACGGGGGCGGCGGCTCGTAAGGATCGTGCGGGTCGAACAGATGCACCCAAACAAAGTGAGGACCGTTGCGGTGTTTCTCGAACCAGGCTTCGGCGTGCTCGACGACTTCCATGCCGCGGCGCTCGACCCGGTCCCAGCGCTCCTTATTATTGTTACCAGTAGGATTCTTGCCCTCGGCATCCTGGTTACCGGACTTAGGGAAGTTGTCGTAAAAATCGAAGCCGCGGTCGAAGCCGGGAGCGAGGGTATTGCTGTCGAGAATCACGGCTCCGATGAAAGCCGCGGTTTGGTAGCCGTGCGCCTTGAGCAATTCCGCCGCCGTGACATGCTGGGGTGAAAGCGGAACTCCAAAATCGGTGACGCCGTGGACGCTGGGCAGCAAGCCGGTAAGAATCGTCGCGTGCGACGTATTCGTAATCGGACTATGCGTAAACGCCTGGGTGAAGCGGACACCATCGTTGGCAAGCGCATCCAATGCCGGAGTTTCGACCTGCTTGTATCCGTAGCAGGCGACATGATCGGCCCGCAGCGTATCAATCGTAATGAGGTACACATCCGGCGACGAGTTTGATGGGGCGGGAGTCTGGGCCCAAACCCCCACAGCCACTGCCACTAAGAAAAAAATTAAGCCGATTCGCTTCATCGTAGGCACAATCTATCATAGCGTTTGGGAAGCGGAACCCTGAGGGGGCTAAACAGGTTGGGGAAAAACTCGATTGCTCGACGCAGTCGTTCCCTCAGCGGCTAAAGCCGCATTGATTCTGCGCTAGTTACGGTGCGGCTGAAGCCGCACCCTTTCAAAACAGAATCAAAACGTGAGTGTTTCCGCAGGATGTGAAGGCCGTGCCCTTCCCAAGACCGATTCATGAAACACGCTCTAAGGAGTACTCGTGGACGCCAAAGATTTCCAAAAAATGTTTGCCTACGACGAGTGGGCCAATCGCGAATGCATGGCCGCGATGCGCGCAGCGAAGTCCGTTCCGCCCGAAACGCTCGCACGCATGGCTCACATTCTCTCAGCGCAAAAGCTCTGGCTGGAACGCATTCTGAAGCAGCCGCAGAGCATGAAGGTATGGCCCACTTCCACGCTTGAAGATTGTCTAACGCTGGCCGGCGAGATGCGGTCGGCGTGGCAAACTTATCTGGCGCGGATTGGCAGTCACTTCACCCCCGGCTCGCTCAACGATCAAGTCGAATACCGCAACAGCAAGGGCGAACCGTGGTCCAGCCGCGTGGAAGACATACTGACGCATGTGCTCTTTCACTCGGCGTATCATCGCGGACAGATCGCGTTACAAATGCGCGCCGGCGGCACGGAGCCCGCCTACACCGATTTTATTCATGCCGTGCGCCAGGGATTCATAGACTAGAGATTTTCACATTTTGTCATCCCAAACAAAGTGACGGAAACGGCCTCTTCGAGTTTGTCATCCCGAACGAAGTGAGGGATCTGCAGTTCATCACATCGGCCAAACCTCTCAACGCAGAGCACGCCGAGAGTACGCCGGGATCGCAGAGGTAATCAGGTTTAACCAGGAACGTCTCTGCGCTCTCTGCGTCGTCTTGCTCCGCGTCCTCCGCGTTAAGGGTTTGCGTGACATCACAAGGCCCGGGCCTGTGCGCCCCTCCTGAGGTACATTAGAGGACGATGGATCGTGGACAAATCCTGCACGTCTACCTGCCGGCGCTCGTCGGCCTCGTGGCAATCGCGGAGATATTTCGCGCCGCCCCGGCTCCGCATGGACCGCTTCGCCTGCTAGGGCTTTTGCTCGCTCTGATCGGCCTGGCCGGCACGATTCTCGCCCGCCATACGCTCGGCCAATCGTTCTCCTGGGTTCCGAAAGCGACTGGCTTGGTCACCACCGGCATCTATTCGCGGATTCGCAACCCCATCTATGTTTCCGGAATGTTCTTAGTGGTCGGCATAGGTCTCATACTGAAGCGGCCAGAAATGGTGGTGATCATAGCGGTCTTGATTCCCATGCAAATCCTCCGCGCCCGCAAAGAAGCCGCCGTCCTCGAAGCCAAGTTCGGAGACGCCTATCGTGAATACCGCAAGCGCACATGGTTCTGAGGTGTGTCAGGTATCAGGTATCAGGAAAAACAACCCCTCAGGCCTGAGACCTGACACCTGACACCTGAGACCCGGCACCTGACACCTGTCCTCCGCTGCTATCATTTCAGCAATGAGATCGTCCGCGACTAAATTGCTCCCGGTATTTTTCTGCGTTCTGCTAGCCGCTCGCCTCCAAGCCGCCGAAGAACCTGCGCCCAGCCCGCTCCCGGCACCCGTTTCGAACAACGCGGTTGCGATCACCCACGGCCAGGGCGGAGCCAAAATTTATACCTTCATGGGCATCGGCCCCAAGAAAAGCTGGGACGCGGTCTCGACCAGCGCCTACGAAATGGATGTCGCCACGGGCAAGTGGAAAGAGATTCGACCCGTCCCCGGCGTAGCCGGACGTTTGGCGGCATCGGCCATAGCCGTCCAAGATCGGGTCTTCATCTTCGGAGGCTACGTAATCGACGCGCAAGGTGGAGAGAGCACGGTCTCAGACGTCAATATCTTTGTCCCCGCCGAAAACCGCTACTACCGCGGCCAAGACATTCCCGTGCCCGTCCAGGATGCGGTAGCAGGCCTGTATCGCGAGCGTTACATTTTCCTTATCGGAGGATGGTCCACGGCCGAGGCCGGATCAAAAGGCGGAGCGGTGCGCAACGTTCAGGTGTACGACACCGAAAAAAATGCCTGGCTCCAAGCCACGCCGATTCCCGGCACTCCTGTCTTCGGCCATGCGGGCGCCATACTCGGAGACACCATCGTCTACGTCGACGGCGCTTACAAAAATCCCTATGGCAATCCCAAGTTCCCAGCCTCCCGCGAATGCTGGATGGGCAAGCTCCCAAGGCGCGGCGACCTCACCAAAATTGAATGGACCAACCTTCCCGTCCACCCCGGCAACGCCCGCTTTCGCATCGCCGCCGGCGCCGGACTGGTGGGGAAAAAAGATCCCAGAATCTATTTCTCCGGCGGCAGCGACACGCCCTATGACTACAACGGAATCGGCTACAACGGCCGTCCCGCCGGGCCTTCCCCCGTCACTTTTGCCTTCAACGTCTACACCGAACAATGGGAAACGGTAGAAGAGAACACTGCCGAGCCCGCCCTGCAGCCAGCAATGGGTCCGCCAACGATGGGTCCGCCAGCGATGGGTCGGCCAACAATGGATCATCGCGCGCTCCTCGTGACCCACGCCGGTAATCTGGTCATCGTCGGCGGCATGGAAAAAAATCAGCAGGTGACATCCCAGGTAACACTTGTAAGACTGGGCTCCGGCAAGTAACCTTAGAACTGCGCTAAGGGACACATTCGGTGGGGTTTCCGGTGTCCGGTGCAGGGTGTTTTACGCTCACAGCCCTAAGCCCATTTATCACGAAATCGGGTGATGCCCATCACGGCAGAGCCTCGCCATCAAGCATCTAATTAGCTCAGTCGCAATTCTGCGGCGTCCTGTTTTTTGACAATCCGTATAACACCTAAAAATTCGGAGGAAAGACTATGAGTCCTGTCATGGAACCGCCCAAAAAGAGTGCTGGGGCGGACTACACCCATCAAATTCTCAACCTAGTCAAAGCCAAAAATCCAGCTGAACCCGAATTCCACCAGGCCGTAATGGAAGTGTTCGATTCATTGAAGCCCGTGTTGGAACGCCACCCCGAATATCACGAAGCCAAGATCCTGGAACGGATCACGGAGCCCGAGAGAGTCCTGATGTTCCGCGTGCCCTGGTTTGACGACCAAGGCAAAGTGCAAGTTAACCGCGGCTTCCGTATCGAGATGAACAGCGCCATCGGCCCCTATAAAGGTGGATTGCGCTTCCATCCCTCGGTGAATCTCGGCATTCTGAAATTCCTGGCGTTCGAACAAGTCTTCAAGAATTCGCTCACCACGCTGCCCATGGGCGGCGGCAAAGGCGGAAGCGATTTCGATCCCAAGGGCAAAAGTGACAACGAAGTCATGCGCTTCTGCCAGAGCTTCATGACCGAGCTTTGCCGTCACATCGGCCCTGACACCGACGTTCCCGCCGGCGACATCGGCGTGGGCGGACGCGAAATCGGCTTCATGTTCGGCCAATACAAGCGGCTGCGCAACGAATTCACCGGCGTTCTCACCGGCAAAGGCCTCTCCTGGGGAGGTTCGTTGATTCGTCCCGAAGCCACCGGCTACGGCTGCGTGTACTTCGCCGAAGAAATGCTGAAGACCCGCAAAGACAACCTGAAAGGCAAAATCTGTCTCGTCTCGGGCAGCGGCAACGTCTCGCAATACACCGTGGAGAAGCTGCTCGATCTGGGCGCGAAGCCCGTCACCCTGTCCGATTCCGATGGCGCCATCTATGACGCCGACGGCATCGACCGCGACAAGCTAGCCTGGATCATGGACCTCAAGAACAACCGCCGTGGCCGCATCAAGGAGTACACGGAAAAATTCAAGAAAGCCATCTACAGCGCCACCGACAAGAAGCTGGACCACAACTGGCTGTGGAACATCAAGGCCGATTGCGCATTCCCCAGCGCCACTCAAAATGAGATCAACGCAAAAGACGCGGCGAACCTTATCAAGAATGGCGTGAAGGTAGTCAGCGAGGGAGCGAACATGCCGAGCACCCTCGAAGCAACTCATCTGTTCCTCGAAGCCAAAATCCTGTACGGACCGGCCAAAGCCGCCAATGCCGGCGGCGTAGCCACTTCCGGATTGGAAATGGCGCAGAACAGCGCGCGTATTTCCTGGACCCGCGAGGAAGTCGATGATCGTCTGCACAAGATCATGATCGCCATCCACAAGAACTGCTACGAAACGGCCGAGAAATACGGCACGCCGGGCAACCTGGTGAACGGCGCGAATATAGCGGGCTTCCTGAAAGTCGCAAACTCGATGCTGGATCAGGGGTTAGTGTAAGCAGATTGTCGCTCGCTTCACTCGGAATTGTAATTCCGAGCGGAGCGAGGGATCTGCAGTTTGACCGAGCAACGAATGACGCGGGAGGGAAGTATCCTCCCGCGTTTCTCTGCAAATAGACACTCTCTGTCTCCAAGTCGTCTGCCATGGCCGTGCTGACGCGCGGCAGAAACTTCTCCCGGAATTGTAACTACACAAATTGTAACTACAGAATGTTTCACGTGAAACACTTTGTAGTTACAATTTGTGTAGGTACAACATGCATGGGAGGGGCAATAGGAGAAGAAAACGCGAACAGCACCGCCGGCGCGTAGGCGTACAACAGGCGAACAAAATATTGTTTGCCATACAAGTATGTACGTACATGCCGCGCAGAGAGAACATACGAAAGGGGTTCGGCGATTTCTGGAGGCTCAAACGGGGCTTGACAAGGCGTGCTAGACTCGTTAGCGCAGTTTTGGCCCATCACGAGCGGGGTGCGCCACTTCTCGCGCTTTTTGAGAAGTGGGCCCGCCGAACCGCCGGGACAGCCCCCATCGGTAGTGGACCCCATCTCTAAACTGTCCAAAGTAAGGAATATATGCTAAAGTAAGGAATCGAAATTTGCTATGCAAAAGCAAGCAAAAATCACGAGCAAAGGCCAGATCACCGTTCCTATCGAAGTCCGCCGCCTCCTTGGCGTTCGCGAGGGCGACCGCCTGCTGTTTGAGAGCGACAGCAACGGAGTGCATATCCGGCCGGTTCGCAGCCAAAGTGTATTCGAGAAGTACCGCGGTATCGGCAATCCCGGAATCCCATCCGGCAAGAAGGCGATCAATCGATGGCTGCGCGAACTGCGCGGTCACATCGACTGATCGCATCCAGTCACAATGACAACCGCGATCGACACCAACGTCATTGTCGCCCTGTGGGACTTGGACTCGTCCCTCTCTTTGGCCGCTCGCGCCGCTCTTGATGCCGCGTTCCATGGCGGAAATCTTACCGTGGCTGCGCCTGTGTTTGCCGAGCTCATCGCCGCCCCGGGCCGCACCGAAGAGTTCGTTGGCGCGTTTCTTGAAGACGCGGGGATAGCTATCGACTGGCATCTGAATGAAGCAATCTGGCGGGCTGCCGGCCTTGCTTTCCAAGCCTACGCAGAACGCCGCCGGAAACATCGTGACGCAGGCACTCGGCGAATCCTCGCCGACTTCCTCATTGGAGCCCATGCGGCAATGCACGGTTATCGGCTCTTGACCACCGATGTCCGTCTCTATCGAGCAGCATTCCCATCTCTGAAAATAGCCACTCTCTAGCATCTTCCCGGAAATAGGGGTGCGCACCTCTCGCGCTTTTCGAGAAGTGGCCTGCGGAACCGCTGACAGCGCTTGACCCCGCTTTACGCAGCCGGAGGTCGGACCTTCCCGCGCCGCCACAACGCCAGTGGTGGCGGGATTAGCCAGCGGTGGGATTCGTTCCGGATATGAAAAATAGGCAGGGCGATGGTGATCAATATCAGGCCAAAAAGACTGCCGTTCGCGGCAGACCATAGAGGGGTCCAGATTGGAAAGAACATTGAAAGCAACAGAAATAGGAATTCTCCAAAAGTCAATGCCGCCCGAGTACCAGGGCCAAAGGACGCCACAGTGATGAACCAAGGCGCAAGCATCCAGATTCCCAGTAACTGATACAACGCTGATGACGGGCCAACTGTGTCCACCCTACGCCTCCGAAAGATCCACCAGTAAAAGAGTAGCGTCATGGTGGGACATGCGAGAGTCATCCACACCCACGCGGAGTTCGATCTGTTAAAAGCGACAAAGAGAGCAACGTCCGGCAGCCAGAAGCTCATTGCTCCACAAAAAAAGCTTATCGATGCAGCTCGAACTGATGTCATGGCGGTGTGCCACTTTAACTGGGCAGTATAACGCGGGTTTGTATCTTAACTTCGACCGAAGTAACCATGGGTACGCCACTTCTCGCGTTTTTCGAGAAGCGGTCGCGGGCTTCTGAAAAACTCGCTTGCGGGCCGCGTCGTTCCCTCAGCGGCTGAAGCCGCATTGATTCTGCGCTGGTTACGGTGCGGCTGAAGCCGCACCCTTTCAAAGCAAAGTCAAAAACTGGGTTTTTCCGCAGCCTGTTAGGTAGAAAAAAGGGGGAGTTACAAGCCTACCGGGCCCGAGCCAGGACCAGCGTGACATCGTCGGGCTGTTCGGCGTCCCCGATCCAGTCAGCTACGGCTCCGGCCACAATCTCGGTAATCCGCTCCAGCGGCAGATGCCGATTGTCACGCACCAGTTGGATGAGCCGCTCGTCTCCGAACTCGCCGTAATCGTTTTCCGGTTCGGTCACTCCATCCGTGTAGGTGACCAACAGGTCGCCCGGACGCAGTTGCACGGTCGCTTCGGGGAAACTCAAATTGTCGAACAGGCCGACCACGGTGCCGCCGCAGTCCAGCAGTTGCGCCGCTCCATCATCGGAAATCAAAATCGGCTGCAGGTGACCGCCGTTGGTGTAAGTTAGCCGCCGCGTGGCTCCATCGTAGACGGCCAAAAATAATGTCGCGTACTTCGCCGCCGGAGTGCTTTCATAAAGCTGATGGTTCAAAAGCGCCAGCAGAGTTGCCGGAGAAACATCGGCTCCACGCGACTCGGAAGCCAGCATTAACCCGGAACCCACAGCTACGCCGACGGTCGCCGCCTCGCGCAGCACGGGCACGTCCTCGATGCTGTACGCCCGCACCGCCGAGTAGATAGTCGCCATCAGCAGCGCCGCCGAAATTCCCTTCCCGCTGATGTCGCCGACCGCCAGCATCAAACGGTCCGAATTCAGCGAGACGAAATCGTAGTAGTCTCCGCTTACGGTCCGCGCCGGACGGCAGAAGCCGTGCACTTCGAGGGTATCGAGCTGCGTGATCAACTTGGGATAAAGCTGCGCCTGCACTTCCTGTGCAATCGCCAGTTCGCCTTCCAGACGCTGCTTCTGCTTCTGCTCCTCGACCAGGTTCTCGATCGAAGTGGTCATGGAGTTAAAGGAATTCGCCAGCGTCGCCAGCTGATCCGTAGACTGCACTGTAATGCGATGGCTGAAGTCGGCGCGATTGACGTAGGTGGTGCCTTCGTAGAGTTGGCCCACCGCCGACGTGATGCTGCGCGTAAGTTTCGTGCCGACATACAGCGCCAGCAGCACTACGATCGCGAACACAATCGCAATCAACGACAAAATAGTTTCCAGGCCCTTGGCATAATCCGCTCGCGACCCAAACAGGGTCGCAAACAGCATCGAGTATCGCGTCTCGACTTCGGCGATTGCTCCCACGGGACGCCGCGTTCCCGTGGCCCAATCCACCACCTCCAACGGAATCCTTAGAGTGATGGGGCGATCGAGTGCGTTGGCCGCCGGCGGCATCGTGCCCGCGGTGAAGGATTGCGCCATCGGTTTCTCGTCGGCGAATCCCAGGAACGGAGTCGACTTCGCAACCGGACTCTCGGTTCCATAAACCGCAATCCGTCCCAGGTCGCTCGCGATCTGCTCGACAAAAATCTTGTCCAGCGGCTCGCTCGAAATCACGCGCAAGGACTGCAATTGCGGCTGGGGTTGCGACCCGGGCGTAAGCACCGTCTGTGTGCGCAGACAGAGTTTGCCGTGGTCGCTGACGAGATCGCCGAAATCCCCGTTGACAAACGGAGGAGAATCAGGGCCAGGCACGCCTTCCGGCCCTGAGCAGTAAGGCTGCGGCTGGTTTCCGTACCACGCACACACTTGCCGTCGCGACCACTCGGGACGATGCGGTCTGGTCTGGCCGAGAATTACAGTATCCAGATTTCCATGATCCGAAATCTGCGTCGCCAGATGATGGGCGATGGCGCGGTTGGCGGCCTCCATGCCGCGCAAATGAGTGGTGATGTTGGAAGTGACGGCAAAGCTGGCGAACTGTCCGGCAAAAAGATAAAGCGTGATCAGCGAAATCATTACCAGCAGAAAAACCGGAATCACGCCAATAAAAACATAGGTAACGATCAGCCGGTTGCGCAGACGCCAGAGCAGTTTCACGCGCAGCCGCCGGTATCCGGCAATCGCGAACAATACGATCGCCACGCCGCTGAGGAAGTTTACCCAACCTTCCAGACTGTGCGAGGTTGCCGGACTCACGCGGCGCGCCAGCGCCCAGACGCCGACCAGAACCAGTTCGAGCGCCACCACGTAGAGCGCTGCCGTCTCGACCCAGCTCTGGGGCCAGAGCCCTTTGTCGCGCAGCTTGCTCTCGAGTTCCAGAGAGATCAGTCGCATTCCGTTGCCCGATTTGCCGCCTGCTTAAGCCCTACTATCGCAGGCCCGCGTGCCTGCCGTCATATTTCAGGATAGATGTCGAAAAAGGCCGAGAGACTCATCTTGAGCTGCTTCTCGATCTCGTTCTTGCCGCCCTCGAGAATATGCATCGCCACGTGCGCCTCGCGCCCATTCTTCAATTTGACCGTAGCCGCAGTGACCTCCGCGACCTCGTCGGAGGGCAGCAGGCGCAGACCGTAAACCAATGTAAGGTTTGCCATCCAACGATTGTAAGCCAGAGGATGCGAGGCAGGGATTGTGCGTCAGAAGCCGTGACCGGAGGCCCGAGCCCGAGTTCTCAGTTCTCGGTTCTCAGTTCTCAGAAAAATCTTCGGGTTCACCGAGAACTGAGAACTGGGAACTGAGAACTGAAAACTGAGAACCTTCTAGCCTGGCGGCCACTGCAGCGAACGGCCGCCGATCAGGTGCACATGCAGATGAAAAACCGATTGGCCGGCGCGCGGTCCGACATTCAGCACCGTGCGGTAGCCATCTTCAATCGACCGCTGCCGCGCAATCTGCGCCGCCGCCAGATGGCACCGTCCGACCAGTTCCGCGTCTTGCGCGGTAGCTTCTTTCAAGCCAGAAATATGTTTCTTCGGGACCACCAACACGTGGGTCGGGCCTTGTGGATTCAGATCTTCAAAAGCGAAGGTGTGTTCGTCTTCGTAAACTTTTTTGGATGGAACTTCGCCGCTAATGATTCGGCAGAATAAACAACCCGCCATAAGTAAGTCTCCTCTCGCATGGAATAACGATCGTCCAGCGAGTAATACATCGAGATACGTTACTATTCCCGGTAGTAACCATATCAAGTCAGCGGCATTTTTGCGAAACTGTTTTCAGTCGAGCCGTACCAGGAATACCGATCCTTCCGCTGTTTCTGTCTCGTGGGCGAGAGTGATGGCACGCTGGCGGTCGTCGTCCAATACTCGCACCCGCACCCACCAGGCCCCCACGGGGCTCACAAACTTGATGACTTTTGCCGTCTGGTAGCGCTTCTGCAAGTGCTCGGCTAACTCGGCCGCTTCTTTCTGCCCAGTGAGCGAGCCGATCTGCACCGCCCAGCGTCCGCCGGTATCGAGAGATGCCGGCGCCTGCAGCACTTCGAGCCGGACTTTTGCAGTACCCGGTAAGTACACATCGAGCGCTTTGGCGGCGGCCAGCGAAAGATCGAGGATGCGTCCGGGGACGAACGGCCCGCGATCGGTGATCCGCACCATGGCCGAATTTCCGGTTTTCAAATTCGTAACGCGCACAATCGAACCCAGCGGCAAAGTAAGATGCGCGGCCGTCATGGCGTGCATGTCGTAAAGCTCGCCGTTCGATCCGCGGCGGTTGTGATATGGAGCGCCGTACCAGCTTGCCATCCCCGTTTCTGCAAAAATCGGCTTCGCGCCGGCAGGCACGTTGATCTCGTCCGCGGCGGTCGTTTTTGTTCCCGCGGAAGGCGGAGTGGCAGTTGGATTCTCTTCTGGAAGTGATGGCGGTGGTGGAACTTGCACCTGCGTAGCCTTGTGGCCACAGCCGCTCAAAAGCGCGCTGCCGAGCACTAGAAGGACCTGAAGACAGGCCAACGGCGCGAGCGACCGTGGCCGCGCGTTCTTGGGCGGATGGCTGGAGAAGAGGGCGCTCAAGAATTCTTGCGCTGCTGGGTTTCGAGAAAGTCCGCGAACTTGGAGAGCTTTTCCGCCGCCGTGCGCAGCGCCTTCGAGGAATTCGTCCGCACAGCGGGCACGACTTCGTCGTTCAGATAAGTCACCAGTTCCGACGTCTCTTTTTCCAGAGTTTGGGAAATATTGGCCACCGAGCGATTGATGCGCGCGGAAGCCTCTTCCACCTTGCGGTCGAATTCGGTCATACCCACCCTGCCAGCTTGGATTTGTGTTCACGCGTATACCGCGGTTACCAGGCTTTATTATTATGGTGGCCTCCGTTCCGCCGGTCAATTGGCTTTGTGTGGGAGGCTGGTGTGGTGGCGGGGCTCGGCCCCGCCAGGACGGGGCAAAGCCCCGTCCCCACACGAGCCAAGTCGCGATACAATCACGCCATGCATCCGAGGCTTATTGTCGAATCTCCGTCCGTTTCTCTGATTTTGATGCTGACTTTCGCTTTGCTATCGACGACAGGCTGCACTTTTTACGGCGATCATCCGGCGCGCGCCTTCTCGGAAGCAACCGGAGGCGAGGGTCTGGAGCGTGTTTTTTGGAAGGAAGTGCAAGCGGCGAACTGGGTTGAAGTGGAGCGCGCTCTCGCTTCGAATTACGCGGGCGTAACTCCCGGTGGAACGCTCGATCGCTCGGCCGCGCTGGAGCAGTATCGCGGCTGGCAGTTAAAAGACTACGCGCTCGGCGATTTGAAAACGGAGTTGAACGGATCGACCATCGTCGTGACCTACACGATAACTCTGAACGGCACTTCGAATGGAAGCGCGGGCTCGCAACCGCTTCCGTCAGCGCCGCAACACATGATGACGGTGTGGCAGCAGCAAAAAAAGGGATGGGTCGTCATCGCCCACAGCGTCAGCCAATAATTCGTCAGCCCATAATTAATGATGACCCAGGACGCAGCCGTGGTGAATCGAGACGCGGCTAGCCGCGTCTCTACAGCAATTCATTCCACAATATCTGGCAAGGATCTCGATGGTTTCCGACGCGCGCTGCTGGGCTGGTACGAGCAACATCGCCGCGACCTTCCCTGGCGTGAAACCCGCGACCCTTATGCGATCTGGCTCAGCGAAATCATGCTGCAGCAGACGCGCGTGGCCGCCGTGATTGAGCACTACCGGATATTCCTCGAGCGTTTCCCGAATGTGCAGGCGCTGGCCGCGGCTTCGGAAGAGGCGGTGCTGGCTGCCTGGAGCGGTCTTGGCTACTATCGGCGAGCGCGCATGATGCACCGGTGCGCGCGGCAAATCACCGCGCAGCACGGCGGCTGTTTCCCGCACGATTCCGAATCCCTGCGCGCCCTGCCCGGCATCGGACGATACACCGCCGCGGCCATCGGCAGCATCGCCTTTGCCGAAGCGGTAGCCGTGGTCGATGGCAATGTCGAGCGCGTGCTGCAGAGATTCACTGGCATCAATCTCTCCACGCCGCAAGTCTGGCAACATGCCCAGGCTCTTCTTGCCGAAACCCGGCCCGGGGATTTCAACCAGGCCATGATGGAGCTCGGCGCCACCGTGTGCCTGCCACGTGAGCCCCGCTGCCTATCATGCCCGGTCCGGAAATGGTGTGCGACGCAGGGAACTACGCAGGGAGAGCATCGGCGGACCAGGCAGACTTCCCGCCGAAGCAAGAAACAAATCTGGTGTGCGTTGGAGTGGCGCAAGGGAAAGGCCGGGACTGATGGCAATGGCAATGGTAAAGGCAGCGGCCAGATTCGGCTGGTGCAACGCCCCAGGAACGCTTCGCTCATGCCCGGTATGTGGGAGCTGCCGCAATCGGCGGAGCCTCCGCGCGCGATGCCGGCTGCGGCGCGCTGGCGCACGTTTCGCCATTCCATCACCGTCACCGACTACACAGTTCATGTTTTGCGGAATACTCCCGTCGAGCCTGCGTGGGGACGGGGCCCTTCGGCTCCGCTCGGGGCAGGCTCCGCCCGGCTTCTACACGAATTCGCAAAGGGCAAGTGGGTCGCCATTGACCGCCTGGCGCAGCTTCCCATCACCGGATTGACGCGTAAAATCCTGAGGGCGAGCGATATCATCTGATTAGTGAGGCATTTTTTTGATGAAGTGGCTCGAGCGCCTGTTTGGAGGTCGGAAAGATATGGCAGCATTGGGAGAGGGAGCCAAGGCCCCAGACTTTTCCTTGCCGGCTCTGGATGGCAGCAAGTTCTCACTGCAAGACGCGTTAACGCGCGGGCAAGTGCTGGCGGTGTTCTTCAAGGTTTCCTGCCCAGTCTGTCAATATGCGTTTCCATTTTTCGAACGCTTGCACAAAGCCTACGGGAGCCAGAAAGTCGCGATGGTGGCGGTTTCTCAGGACGACGAAACAAACACCGCCGCCTTTTTGAAAGAGTATGGCGTAACCTTTCCCACGCTCCTCGACGATCCCGCAGCCTACGCGACGTCCAATGCCTACGGCCTCACGAATGTGCCGTCATGGTTTCTCATTGGTCAGGATGGCCAGATTAAAATCTCCAGCGTGGGCTGGGTAAGAGCGGATGTGGAAGATCTCAATCGGCGTCTGGCCGATGCTCACCACACTGGGCTGCGGCGACTGTTTCTTCCCGGAGACGATGTTCGCGACTCCCGCCCTGGTTGAGGCTCCAAAAACTGATCCCGCGGTCGCGGGACGACACAGTTGAAATCGTGCAGATGGCAGACAATTACATGCCGAAGGCAGCAAAGCGACCGAAGGGCGGCCGATCCGCGTTTGATGAGTTGGAAAAAATCAACCGCTGTGTTGTCTTGGGTAGCGGGTGAGTTTGAACGACAAATTCCCCCAGCGGCTAAAAGCCGCTACTGATTTTGCGGCAGTTACGGCACGGCTGAAGCCGTGCCCTTTCAAAACAAATTCAAACTGGCCCACTGCGAGTTTCTTGCGACCGTTACGGCGGAGATTCTCGCTTACACTTGGGTAACTTTGGGCCGGTCGCGGGCCATGCTAGTCTGCTGCTTAGTATCGCAGTTTCAGCAAGTTGCGAGCAGCTTAAAGCAAGAGATACGAGGCGATGCCCAAGCTCCCGATCTTTCGGTTGCGCAATTCTGAACCGCCAACCCGGCCCGATCTTCAGTACCACAAGATCACTCTCGCCTTCAATGGTTTGCAACTGGGCGTAGATAATCTCCGCTACGACGTGTTGCTCAGCCCGCGCATTACGGCCGACTTGAGTTTTCATCTGGCGCGCTACATCTGCCGCTTCGGAGGAGTGGAATCGCTACTCGAAATGGACGTTCCGGTTGCGGCCGAAAGCAAATTCATACGCGCGGCCGAGAGCGCGACGCAACTGCGCAAGCCGGGACCGGCTGATCTGAAATCTCTGCTGGTCTCGATTCATCTCGCCATCCTGAATCGCGCCAAGGCGGAAGGCAATCCGTCGGTCGATGTGCTGGGTCGTCTGGCAGTGCTCAAGTTCATACGCACCGAACTGCAAGCACAGTTTGCCCGGATCCTCGAACAGTGCCGCATGAAGTCGAAGTCTCTGGAGGGTTTCCGGCAAGCGAAAATGCTGCAGACGCAGGAACTCGTTTCCTCATTCCAGGTGCGGAAGAAGATCGTGCTCCGGCGGGCGGGGCAGGAAGTGTTTCACCTGCTGGGCGAAATCGAAAAGGAAACACTGGCGCGGACTCGGCGGTCCTTGCTCGGCGAATCTTTGCCCGGCGATTTAGCCGCCGATTGTTACCGCCTTTTCCTCAACCCGCTGATTCTTACCGAAGATGGCCGCGACGATTATCTCTGCGCCGAGCGCTATTACATGTTCGGCAACTTCGACAAGGATCCCGACCGCTTTCCCATGCTGCGCCAGTTCGCGTTGAATTTTCTGCGCGAACTGGGATACGGCGAAGCCACGGACGATGAACATCTGGAACAGGCGTTCAATGTTCCCGAAAACGCCGCCACGCTGGTCGGTACCGGCAACGGCGAAGACCTGACGCCGGAGGATCGCAGCCGAAACGATCGTCTCGACATCTGGACCCGACTGCTGCAGCGCGCAGGCGTTCTTTCCCACGTCGTTGCTTCGTATGAAGCGGTGCCGCTGCTCGCCGAATATGCGCCGCGGGTAAACCCGCAGCAGATCAAGAACGCGCTGATCTTCCGCGAAGAGTCGGAGCGCGTGGAAAAAATCCTCGCCGAGAGCCGGCTTCATTCCGACCGGCTTTTTGCCGCCATCGGACGCGTCGCCTCCTGCCGCGGTTCAGAGCGCAGCCGTTTCGCCGCTCGCCTGCTGCACGACCTTTTTTGCTACAACCGCGACCTGCGCGGACTGGAAGCGGTGAGCGCCGGTTTTGACAGCATCAATCTGGTGAGCGACGAAAAAGTGCACAAGCTTTCCGCGCTCAACGGCATGCTGTACGAGTTCCTGCCTCCGGAGGACCAGAAACCCGCGGAGGATCGCGTGGTGCACCACGTGATCCTGAAGGCCGACGTGCGTGACTCCTCACGCCTGACGCGCTCGCTCATGGAAAAAGGCATGAACGCAGCTTCGTATTTCAGTCTGAATTTTTACGATCCAGTAAACAAGTTGCTCGCGAAATACGGAGCCACGAAGGTTTTTCTCGAAGGCGATGCCATTATTGTGGCGCTGCTGGAGCGCGAAGGCGAAGCCATGGTAAGCGTGGGTCGGGCCTGCGTGCTGGCATGGGAGATTGTCAGCCTGCAACGCGAGTACAACGAACTGCTGGAACGCTCCGGTCTGCCGCAGATGGAAGTCGGCCTGGGCATCGCCTACCAGGATTCGCCTCCGCTCTACCTCATGGATGGCGAGCACCGCATCATGATTTCCGACGCCATCAATGCCAGCGACCGTCTTTCCTCATGCAGTAAGCGGGTACGCAAAAAAATTGCGCCCGATGCCGGAGTCTTTCAAGTTTACTCGGTGCAGATCGGAGGCGCCGGGAGCAACGGTAATAACGACAGCGCGAGCGCCGAAGCGGGAGCGGAAGAGATGATCCTCAACTACAACGTAGGCGGGATTTGTCTCAGTGAAGCGGCCTTCCGCAAACTACAGCAGGAAATTTCGCTTTCGCCCTGGCGGGCAAATCCCGCAGCGCGCGGCGCCGGACCTGCTAGCTTTGCCGGCCCATGGATCGACGAACAGCGCGAGTTCTTCATCGGCACCGTTCCCATTGCCAGCGGAGTGTTTCGCAAGATCGCGATCCGCAAGAACCGGATCGCCCAGGTCGATGTCCGCGACCTATCGATTTTGCGTTGGACCGACCGCTGCTATTACGAAGTCTGTGCCAACCCCGCCGTGTATGCCGCCTTGCAGGGAGAAAAATCCGCTTCCGCGAAACGCTAGACCGATCTAGGTGGGCGAGGACGCCCGGCTCTCCATCTGCGGTTTAGAAAGTTCGCCGAACGTGGAACGGAATCTCCACCACCGCCTCCAGCGGCACGGGTTTCCCGGCTCTTTCTGCCGGGACGAACTTCCAGTGGGCTAATGCGTTGGTCGCATAAACGTCCAGCCGGTCGTCCGGGCTATAGAGCACGCGGATGCGGCCAACCTTCCCTTCCGAATCAATGACCGCATAGAGTGTCACCATGCCATGCACGTTGGCGCGAATCAATTCCAGCGGATAGCCAGGGTCCGATTTTTCCGTGGCCACCGGCTCCAGCAGTTCTCCGTCTTTTCTCCCGCCATCAAGCTCGGCAAATTTGATCACCCAACTGCCGGTTGACGAATTGAGATTCGGCATGTTGAGCGTCCGGCCATAGACGCGCTTGCCGCCAAAAACCTTGCGGTCCACCTCGGTGATCTTTCCTTCGGGAACCGGCGACGCAGCGCGCGCACCCGGGGCCGCGCCGGAGGATGAAAGGCTCGCCATTTCGCGAGGGTCGTCGCCGCCGGAGTTTGCACCGAGCTTGGCTCCATCGTTCGCCGCGCCCACATACAAACCTGCCGGTAGGGAACCGTTGCTGCGAGGGGCACGACTGCCCGCGCCCTTCGCATCCGATTTTGAGCCCGCAAGATCTGGCGTTCCCGAAGCGCCGGGTTTTCCCTCTGGAGTTGCGGCGAAGGTTCCCCGGCGATTGCCGGCGGGAACCGCGACCGGTCCGTTGGGCACGACGGGATGAATCCCCAATGCGGCCAGCCGTCCACCCGCGTTGGAACTGCCCCCCGCAGCCAAGCTTGGAGGAGGGCCTACGGGTTGCACGCTACCGCCCGGTAAACGTCCGTGGCCACGCGCTGCGAGCGAATGTTGTTCCGCCAGTGTAAGCTGCGGAGCCGGCGCCACTGCTTCACCAGCGCTAATATTCATGGCGCCGACGCGTCCCTTGGTCGACGGCGTCAACTCCGGCGGCGGCTCCACAACCGCGGTTTCAGGCCCGGCCAGTCCGCGCGTGGGACGGGATGTCACGTCCGGAGGCGGCGCAATCACATCCGACTTCATGGCCGCTCGCGTCACGCGGTCCGGCGCAAACTGCACGTCCGGCGTGGGCGCCACGACCTGCATATCCGGTGCGGCCACGCGTTTCAACGAGGCTGGCGTGGCATCCAGCGGAACCGCTGGAAGAATGGCTCCGGTCGCAATAATGTTGGGCAAAGGAACGTCGTGGTCGAGCTTGAGATCGGGCGGCACCACGATGGTTTGCGAGCGGTTGTCCGCTTCCCGGGGAACTGACAGAATCGGCTGCTTGGCGTAAACGGGATCGCCTTTTTGTGTTTCCACCGGTTGCGCTGCGCCCGTGTCGAGCGGCGGCAGATATTCTTCGGGCGTGTAAGTAACCAGCGACGAGCGGTCAAATGCAGAGCGGTCCAGAATTTTCTGTTGTCGAAGCCATGCCAGCGAAGTCATCCATATGAGAACAAGGGCCGCAGTGTGCAACAAAACAGATTGTGCGAACCGGGACCACGGCAGCTTCTGTTGGACAAACACATCCCGCCAGAGATCGAACTCAGGCGTGATCGATGGGACGAGTACAGGACCAAGCACATCCCGAACCTCGGTACCGAATTCCACACCCTCGGGAGCCCGTTCCACCAAACGTCTCAACAGTTTCCTCTCCTGGGATTCCATCTCACTTCCTCTTACTTCCAGCCAACTCCCACGATGGCGCCCCGAGGAAGGCGGGATCCGCGGCGTTCTGGCTGGTTCGCCACGGACGGCTACTCCGTAGAAGGATTATAACTGACGTGGAGATGGAGTCGTATCGGTTCGGATTTTGAGGTTACCAGCTAAGGCAAACGGGTGGGAGGCAGTTCCGTAGCCGGTTCCCGGACCGTGACCGCAACGCTGACAACTGCCTTGCCTCCTCGCCACACCTCAAGATGGTAGGTACCTGCCGGGATGTTTCTGAGGTAGTATTTTCCATCACTTCCGGAGTAGGCGAATTCCGAGGCCCCCTTGCCTGGCGCGCTCAGGCGTACAGCGACGTAGGCAGCGACGGCGTTATTGGCATATAGAAGTTGCCCATGGGCAGTTGCCGCGCTCGCCACCCCGGCGAGCAGAAGGACAAGACATCCGACAATCAATATCCGTCGACTTGTTCTCATAACAGCCTCTCGTGGACAAATCACATGTCGATTCAATGCCAGCACGCGAGAATCGGAGTGCGTCTATTGCACCTTGGTCAGAACGATGGGCTTTCCGATTGAAATCTGATGATGAGTTTCATCAAATGTCACCTGATAGTCCTGTCCACCAAAGGCGCCTAAGTGTTTGTTGTCCGGGTCGAGCGGAACGTCCACTGTTTCATACCCATCCACGGCGACAATCAGCCTTTGTATGTCGATGGCTCCGGTGTGCACCCGCGGAATGGCTACGATCATCTGAAGTGAGCCGGAAGGGTCGATATCCGCCGTCGGGGGTTTTACGAGCACCATTGCCTGGGTGGGAGAAGGGTGGTTCGCGGGCGTGCCATCGAATGCGATTTGAGCCACCACGTTCCAATTGTCCGACCACGTTGGTTCCAGCAGGGATTTGGCCACGGACCACGATATTAGGACAGTGACGAAATAGCCGGCGAAGGCGCCGCCCAGTTTGACCGTGAATCCCTTGAACGGTCCCTGCACATCCGCCGAACTGGGCAAGAATCGGAACAGCAAGAATGCGGGAATCAGCGGCAGCAGGAGGATTAACAGCATGTAGACGAAGTCGATGCGCATGGTCCGAACCTCGGAGACCTCGCTGATGAAATTCCCCGTACAATATCAGTAGTGATTTCTATCGGCATTTCGTTTCAAGCGCATTCGGAAAATCTGATGGAGCCGCCTGCGCCTAGACCAGGAAGGTTGCCGAAGAGCTTCTCTTGACTGGTTTTCTATTTTGCGAGCGGGTGGTTTAGGCTTCAGAAGCGAGGTAAGGATGTCGATCCGCACAATCCGGTCCACCGCCCTACAATCCGCTGGTTTTGTTCTCGTTGCCTTGATTCTGGCCGGAGCGCAATCGAGCGAGGATAGCCAGCACAAAAGGTCCCTCAGCCCTGCGGCAGCCGACTACTCCGGGATGTACAGCTTTTTGCGCGACGGCGAGTTTGTGCAGCTCACCGTCGAAGATCAGGGACACGTGATCGGGTTTGTTTCGCGCTATGCCAGCGCGGAAGGCGATGACGGGTTCGTCGATCACTATTTGAAGTCGGGAAAGCTGGACGGCAATCAACTTGAGTTTACGAGCGAGACCGTGCGCGGAGTGTCGTTCGAATTTCGGGGGACCGTCGAGCGCGGCGAGGGCAAGAACAAAACCGACGAAGCCTATTACGTGCTCCGCGGGACTCTGGTTGAGAATACAACCGACGAAACGAAGAAAACTTCTTCCCACTCGCGCGAGGTTGTGCTAAAAAGTTTCCCACAGGATTTGACGCCGCCACCAGCGGAAAAGAAGTAGACTGTCAATCGTATTGTCGAACGTATTGTCGAACTGTCGATCGATCTATCTCTCAAACCACCGTAGAAAGGAGCATTTTATGAAGAGCAAAGTTTTGCTGGTAGTCCTCATGTTGGCCTGCGTTTTGCCGCTGGTGGCCGAAGACAAGGAAGAAAAGGTAGATGAGCGCATCAAGCAATCTGAAACCGTGATGAAGCAAATTCTCGGCATGCCGGATGGGATTCCGAAGGATCTGCTCAACAAGTCGTATTGCGTGGTGATTTTTCCGTCGGTCAAAAAGGCCGCGTTTATTGTGGGCGGCAGCTACGGGCGGGGATTGATCACGTGCCGCAAGGGGCGCGATTTTTCCGGGTTGTGGAGCGCGCCGGCCATGTTTGCACTGGAAGCGGGCAGCGTTGGTTTCCAGATTGGCGGCGAGGCAACCGACTTTGTGCTGCTGGTCATGAACGATGCGGGCGCAAATTCGGTGATGTCAAGCAAGGTTAAGCTGGGAGCCGATGCCGCGATCGCCGCCGGGCCCGTGGGGCGCGACGCTGCTGCTGCGACCGATGTCGTCCTGACGGCGCAGATTCTGTCGTACTCCAGATCGAAGGGAATATTCGGCGGCGTGTCGCTGGAGGGCTCGACGTTGCGCTCCGACGACGGGGCCAACAAAGTGCTCTACGGGAAAGAGCTGAGCGCCAAGGATATCGTGCGGCTGGGAAAAGTGCCGGCTCCGGCCGCGGCACAGGGATTGCTGGCTGTGCTGAGAAGAGCGTCCCCGAGGCACGTGGCGCACAAATAGCCCTATTCGAGCAACTTCAACCGCGACCCCCGGCTTGGGCATGCACCCATTTCGGGGGTTGTTTTTTTGTGATCCGGTTTGAAAGGTGTCTCGCCTCTGCTGTAGCTTGGATGCTGTGATCCTCGACGCCCTCCATCGCATTGCCAATCACCGCCAGTCGCTCTCTCGCGAAGAGGCGCACACGGTCATGACCGAAGTTCTCACCGGGCAATGCTCCGATGCGCAAATTGCGGCGCTGCTGGTGGCGTTGCATATGAAGGGCGAGACGGTCGAAGAGATTGTTGGATTTGCCGAAGCCATTCGCGCTGCGGCTGTTCCGCTTGAGCTTCATGCCAACTCGGTTCTCGATGCTAGCGGCACTGGACGCGACGCGCTCGTTGATACTTGCGGCACCGGCGGCGATACCAGCGGTACATTTAATATTTCAACCGCGACTGCGTTCGTGGTTGCTGGAGCGGGTGTGCGCGTCGCCAAGCACGGCAATCGCAGCGTGACCTCGAAGTGCGGTTCCGCCGACGTGATGGAAGCGTTGGGCGTGAACATCAACCTGCCGGTCGCGCAGATCGCGGCTTGCCTGGAACAGGTGGGAATCGCGTTTCTCTTCGCTCCCGCCATGCATTCGGCTATGGAACATGTGCAGACCGCCCGCCGCGAACTGCGCCTGCGGACGGTTTTCAACCTGCTTGGTCCGCTGACGAATCCCGCGCGCGCCACCTGCCAGGTGGTCGGCGTCTACTCCGCGGATCTGGTCGAGAAACTTGCGGAAGCGCTCAGCATGTTGGGTTTGCGGCGGGCGCTCGTCGTCCACGGAAGTGACGGGCTGGACGAAATCACGATTACTGGTCCCACGCGCATCGCGGAAGCGCGCGAGGGACAAGTTCACAGCTATGAAGTCACGCCCGAGGAATTCGGCCTGCGGCGAGCCACGCTCGAAGACATCTCCGGCGGAGACGCCGCTGGCAACGCTGCGCTGATCCGCGAAGTGTTGAGCGGAAAGAAATCCGCTCGCCGCGACGTGGTCGTGCTCAACGCCGCTGCCGCGCTGGTTGCCGCTGGACGGGCAGATCATCTGCGGGATGCGGTGCCGCTGGCGGCGGCGGCGATCGATTCAGGAGCGGCAATGACAAAGTTGGACGCCCTCATCGCCTTCACCAAAGCCACACGCCTTACTTAGCTTGCACGGCTCTCGCTAACTACATTTTGCCCGCCGCCGCTTTCAATTTTTCAATCTGCAGTAGATGTGCAGCGCCGTGACTGCCCATCCTCTCTACCAGGTCGGCAACGGTCATCTCCCGTTGCATTTCCGGATGAAAGGCCGACTTGGACAAGTCGGAAGCCTTCAGACTTCGCAGCAAACGTAAGTTGTGATGGCGTCCCAATCCGTAGAAGGCGACCAGCTCGGAGGGAGGCGAATCGAGGTAGTTCAAATTGCGGGCCCATGCGTTCTGATCCAGCGGAGCAATGACTGGCTTAGCATCCGCCAGCATCTGCCGTAAACGGTATCCGTAGATGATCTCGACATCCGCGAGGTGGCCGAGAATCTCCAACACACACCATTGTTCCGGGGAAGGCTTGTAGCGTAAGACTATTTCCGACAAACCGGAGATCGCTGCCGCAATCTCTTTCGGGCTCTTCTCCGCTGCGTCGAGATGTTTCTTTAACTCTGATTCCGTCATAGGCAATGCTCATCGGTAATTTCGTCGATCAGGAAACAACAAGATTACTTTACTTCAACTCTTTCCATATACTCCGCTACCTGCACATTCCAGCCGAGCTCTTTCTTCATTCGGTCGCGAAGTTGCGCCGCGGCGGCGGGCTCGCCGTGAACAAGGTAGGTCGCGGACGGTTTGTTCTTGAACGTCCGCAGCCACTCCAACATCTCCGGCGGATCGGCATGGTCGCTGAACTGTTCGAGGGCCGCGATCTGCGCGCGGATGGAAACAAACTCGCCGAAGATCTTCACTTCCGACGCTCCGCTCTTGATAATGGCGCCACGCGTGCCCGGCGCCTGGAAGCCGATAAAAATCACCAGGTTCTTCGGATCGGGCAAGCGCTGCGCCATGTGATGCAGGATCCGGCCGCCGGTAACCATCCCGCTCGATGAAATGATGATCGACGGATAGTGGCTTTCGTTAATCTTCTTCGACTCCTCGGCGGTTAGTGCGAACGTAAAGCCCGGCCACTTTAGGGGCGAACCGTATTTCTTGATCAAATCGGCGGCGCGCGGCGTGTACTCCTCCGAGTGCTTCAGAAAGACTTCCACCGCCTTGATCGCCATCGGGCTATCGCAATAGACGGGCAGCCGCGGAGCCTGTCCCGTTTCCATCAGCGTCTTCAGGATGAAGAGAAATTTCTGCGTGCGCTCCACGGCGAACGCTGGAACGACGACGCTGCCGCCGCGCTCCGCAGTCTCACGAATCAGGCGGGCGAGTTCCGGCCGAGGATCGGTATCGGGATGCTGCCGGTTGCCGTAGGTCGATTCCATCACCAGAACGTCGGCGGTCTCGCCTTCCTGCGGGCCGGAGTGCACGATCTTGCCGGGCGCAATCAGGCTGTCGCGCACGCGGCCAACATCGCCGGTGAAGAGCAGCCGGCGACTGCGCCCGTTCGTTTGCAGCGTGACTTCTGCCATGCACGAACCGAGGATGTGCGCAGCCGGCACGAAGCGAAACGCCAGTTCGGAGCTCAGTTGCGTGGTTTGACCGACTACGACGGGCTTGAAGAGCCGCAGGCAGTCCTGCGCTTCTTCGAGCGTGTACAACGGCAGCGCGGGGTGGTGCTTCGACACTTTCCTTTTGTTGTAGAACGCGGCATCTTCTTCCTGCAGGTGTCCGGAATCCGGCAATACGACCGAGCACAGATCGATGGTCGGTTGCGTGGCGTAGATCGGCCCGTGGAAGCCTGCTTTCACCAGACGCGGAATCCATCCACAGTGATCGAGATGCGCGTGGGTAAGAACGACCGCATTAATCTCACGCGCCGGAACCGGGGTATCCTGCCAGTTGCGCTCGCGCCATTCTTTCTGTCCCTGGAAAAGCCCGCAGTCGATCAGAACCTGAAATCCCTGTTTGCCGCTGGAATCGTAGGTGGTGTTGATCAGGTGCTTCGAACCAGTCACGGTTCCGGCAGCGCCGAGAAATTGGATGTAGGGCAAACGATATCCTCCAAATTTGTAATTGGTAATTTGAAATTTGTAATTTCACAGCCCCGAGGCCGTTTCTAGATTGCAAACTACCAATTACAAATTACAAATTTACGGGGCGTGAATCTTGAACACATTATTCGTCAGGTCAATTTCCGGAACACTGCCGTCGTTGACCACGATCTCGCTTGCCGTGCCGGGCAATTCAACGCGCGTGGTAGCCGTGCTTTTGGCGCGCACTTCAATCCGCTTCGTGACCTCGCCGCCTTCACAGAGGATCGTGAATGGGACTTCCGCCCCGGCATTGCCGAGGTTTTCAAGGGTTACGGTTATGATCTGCACATCCTTGTCTGTTTGCCACGGATGAACCGAGTGCACGCGGAAATCGGGCAGGCCACGATCGTGATACACCCAGTCGTCGAAGAACCAGCCCAGGTCGCGCTTGGCGGCGGCTTCGATCAACTGCTCTACATACTTGGGATCCTTATCGTCATCGTTCGTGGCCCGATACTTGCGAATGGCCTGTTTCAGTGCATCGTCGCCAACCATGTCGCGTAACATCCACCAAACGTACGCAGCTTTGCTCCGATAGTAAGTTTCGTCAAACGTGGTGGCCAGCGGTTGGCCAAGGCTTTTCTCCCCGGCATTGTTCTGCGGTGCAGCCGATAGTTCCTTTTCCGAATCGAGAAAAGCGGCGCGGTGCAAACCTAGAAAGTCGAGCGCGGCCTGACGTCCACCTTGCTGCTGGCGATACATGGCCTCGGCAAAGTGAGCCAACCCCTCGTAGACCCAGGGCCTCGGCGATGGCATCGCGGAGTGAACCAGTTCGTGAACCAGATTGATGCCGGCAAGCTTCGCATCCTCGGCGGCCAGCGAAGCCATCAACAAAGTACCACTCTCGAATGGAGCAGAATTCGGATCGGCAAAATCGGCGACGGTCACCGGCGCGTTCGGCGGCCCAAACCATTCGCTTACGAACTTCGCCGTTGGTTCGAGCGCGTTGGAATAGGTGGCCGCTCCGACCTCGTGCCCAGGGAAACTGAACAGATACAAAGGAGGCTTTGACTGGTCTTGATAGTTGGCCATCGCGAAGGCCGGGGCGGTTAAACCAAAGCGCTCGTACCGGCAGCGCGCGTAGTGATCGTGCGTGCTGCCCTCGCGCGTATCCACATTATTGCCGTTGCAGAGGAGCAGCAGGGTGCGGTCATCGGTCCCTGCATCGGTATTCAGCGAGAGCTTCATGCTCGCGTCCTGTTCCCTCTTCTTCCATCGATCCGTCACTTCGAACAGACTGTTCCCCTCCGAGAAATCTGCCGATTCCGTCGTAATGGGATACCACGCCACATATCCCGCGCCCCGCACCGCCGTGAATGCTGGACTGATCTGGTCCCAGCTTGAATGTTTGGCAATCTCCTGCGGCACTCCGACCCGCGTCAGTCGAGTCGTATCCAGTGGAATGACGCCCTCGTAGCCAATTTCGAGTTCGACGGAATCTTTCGGCTTGATTTCCACCGGCAGCGTAACGATCGCTTCGGAAAGCGCGCCCGTGTGATCGATATCGGAGATGTAGGGTTGCGACACAAATTGAACGGACTTGCCGCCGACGCGAATCGCGCGCCAGTTGAGCGAGGACGAAAGCTGCAGCGCCACGACCTTCTGCGGCTGACCGGAATCGTTGCGCAGCGTGATTTTGCCGCGCGCTTCCAGCCTTTGCTGCTGTGGCTCCAATCGAATGTCCAAATCGTATTTTGCGATGGTGAAGGCTTCGCGGTCGAGCGCGGCCGCGAAAAAGCTTGCCCCACAAAGGAGGGAGAGAATACAGAGGAATCTCATGGTCATTATTACTTCGATGCGCCCAATCGTCTTTGCCGCACTACTTCATAGAGCACCACACCCGCCGCCACCGATACGTTCAGTGACGGCACTTTGCCCAGCATCGGAATCGACACCAGGAAATCGCAGTGTTTGCGCACCAGATCGTGCAGTCCTTTGCCTTCGGCTCCGAGCACGATGGCGCAGTGCATCTTGTAATCTACCGCGTCGTAGGTCTGCTCGCCGCGCTCGTCTAATCCGACGATCCACAGGTCCTTCTCCTTCAATTCCTCGAGCGCGCGCGATATGTTCGTAACCTTTGCTACCGGAAGATGTTCGCTCGCTCCCGCCGAAACCTTCGCCACCGCTGCTGTAACGGCCGCAGACCGGCGTTCGGGAATCACCACACCGTCCGCTCCGGCTGCGTCGGCGGTACGAAGGATCGCTCCCAGATTATGCGGATCTTCGATGCCGTCGAGCACGACAATCAGCGAGCGCTCGCCGCGCCGCGATGCCACCAGGTCATCGAGATCGGTATATTGCTTCGCCGAAGTTGCGGCCACCAGCCCTTGATGCGCGGCGTTGCCAGCAATTTCGTCGAGTTCTTCACGCGACAAGACGCGCACCGGAACGCCGATTTTGCGGCATTCTTCAATCACTCGCCGCAGGCGAATGTCTTTGCGCTCCCTGGCGACTCCCACCCACTCGAAGTTACGCCCACGCGCCTTCAGGGCTTCCGTGACTGTATTGATTCCGTAGAGAATATTCACCGCGATTAGTTTACCTTGTGGGCGTAGGAAACTTCTTCACCACGGCGGGCACAGAAGAAGACTGAAGAAAATCGCTGTGAAAGAAGTTTTTGCCGGGAATCAGAGTGGCGGCGTGGCGGCCGCAATCGCTATACTCAGTATTAGAGGATATGACGATTGCCAGCGCCAGTACCGGGTTTGCCAGTTCGGCTCGGAATCTCATGCCTCTCTCCGCGATCATCGTCGACGACGAACAACTGGCGCGCGACGAACTCGCCTATCTGCTCAAGAATGGCGGCGACGTCAACGTGGTTGCGCAAGGCAAGAACGGGCTTGAAGCGGTCAACCTGATCAAGGAACACAATCCTGATCTGGTTTTTCTCGACGTGCAAATGCCTGGACTCGACGGTTTCGGCGTCATCAAGAAACTGCTCGACCGCAAGGTTCCGCTGCCCAAGATTGTCTTCGCGACCGCCTTCGATCAATACGCGGTGAAAGCGTTCGAGGTGAATGCGGTGGACTACATACTGAAGCCGTTCGATAAAAAGCGAGTGGCTCAGTCCATCGAGCGCGCACGGCTGAAAATTGAAGCCGGCTCGGGGCCGGAAGAAAAATTCGAAACGCTGGTGCGGATGCTGGAAGCGCAGAAGCATCAGACGGCAAAGACGGCGAAGATTTTGATCAAGGCGGCTGGAAGGTTGTTCCTGACCGATCCCAAGGATATTTGCTATGCGACCATCGAAGATGGCGTGATCAGTGTGGCCACCAGCGGCCACGCGGGCATGGAAGGCCAGTCGAACTGCCGGACGCTGGAAGAGCTTTTTGAAAATCTCGATCCCCACTTATTCTGGCGGGCGCACCGGTCGTTTCTGGTCAACATCAATCACATCCGCGAAGTCGTACCCTGGTTCAAGAGTTCCTACCAGTTGCGCATGGACGACAAGAAACAAACGGAAATTCCGGTGAGCCGCGCGCAGACCCGCCGCCTGCGGGAACTGTTCAACCTGTAAAGGCAGTTCTCGGTTCTCAGTTCTCAGTTCTCAGTTAAAACCTGCAAAAGCGGTTCCTGCTTCCTGGTGAAATGCTCCGGGCGCAGTTGCTGAGAACTGGGAACCGAGAACTGTGAACTAAAAATGGGCGGACGCAGAGACGGCTTCGTCCGCCCAGGGGAGGGATCCTCTCAAGTCGCAATGGCTTGCAAGGCGATCCGGTTGGGAATCACCAGCGTGGCACCCTCAAGCCGAATCAAGTCTTTGCGTTTCATATCGCTTAATAACCGGGTTACGGTTTCTCGGGACGACCCGATCATTTGGGAAATTTCTTCGTGGGTAAATTCTGTAGCGACACGGAGATCGCGGTTGCGCGGCTCATCTGACACCCAGGAAAGCAGCAGGCGGGCAAGCTTTTCCGTCGAACTGCGGGCGCGCAACAGATCATGCACATCGTCGAACGAGGTCGTGACCTCGTGGGCAAGCATGACGCCACAAGCGAGCGCGGCGCGGCTGTCGCTTTCGATCAAACGCAGGAAGCTGTCGCGTTCCACAGACTTGATCTGGCAAAGTTCGATGGTGGTGACAGTGACCGGAGAAGGGCCCCCGGAGATGACCGCGCTCAGCCCCATCACCTCCCGGTTCCCTGCAATCTTCAGGATGATCGTCTTACCATCGCGGGCTACCAGCGACAGCTTCGAGCGGCCGGAACACATTATGTAGACGTCTCTGGGAACTTGACCTTCCGTCATCAAAGTGGCGTTGGCGGGATACAGGGTCAAGTGTCCCATGGCGTTGAATTGAGTCATCAGAGGTTGAGGCAAATTACAAAAATCACAGGTCTGCCTCATGGTGCAGCTTAGACAGTCGCTCGGAATGGTGAAACGCCGGGCCCCGGCCATGACGAACTTCTCCTAGTCAATGAAATCTGGCTGGCGAGGTCTTTCGCCGGGGGAGCGGGGAGCGCGCCGTTAGACAAACAATGCACGCGAGTCGCCACGTACTCGATTTGGACTAAGTGACTGTAACTTCGGTTCGCAGGATATGGTTAATGACCTGGCCTGGCAAATGAGACGCCGAAACGCTGGCCGGATCGCCGACATTTGGGCAAATGTCACTAAGTCTCAATAACAGATCATCTTGACTTGTGCCCAGCAAACAAAAAACCTCCGCGTCGCACTTCCCTTTAACGACGCGGAGGATTGAGCCGGAAGCTGGAGCCTCGCCGCATTTGCATGCCACGAACTCCCCGTACCCAGTTGGACACAAGCATCGCCGAGGGGGGCAGGCTGTGAATCCAATCAGGTTGCCTTCCAACTCACAAGTAAAAACAGCATCCGCCAATCCCCTTCTCGCGCCAGAAAACCACGCCTGCAATTTCGGTGGCCGCGGTTCCTGGCTTGATTGAGCGGTTCGTCAACAACCTCCTAATGCAAATAATCCGTGCGGGAGATTCCCAGGCGCTGCATCTTGTATTGCAAGGTGGTGCGCTTGAGTCCAAGCCGGGCGGCAGCACCCGCCGGACCTGACAGCGCTCCGCGAGTCTGACGCAGAATTTCGATGATGTGCTCGCGTTCCTTGCCGCGCAGCGAATCGTCGAAATCGGAAGCCTGCCGTGAGATCTCCTCCCGCAATTCGCCCAGCGGCGGCGTTAACCGGTTGCCTTCCGACAAGATGACCGAGCGCTCGATGAAGTTCTCCAGTTCGCGGATGTTTCCCGGCCATCTCCAATTCAGCATCGCGTCGATCGCCTCATCGGGAATCACATCGATGCGCTTGTGCAACCGGAATGCGCATTTCTCCACGAAATGGCGAACCAGCATGGGAATATCCTCGCGACGGTCGCGTAACGCCGGCAAATGCAGGGGGAACACGTGCAAGCGGTAGAACAAGTCCCCGCGAAATTCTTTCTCTTCGACGGCGCGCACCAGATCGCGATTGGTGGCGGCGATCAGCCGCACGTCCACCCGGATTGTCTTCGTTCCTCCCAGACGCTCGAACTCCTGGTCCTGCAGAACGCGCAGCAACTTGGGCTGCAACTCCAAGGGAATATCTCCAATCTCGTCCAGCAGCAAAGTGCCTTTATCCGCGAGTTCCAGCCGGCCGAGTTTCTGGCTGACCGCTCCGGTAAACGCTCCTTTCTCGTGGCCGAACAACTCGCTTTCCAGCAGTCCGGTGGGGATGGCGGCGCAATTCACCTTGATGAAGTTGCGGTCACTGCGGCGGCTCATACTGTGAATCGCACGGGCAATGAGTTCCTTGCCGGTTCCGGTTTCGCCGGTAATGAGGACAGTGGAATCGGTGTCGGCGACGATGGCCGCGTAGTCCAACACACGTTTCAGGACGGGGCTGTTGCCGACGATATCGTCGGACCGGTTCGCGCTGCGGATTTCGTATTCTAAATAGCGCTTTTCCTCGGCCAGACGCTCCTTGAGTTTTTCAATCTCCCGATAGGCGTGCGCATTCTGCACCGCAGCCGCTATCTGGTTGGCTACCTGTTGCAGGTATTCAGCCTCTGACGCGCCGAAGGCATGCTCGGTCATGCTACTCGGATTCAGCGCTCCCCAGACCCGATTGCCGGCGATGAGAGGCACAGTGCAAACCGAGCGAACGCCGTCCGCGTACATGGCTCCCGCTAGAGGGTTGTTCATCTCGCGCAGATCGCCGGCGGTGAGGAAGGCAACCTCTCGCGTCTGAATGGCCCGAGCCGAGAACGATTGCTCGAGCGGAATCGATTTTCCGTGATTGACAAAAGGCTCCCATTCCAGCGCTTCTCCATACATATGTGTGCTCGTGCCATCCTCGTCCAGCAGGCACAGGATGGCCCGATCGTAGCGCGCGATGTTCCGAACGCTGGAAAGAATGGCTGGCAACAGCTTTTCCAAGTCCAGGGTGGAACTAAGCTCACGGCTGATGGCAAACAGGCTCCTCTGCTCCTCAAAGGCGCTGTAGGCTCGATCCTTCTCCAGCACCAACGCTCCCATGGTCGCGATTCGCGAGAGGAATTCGATATCTTCGTCGTTCGCGACCACAGGGTTTTTTTTGCCCAAACCAAGTGCTCCAAAATGATTGTTGGGCGTGCTCAGAGGCAGGGCGATGTAGGAGCGGACACCGTGGTTGAGCAGCACCGGCACAAAGCCGGGAAAGCGATCCTCGCGCTCGGCATCGGGAATCGCCACCAATTCCTGATGTTTCCATACCCACCCGCTTGCCGATTCGTCAACGGGCAAGGGGTCGAACTCGCCACTTTCCTTGTTCTCTTTCCAGTAATGAGTCTGCATGCAATCCCGGCGCGGGTCGTGGAGCGAAAGATTGAGCATTTCCCCTCCCGTCAGTGCGAGCACCGGACGGGCGAATTCTTTGAACGCGGCGGGCAGGTTCCGCGCTCGCGCTACCAGTTCGGTGATTTCGAGCAGCAGCCGATACCTTTTGGTTTCCGCCGAGGCATCTCCCTCGAATGCGGCTCCGCTTTCTGGCATATCCACACACCTCTTCCATGATGATGCGCGCATTGCAACGGGTAGCCCGTTTGAGCAGGAACCGGGGGATTGTCACAGCTTGCCAGGCTGCGAAAACTTACATTGCAACATCGCGGTGTTTGCAGGCGTTGGTTCTTAACTGGGAACCAATCTGATTCTCCCCGGTTGTGGAGTCCTCTCAGGGTTCTGCAATACCGACTTCCTGGGTTGGTACGTCCCGGGAAGACAATTCTTAACCCATCGCTGGTGTAGTAGGCAAGGCAGCATTTTTCTTGTTACGAAAACCGAACAGAGCGCTGCGGAGACGCCGCTCTAGGGTGCGACTGGTGGCTTGAGTCCGAATTCATTCCGAGGAAACAGCACTGTAACGGCGCGGGCCTTTCTGTTCCGAAATCAGGAAAACGAGCCGGAGCGTGATGCTTATGGTGCCCTCGGAAGCGGTGATAGAATGTGCGCAGAGGGTGGTGGGCGTGCAACTTAATGGCGGGCAGAGGCTTCGGGCGCTGAGAGAAACCCTTGGATATCGTATGAGGGACGTGGAACTGGCCAGCAATCAGATCGCGCAGAGATTTGAGAGTGACGAGTTCGCCATACCGCCCAGCCGTTTGTCCGACATCGAAACCAAAGGCATTATCCCGAGTATCTTTCGACTCTACTCATTTTCCGCTATTTATCGACGGGAATATAGGGAGTTGCTCTCCTTCTATGGCCTGGAACTGGATGCTATCTCAGCCGACATTGGGTTTGGCCATCCGCAGAAGTCTCATGTAACCGAAGCTTCCAGTAACGTCACACAAGTAGTCATGCCAACCAGGCTCGATCCCGGATTTAACCTTCAGAAAACGACAGACTTCAAGCGTGCCATCGAGCAATGGGGTAAGGTGCCCATGGTCTATCTTGAGCAGTTTAAAGACGACCAATACACCTATGGATATATTGGATCGGAAGACTTCACCATGTATCCTCTGCTTCCGCCGGGGAGTTTCGTGCAAGTGGACCCCACCAAGCACAAGGTTGGAGAAGGTGTATGGCGTTCGGAGTTCGAGCGTCCGATTTACTTTGTGGAAATGCGCGACGGATATACCTGTTGCTGGTGCGCGATGAAGCGTGACTCCATCGTCTTGCAGCCCCATCCCCTGTCTCCGGTTGCCGTGCGAGTTCTTAAGTACCCGCAAGAGGCGGAGGTGCTGGGCCAGGTGGTCGGAGTGGCGATGCACGTCGGAGACTGGCAGCATCCCGACTTTCAACTAATGCCAAAAGTGCGCTCAGCACTGACCTGAGGTGTGCCAGAGCAGCTGGAGACAGGTTTCGGGGCGGACTCTGCCTCAGCGAAGCCAGAAACTCCTGCTCCGTCAGATGCTCCTTCGAGCATGCCTCCTTCACGTCTTCCAGCAGCACCACCAGAGGTTTCCGCAATACTTCGGTGAATAGTACGCGGTGGCACGAACGCATGGCGTTTTGCGCGGCATCGCGGCCATACACTTTCACCAGTCCCCAGTGCTCGTAAGTTCCCTTGCCGTCATACAACTTACCCAAGTAAGCGAGTCTGCCCAGCACGCCAGGGACAGCGCCCAGAGTATTTTTTTCAAAGTCCTCGAGGGCCGATTTTAGCCTCATGGAATTTACGAATTCCGAAACCACATCCAAAGTGAAGTAAATGCAGCAAAACGGTTCTGCCGCCAGCAATGTATCACGGTGCGAATTCTTTCGCAAAGGAGAACCACCGTGAAACGACTTATGCTGGCTTTAGCTGCTTTGACCCTGTTCCTGGCAACCGCAACGGTTCCACTAATGGCTGATGGCACTCCCATGCCGTATTGCAACGAGCAAGGCTGCCAATTGCCACCATCCAACTAGGAAAGAATTACACCGGGTTTCTCAGTTGAAAAGGAGCGGCGCGAGGGTTATAGTGCAGTGCAATGCTCGGAAGCAACTGGGCCACCGTGCTGTCGCAATTTCTGTGGATCGCGCCGAATGTGCTTTTCGGCGGGCTCGGCGTTGTTTTTTGGCGGCGCGGCTTGTACCGCGAGTTCCCGTGCTTCTTCGCGTACTTGGTTTACGTGGTTGCTGAGAACATTGTGATGTACGCGTTGGTTAAGATGAAGGTGTCTGGCAATCTGTATGCCGATGCTTGGGCCGCCACGCTGTTGCTTAGTATCGCTCTGCGTTTCGGGGTAATTGATGAGGTTGCTAAGAATCTGTTCCGTGAATCCCAGTTTCTGAAAGTGGCAGCCAGGCGATGGCTGCAAGTCATTACAGGTCTGCTGCTTGGAACGGGTATATTGCTCGCTGTCTTGGCGCCGGGGGGGAAAAGCCCCCGGTGGCTTGTCGGCGTAGTCGTCATTAATCGGGGAGCGGCCATGGTTCAAACTGGCTTGCTCCTATCTTTGTTGCTCTTTTCCCGCTTCCTCGGTCTGTCCTGGCGTCGCCATGCATTTGGGATCACGCTCGGTCTGGGGATCATGACTAGTGTTGATGTCGCGACCTACGCACTGAGGGCGGAATTGGTAAGCTGGGACTGGACGAGATTTTTGAATTGGATAATAACCGGCACTTACTTCGTTTGCGTATCGATCTGGACCCGATATCTGCTGATGCCCGAACTTAAGCCTGTGCCCGTGACGGGTGTTCCCGATGCGGAGGTGGAGACTTGGAACAAGGAATTTCAACACTTGCTCCGGCAATGATCGCCGCTTGGTTTCTTGTGGCCGCTGGACTGATCGCGCTGGCGGTCCTGCTGTATGCTGCCATGCGCAGGCGCACCCGCCCGGGCGATTTAGAAAAAGCTGTCCAGACGTTCCGCTCCCTCGACATCGAAGCTTTCAGAAACCTGGTCGATTCCTCCGAGGAAGCGTTCCTGCGCGATCATTTGCCACTCAGGAAATTCCGCGCGATTAAGCGGCAGCGGGCCTGGGCGGCATTCCTCTATGCCTGGGAAGCGGGGAAGGCCGCGGCGGAGCTAGCCATGGTGGGCCAGGCTGCACAACGAAGTTCCGACCCAAAGATCGCAGCCTCTGGTGCTCAGGCTGCCGAGAATGCCTTTCGACTTCGAGTGCAGACCTTTAAGGCCGGCGTGATTCTGCTAACCGGAGTGCTATTGCCGGACCTGCAAAGCCGGCCAATTCCAGCTTTAGTCGATCAGTATGAGCGGTCGGCGGAAACGCTCTTTCTAATCGGCAGGGTTTCATCCGCACGCGGGTTAGTAGGATCCAAGAGTGCTTGACCCCGCCGATATATTGGACGATTCAGCCACATGGCACGCGGGTGGGAGAGCAAATCCGTAGAGCAACAACAAGAGGAAAGATCAGAGGCGCGGAAAACCGTCCGCCCGCCGCTTTCGTCCGAGGAGCAGCAGCGCAACCGCAGACGCGAGGGCCTGCTGCTTTCGCGGAAAGGCCTCCGGCAACAACTGGACGCCGCCAGCAACCCTCGTCATCGCCAGTTGCTGGAGCAAGCCATCGCGGAGTTGGATAATCAACTGTCTTCGTTTAAATAAGTTACGGAATTAAGCTCGCGAAAGTGATGGCCCGACGTATACCTCCTATAACGAAAACCACCGTCCGCTTCATTGCTAAGTGACGTATAATCAACCCATTGATGAAGGCCTACGTCTACGTATCCTTGAAGAAGAGCGTTCTGGATCCGCAGGGGAAAACCATCCACGGCGCCCTGGCTAAGATTGGCTACAAGAATTTGCACGATGTGAGGCAAGGAAAATACTTCGAAATTACTCTCAACGGCGGCATCTCAAAGGACGAGGCGCAGAAGGAAGTAGAGCGAATTGCACGCGATGTTCTAACGAACCCAGTCATTGAAGAGTTTCGTTTCTCCCTCGAAGAGTAAGTTCCGCGTTTTGCTTGACGGGCAAGGGTGCCCGAACAATCACCGGAACTCCCCCAATTGTTCGTCAAGGAGCCGAATCACCAATGTGCGGCATAGTGGGATATGTGGGCAAGAAGCAGGTCGTCCCCGTCATCATTGAGGGCCTGAGAAAGCTGGAGTATCGGGGCTACGACTCGGCGGGAATCGCGGTAGCCGGGAACGGCATGGGTCTTGAAATTCGGCGTGCCGAAGGCAAGCTGCGCAATCTGGAAGAAGTAATCCGCCTCAAGCCCCTCGACGGCACTTACGGTATCGGACATACGCGCTGGGCCACGCACGGCCGCCCCACCGAAGAAAATGCGCATCCCCATCGCGACTGCAGCGGCAGAATCGTGGTGGTGCACAACGGCATTGTCGAAAACTATCTCTCACTCAAAAAGAAATTGATCGCCGAAGGCCACAAGTTCACTACGGAAACCGACACCGAAATCATCGCGCACCTGGTCGAAAAGCACTACCTGCAATCGGGCAATGGTCATCGCACCGCTGCGAAACTCGAGGAAGCTGTGCGTCAAGCGGTCAAGGAACTTACCGGCGTGTTCGCGCTGGTGGTGATCTCGGTCGACGAACCGGACAAAATCGTCGCGGCACGCAATGGACCGCCCGTCGTCATCGGCGTCGGCAAGGACGAGTACTTTGTCGCCTCCGACGTACCCGCGCTTCTCGATCACACCCGCGATCTGTTCTTTCTTGACGATGGCGATCTGGCCGTCATCACGCAAGCGGGTGTGCGCGTGACGGATTTCAACGGCAATCCGCTGGAGCGCAAGGCGCAGCGCATCACCTGGGATCCGATCATGGCGGAGAAGGGTGGCTTCAAGCACTTCATGCTCAAAGAAGTTTATGAGCAGCCGCGCACCGTTCGCGATACCACGCTGGGCCGGGTTTCGCAGGACACCGGCACTATTTTTCTCGACGAAATGCAGGTCGCCGAGGCCGAATTCCAAGCGCTGAAGAAAATCAATATCGCCGCCTGTGGCACGAGTTGGCATGCCGGATTGGCCGGGAAGTTCATGATCGAGAACCTGGCCCGCGTTCCGGTCGAAGTCGATTACGCCAGCGAATGGCGCTATCGCGACCCGATTCTTGGACCGGACATGATGACGCTCTTGATTTCGCAATCCGGTGAGACCGCCGACACCATCGCCGCCCAGCGCGAAGCCAAAGCCAAGGGCTCGAAGACTCTGGCCATCTGCAACGTGGTCGGCTCCATGATCACGCGCGAAGCTGTGGGCACCGTCTACACCCACGCGGGACCGGAAATTGGGGTGGCTTCGACCAAGGCTTTTACCGGACAACTGACCGCTCTTTATCTATTCGCGTTGTATCTAGCACAGGTGCGCGGGGCGATGACACCCGAACAAGCCAAAGCTGCCGTGCAGGAGCTCATGCGGATCCCGGGCAAGTTGGAACAGATTCTCACGCACGATGAAGCGTGCGATGAATTGGCCAAGACTTATGTCCGCGCTCAGGACTTCCTTTTTCTCGGACGCGGCATTCACTATCCCATCGCGCTCGAAGGCGCGCTCAAACTCAAGGAAATTTCCTACATCCACGCCGAAGGTTATCCGGCGGGCGAAATGAAGCACGGACCGAATGCGCTGATCGACGAAAATCTGCCGGTGGTCATCATCGCCACGCGCGACGTGAACAGCCCGCAATCGATGACCCGTTACGAAAAAACGATGTCGAATCTAAAAGAAGTAAAAGCTCGTTCCGGCATCGTGATTGCACTTGCCACGGAAGGCGACAAAGAAATCGCCGAAGAAGCCGATCACGTACTCTTCGTTCCGCCGGCGCCGGATGAACTGTCGGCGATTCTGGAGATCGTGCCGCTGCAACTGCTCGCCTACCACATCGCGGTGCGCCGCGGCTGCGATGTGGATCAGCCGCGAAATCTGGCCAAGTCGGTGACGGTAGAGTAAAGGCTGGCTCCAATCCTCTCGCGGGCGGCGACAGGGATTGCTCGCTCAATGAGCGTAATGGGTTAGGCCAACGACTGGGTTGAAGTCGGGCGTCACATCCGGTTGTCCTGAATGCATGTCTTCGTGCGACACCAAGCGAGGGTTAATCTGCCGTTGTCTATTCCGCGTAGCTGGTGCCCAGGCTTACCCATCCGCTATCGGTCTCGATCGACATCGACGCTGCGTCACTCAGTTTGCCTGCCACCCCAAAGAAATGGCGCGTGGTTCCGTCGCTGTAGGTTGCGGTTGCAGTGAATGTACAATCGGAATTCACGGGGAAGGTCCCCGTGGCTGTGCCCTCGACGATAACTCCGCCAACGGTCGCCTCCCAGGAACCAGCAGCGGACCCTTTCGAATTTACGTACCACTGTTGGGTCGCGGTGGTGGGGCCAGACGGCGTAAGCGGGCTCTGCACGTCCGTCTCAAAGTAACCTCCGATGTTGGCCTGAGTGCACTCGCCGGAATGTTGCCGATAGGCGATCAACTGCAAGTCCGTTCCTGCGTCCGTGGAGATGCCGGTGATTCTACCCCCTATCTGAAGAACCACGCCCGCGAGGTCGCGGACATTGCCAAGGGAGTCTGTGATGGTCGTAGTAAACCAGCAAGCCGAAGTTAAGGCGTACGTACCGGTTACCGTGACATTGGACTTGATTGTGCCGTTGAGACTTTCGCTGCCCGCGCCTGAAAGATTTCCCTTACCGTCGCTGGTCATTCGGAAAAGCGTAGCCTGGTATGCCCCCGCTTGCTGGCCCAGGGTCGCGAACGCGTAGCTTCCTGAGACCGTCGCCAGGGTACAAGGCTCATGGGCATAGACTGCTGACGGCAACAGTGCAACCAGGAGACTTGTGTATAGAAGAAACTTCCCGTGAGTCAAAAACCACAAAGTTTTATGTTTGCTCATGCGACGCACCCCTTGAATCGGATCGATCTTGGCTTAACGCCGGAAACTGCCAGCTTGACCCCAAGAAACGGCAGCATTTTACACGGAATCTGTTTTTCGACTCCAAAGCGGTGTGTGGACTATACACTGATTTCTCCTGGTCGCATAGGGTGAAGAGGTTCTCATCTAAAGTGCACCAATTTGATCCGCAATCGCAGCAAAAAGATATTGCGCTCCACAGCCAGCCTCTGGTAGTTTTTATTGTTCCTGACCTTTCCGTCGCAATACGTTCTACTTCCCAGGCAGACGGATCCAAATGGGTCACTAACGGGAGGTCGCCGTGGCCAGGCCGCATTCCTGTTTTCGTCAGCACGTAGTCGCGACATTGTTGTTTTTGTTTGTGGCGCTTGTGTCTTCCGCATTCGCGCAGCAACCGGTCCTCACCAGCCGCGACGATAACACGCGCTCGGGCGCCAACACCAACGAGACGATGCTGACGCCTGCCAACGTCAACAACATCGGCTTCGGCCACCTCTTCAGCTCCCCGGTGGACTACGAGGTGCTCGCGCAGCCGCTCTATGTGCCCAACGTGACCATTAACACCGGTCCTTACCAGGGCACCGTGCACAACGTCGTATACGTGGTTACCCAGGCGGATTCGGTTTATGCCTTCGACGCCGACAACGGCACGCAGTTGTGGTACGCCAGCATGCTACAGCCTCCCGGGGCTGTGCCTGCCAGCGGTAAATATATACCCTGCGGCATACAAGACGGATTCAATGAGGAAGGCATCGTTGGTACGCCGGTCATCGATCTCACGACCACCCCGGCCACCATGTATCTGGTGGCGAAGACCTTTTTAGATGGGGTTGTTTATCACTACCTGCATGCTCTGGATATCACCACCGGCCTCGATCAAGTGAGCCAGGTTGAAATCACGGCCACCAGCTACAGCATGGCGGGAAAAGTGTGGCATTTCGACAACCTGCACCAGAAAAATCGTCCGGGCGCGTTATTGGTCAATGGCATCCTCTATCTGGGGTTCGGCTCGAACGGCTGCAACGACGGCAATAGTGGCTGGGTGCTTGCCTATAATACCGTCAACTTCCTGCAAGACGGCTTGCAACAGATTGGGGTTTTCAACACCTCGCCCGATCACGGGCTCACTTCTGTCTGGCAAACCGGCAACGGCATTGCCGCCGACGAAGAGGGGAACATCTACTTTTCAACCGCCGAAGGCCACGGGTACGGTGGCCAGACTTACTCGAACAGTGTTCTGAAGCTCCCCCCGGCACCTTGGCCTGCCCAGAGCCCCAGCCAGCCGCAACAGGCGTTGCCAAATACCAATTTCTTCACTCCGTGGAACGTGGCATATCTCAACGCCCACGATCTGGACGTGAGTTCTGTCGGCCCTGTGCTCCTGCCCGATCAGGAGTCCGGTCCCGCGAATTGTCCCGAGATTCCATGCCAGGAACTGATCGCGAGCGGCAAGAGCATGGAAGTCTATGTTCTGGATCGCAACAACATGGGAGCATACGCGCCGGGAGGACCGACCGATCCCCAAATTCCCCAGGAATTTCCGCTGGAGTCTGGCTCACTGCTGATGAGTTCCCCGGCCTACTGGAATGGGTTGGTTTACTTCAGTCCGAATAACGGGCCGCTACAGTCGTTCCAGCTCTCAAACGGAGTTTTCAGCCCGTTCGCGCAAAGCGAGGACAATCTTGCTGGCTCTCACGCACCTACGATTTCCGCTAACGGAAACACGAACGGAATCCTGTGGCATCCCTACGGTGATAGTCTCCAGGCATTGGATGCCGTTTCTCTCGAAGTGCTCTACACCTCTCCCAAGATTCCCACTATCGCCCACTTTGCGACGCCGATGGTGGCCAATGGAAAAGTTTATATGGCCACGGGAAGCAGCCTGGAAGGGTTTGGCCTGGTGCCGATCCTGAGTGTAGTGGGCGGTAACAATCAGACTGCGCCGATTCTAACTGCATTACCGGCGCCTCTCCAGGTGGTGGCCAGCAAACCTTCCGGACAGCCGATGGCAGGCGTTACCGTCAGCTTCAGTGATGGCAACAGAGGCGGCTCATTCAAACCACCTTCCGCGGTCACGAACTCGAACGGCGCCGTCAGCACCATCTATACGTTTCCCAGCGTGGCAGGTCCTTACACTTTGACCATCTCGGCGTCGAATTTCGTTAACGTTACCGCCACCGAGACCGCTACGCCCGGCCCCGCGGCAAAGCTGCTCATCAGCTCCGGATCGAAACAATCAGGCGTTGAGGGAACGGTTCTGCCCAATCCCCTGGTGGTAAAGGCGCTGGATGCCTACAAGAATGTGGTGCCCGGCGTCACCGTCAACTTCACACCAGGTTCGCAGGGCGTCACCAACCCGGCATCGGCGGTCACCGATGCCAAAGGCCAGGCCAGTACGTCTTTTCAGTTGCCCGAGGCAACGGGAAGCTTTACCGTGGTGGCGACCGCTTCCGGTGTCAAGAGCGTTACGTTCCATGAGACGTCGATTGCGGGATCGCGCTCGATTCGAGTGCGAATGGAAATTGTCCATTGATGTAGCCAGGCTGCGGGACTGAGTACTGGCGACCGTCAATGGTCAGATTGGTGATTGCTACCGGCTGCCAGGCACCGGATTCATCCGCAGCACATCATCCTGATCGGAATCTTTGTTCTTGATTCCAACCGCATTGAGTTCGCTCGCGACCGGCTGTACTACCTGGAGAATCCGCGCGAGGGTTTGTCCCACGGCTTCCTTATCGCTGTTATCCGGACCACGGCGCGCAATCACGCTCTCGAGAAGAGTTTTTGGCCGCGGATAAACCACGATCTTGACGTCGTCGCCTTCCGCAACTCCCGCCGCTTTCTTTGCCAGGTTCAGCGCGGTGTCGTAGCCGCCCAGTTCATCGATCAAGCCAAGGTTCTTTGCATCCTGGCCCGACCAGATTCGCCCCTTGGCAATCTCCAGAACTTTTTCTTGCGGCAGCTTGCGGCCATCGGCAACCTTGCTGGTGAAATCCACATACACGCGGTCGAGCCACGCCTGGAATCGTCCCCATTCGGCGGGCGTGTAATCGTGCGTGCCGGTGAACATGGTGGCGTTCTCGCCTAGATGTACCTCGTCCCACGAGAGCCCGACTTTATCCCACAAGCCGCGAGTCAGCATTTTTCCACCGAGCACTCCGATGGAGGCGGTGATGGTGCCCGGCTCGGCTACAATTTTGTCGGCCGCCATGGCTACGAAGTATCCGCCCGATCCAGCCAGGTTTGCCATCGAGACGATTACCGGTTTACCCGCCTGGCGCGCCCGCACTACCTCGCGCCAGATCGCATCGGAAGCGACATACGATCCGCCGGGACTATCCACGCGAAATAAGATCGCTTTTACGTCCTTGTCTTCCGCCGCGGTCCGAATCGCACTCGCCACTGTATCCGAGCCCATGTTCTGGCTGCCTTGGACGGGATCGTAATCACTTTTACCGCGTGTCACGTTGCCGACGCCGAACACCAGTGCTACCGTCTTTCCGCGCTCATGTGGACGCCCGGCGCGGTTCAAATATTTATCCAGGTAGAGCAGTTCCGCTCCGTCGCCCGCCTTACTTTTTACGTCGCCATAAACTTCGTCGCGATAGGCAATCGCGTCCACCAGTTTCGCGGCTACTGCTTCTTTGCCGAGATACGGGCCGGCATCGACCAGCGCCTGAAACTTATCGGGCGCGATGTGCCGCGCCTGGCAAATGCCGTCCTTGATCTGGTTGAACCAGGAATTCATGATCGCGGTCATCGCTTCTTTGTGCCAGGTTGTGTACTTGGTCTCGGTGAACGTGTTGAGCGCATTTTTATATTCGTAGCGGTGATCGCCGTGAAAGCTCATGCCCAGCTTTGACAACGTTCCTTTCACGAAAGGCGATTCCATAATGATGCCGGTCAGGCCCACGTCGCCCGAAGGTTGCAGATAGATATGGTCAAAAGCAGTTGCCAGGTAATACGCGCCGTTGCCCGGACCGAACTCTCCAAAGGTTTCCGAGTAGGCGACGGCAAATTTCTTGTGTGCACGAAATCCTTGGATCGCGTCGCGAATTTCCTGGGTCTGGGCCATGCCCAGCGAAGACGCTCCGATCCTGGCAATCATGCCGACTACGCGATCGTCGTTGGCTCCGCGGTCGATGGCATCGACCACATCGCGCAGCGTCTGGCGTTGATCCAACATCAAGTGCGCCGTCGCAGTGTCGGGGACGTTCTCGGGAAAGGCCTCTTCGAAATTGGCTTCGAGAATGGTTTTGGAGGGAACTCTTCCCCTCACACCGATCACAGCCACCATTACGATAAGCGTTCCGATCAGCGACAGAGCGCCCAGAATAGCGAGGAAACGGACGATTGCCTTGGACATGATTTGCTCCTTATGTTTGGTAGTAAAAGTCTAATCCAAGCACGCGCGTGAGGTGCTAGCCGGGCACGGTCGCAAATTGTTTCACATTTCTTTTCACCTTGACCGCCGGCCTACAACTAGGGAGAATCGTAGTGCTCGATTTGCCGGGAGATTGTTCCCCCTAACCGGCATCCTGACGGAATCTGTTTCACATGAGGACCACTATGATCCATGCAAGCAAAGTGCTTCGAACTGTCATCCTATGCGGGTTGGCGTTGACAACGCTGGCCTTCGCCGAAACCAGCAAGAACCAGACCACCGTGACTTACCCATCGGGCTTCGCAGTTTCCGAGCGCGTTTCGGAACTGCCGGTCGATCTTTTGCTTTTGCCGACTCGCGAAATGCCGGAACCTCGGCCGAGTCCGCTGGTGAAACGGGCCACTCGCGGTCCATGGCAATTCGACCCCGCACTGCAGATGGAAGTGTTGCCCCCGGTCGGCGTCACGCAAGGGGTGAGTTTTGATGGCATCGGATCGAACGGTTGGATTCCTTCGGATTCGAACCTGGCGGTGGGTCCCACCGAAATCGGCGCAATCGTAAATACCTATCTGGCGGTGTATAGCAAGACGGGCACGCTTCTCTCCGGTCCCACGAACCTGCCAACGTTGTTTGCCCCGATCGGCGGACTTTGTACTACCTACATCGTCGATCCCATTGTGCTCTATGACCGGCCTGCCGACCGCTGGGTGGTTGCGGGGATAGGCGACAACTACGCCGGCAGCTATGGCGAGTGCGTTGCCGTCTCTACGACCAACGATCCCACCGGATCTTACGCGCTCTACTTTTACAGTTTTGGCAGCAACCTGAACGACTACGACAAGCTGAGCGTTTGGGCCACAGGCAGCAATAGCGCTTACCTGGCGACCTACAATATTTTTGATGGTGGGGAGAATTTTGCCGGAGCCGATCTGTGCGGCTTCGATCGCACCAGTATGCTGGCCGGAAGTTCGTCGGCGGCAATGCTCTGCCAGATGACTCCGAGTGATGAAGGCAGCTATCTGCCATCGGATATGGACGGACCGAGTACTCCGGTGGATAAGACTCCGGGATTGTTCCTGACGTGGCAGAACAACAATCCCGGCGAACTATATCTGCGCAAGCTGAAGCTCGACTTCGCATCGGGCAAGGCCACGCTATCGAGCCCGACAACCATCAATGTCGCGAACGACAACCTGTCGTGCGGTGTCGGCTTTGGCACTTGCGTGCCGCAACCTGGAACCTCGCAGGAACTCGACACACTCGGCGATCGCCTGATGTATCGCTTTGCGATTCGTCACTTTGCCGATCATGATCGAGCGGTGGTGAGCCATGCAGTGGAAAATGGAAGTCAGGTGGCGGCGCGCTGGTATGAAATTTACGACCCCGCGGGCAATGTAACGCTGAATCAGCAAGGAACGTTCGCTCCCGACACCACCTATCGCTGGATGTCGAGCCTAGCTGAGGACCAGAGCGAGGATATTGCTTTGGGATATAGCGCTTCCAGTACTAGCGTTTACCCCGCCGTTCGCTTCACCGGACGCGTGCCGGGCGATGCCTTGGGTACGATGGAAACCGAAGCCAGCATTATCGAGGGCTCTGGATCACAGGACGATGGTACTTATGCCAATCGCTGGGGCGACTACACCGCGATGCAAGTGGATCCCAGCGACGACTGCACCTTTTGGTATGTGGATGAGTACCTGCAAGCCAGCGGATACTACAACTGGAGCACGCACATCGGATCGTTCATCTTCAACGGATGCGGCAGTGGCGGGGCCGCAGTGACACTGGCTCCCACGTCGCTGAAGTTTGGCAAGATCGCCGTTGGCACGACCAGCGCGGCGAAGAAGGTACTACTGACCAACTCTGGTAACGCAACGCTGAGCATCACCACGATAGCTGCCAGCGGCGACTTCGCATTGGCGACGGTGAAAGCGACTAAGAAGGTCACTCCTTGCGTGAACGGCGGCACGGTGGCGGCTGGCGCCAGTTGCGAGATCAAGGTCACGTTTACACCGACTCAAACCGGAGCGCGCACTGGTGCGGTAACGTTCACCGACAACGCTGCGAATAGTCCGCAGCAGTTGCCGCTGTCGGGGACAGGAAAGTAAGGCTAACCAAGAAGCTGTCACATCGAAGACCACGAAGTAAGTGGATAACCCAGGTTAGCGCCCAAACGCGGGCGCCAACCTGGGGCACCGGCCAGAAACGTCGGCTACGGCGTCAGTGTAAACAGTACTCCTTCGGCATAAGAGCCTTTCGACGCTTGGCCGTACAGTGAGCTCACGCCCCAAAGGGCTCCACCGGTGGCAGAGAAGAGTTCAACCGGGGCCCCGCCGTCCACCGACGTCGACGAAAATGGTGTCAGCCTCTGAATCAGGCTTCCGTCAGTCGGCGAGAGGGTTACGATGTCGCCGAAACCGACCGTGCCATAATATTCAGCCATCCAGAAGTTGCCGTCACTCGCCAGCACCAATCCATCGGGACTGACAGCCGCGTCGGTTGTGTAGACGGGATAAAGTTGGAGATCGTTGCCGTCGGGTTGAACCTCGAACAGCCCGATACCACCCACGAACGCTCCGGTATAGGTGCCCCAGAGGTTTCCGTCGGGACCGATGGCAGAGACTGTTCCCCCGGTCGGCTCACCACCAACGATCGGGAAGGGCAGCGCAGTCGTCTGCAGCTCCCCCGTTGCCTCGATGTAATGGAAAAGGATCGAACCGTTATTCGTGCTGCCATAAAAGGTCCCGTCGGGACCCACCACGAGTTTTGTGGGATTCTCCCCGCTGGTGGCCAAATCGAAGTTGACGACTACTGTGTAGGCTCCGGTGGCCGCGTTGACTTGAAAGAGGGTTCCGCAATTGTTGCCGTAGCCGCAACTGTTGCTGCCACCGTAGTAGGTGGTGCCGTACACGTTGCCATCGTTTCCCGCAGCCAGGAAGGTTGGCGTCGATCCGTTCGCGGCAGCCGGGTTAATCGAGTAGTTCTGCAGGACCTGGAAGTTCTTTCCAGTTCTGTCGACTCGGAACAAAGTTCCGTAGCCGATCGATCCACCCAAGCCGGTGTCGCCATAAAGCTTGCCATCCGGTCCCTCGATGAGCCGGTAGGGGCCGGCCCCATTCGGGTAGGTTTTCGTTTTCCCGGCAGTAAACTTATACAGCGGCGTGAATGTGCCCGAAGGTGTCAGTGAGAATATCAAGCCGCCGGCTGGAGCAGCGCCCCCTCTACCGGTCCGCTCAGCAGTGCCATAGAAATTTCCATCCGAGCCCTGGATCAGCGAGGTAGCGCCACCGCCCTGGGAGCAGGGTCCTATATCTTGCGGGTTCTTGCAGACGAAAGTATGGACGGCAGTGAGCTGTTGTGCAGCAGCGAAAGCGCAGCAAGCGAGCAGCGCGGCGAAAACGGCTACTTGCATTTTGCGTGGCATGGGTTGTTCCTCCGTGAACCGCACTTATATTCTGTCCCGACGAGCCGGTTGTCATAAAAATGTAAAGAATGTGTAAAAATCACGCGTGGGGAATTCGCTGGGGTCAGTGATTGGGACAGCCAGCGGGGATGTCAATCAACCGGGCCAGACGAAGATTTTTCACCAACGGTGAAGCTTGCACTTATGAAGGCTCTTGCGCGACCATCGGTAAAACTATTGTGAATTCAGATCGGGCGCATTGACTTCCCCATAACTCGGAAGGATAATCAACACGCCTTTCCAAGGGGGGCGTGCTATGCAAAGATCTCCCCGCCGCGGTAACCCTTCCGAAGTTTTCCAGTTCCTCCAAACACGGCTTAACACCTATGCTCTCGCGGCAAGCGCGGCGGGAGTGGGCGTATTGACTTTGGCGCAGTCCACTCACGCAAGTGTCGTGTATACACCGACGCACCAGGTGATTGGGGCGAACGGGGTTTACAATCTCGAACTCACCGCTGACGGAACGGTGAACTTTCTGATTCAGGAGTGGGTGAGCGGTTTTTCGTCCAATAATGCGCTGCTTTGCGATGCGGCCGTAGGCAATGGTGTTGTCGGCAGGGCGCATCTTGCCTCGGCGCTGAGCGCGGGCGCATCGATTGGGCCGAACCAGAAGTTTGTAGCCGGCGGAAATAATGGCGAGGTGATGCTCTCGGTTACTCACTTCACGACCAATGGCACAAGCTTTGTTCATGGCGTGTGGGCAAACGTTCGCAACCGTTATCTCGGGCTGAAGTTCCAGTTTTCCGGAGAAACGCATTACGGCTGGGCACGAGTTAGCGTCAAGAGGAAGGCAAATCACTTTACCGCCGTGCTTAGCGGATACGCGTACGAAACTTCCCCGAACATGGCCATCGTCGCTGGGGAGACCTCCGGCAATGCAGTCGATTCTTCGGGCGAAGCCAACTCGGCAAACTCGGAATCTCCGGTTGCCAGCGATGCGTCGGCGAATTCCGCAGGGTCCGAGCGATACAAGTCCCTGGGAGACCTGGCGCTGGGCGCTCTGGATGGTCCGCAGAGGAGGCAGCCATGACCGCGAGCAAGGTGCGACGCGAGAGCTTGATGAAGATTCGGCGGCGTGTGGCCAGCCACGCCTCAGTGTTGCTGGTCCTGGTTACGCTGGCATTTGTCGCCATTCCGTCAGCGCAGGCTCAGACTTTCAGGGTGTTGCACAAATTCCGGGGGCACGGGGATGGTGCGTTTCCGACATCCGGAGTGATCCGCGACTCCACAGGCAATCTCTATGGTGTGACCGAGTACGGCGGTTCGTTCTCTTACGGAACCATGTTCAGCCTGGATTCGTCGGGTATCACGATCGCGCATAACTTCCTGGGAGGCGAAGGACTGTTTCCCGAAGGAGGTTTGTTCCTGGATTCGGCGGGCAATCTGTACGGCACGGCCTATGACGGCGGCGCCAATGAAAAAGGCGGATGCACCCACGGTTGCGGAGTGCTTTTCGAACGCGATGCGACCGGGAACCAAACTGTGCTTCATGCATTTACGGGCAAGGACGATGGGGGAAATCCCGAAACGACGCTGATACAGGACGCGGCCGGCAACTTCTACGGCGTCACCTTCGCGGGTGGGATTAAGTCCTGCTTTTATGGGTACGGCTGTGGGGTGATTTTTAAGCTGGATACGGCGAATCAATATAGCGTTTTGTACAGCTTCACGGACATGACGGACGGCAAATTCCCTGCGGGACTGGTGGCGGATGGAGCCGGGAACCTTTACACGACGACGTACGACGGTGGCACATATGGTTACGGAGCGGTGTTGAGACTGAATCCTGCGGGCACGCTGACCGTTTTGTACAGCTTCACCGGCAGCACCGATGGGAACGATCCGACAGGATCGCTGCTTATCGATCAGTCGGGGAACCTTTACGGAACCACGTTCGGCGTCTACGCCGGTGGACTGGGAAGCGTGTACAAACTGGATCCGTCGGGCAATTTCACCGTGCTGTACACCTTCACGACACCGACCGGAGGCGAGTATCCGGAGGGTTTGGTGATGGACGCAGCGGGCAATCTTTACGGGGTAACGCTTGGCGGGGGAACGGGTACGGGATGCTACTACGGTAGCTGCGGTCTGATCTTCAAACTGGATGCCGGCGGCAACTTTACAGTACTGCATACTTTCACTGGAGGCGACGGCGAGTTGCCAACTAACCTCACGATCGATAAAGCCGGCAATCTTTACGGCACCACGTTGGGCGGCGATGGAGAAGGCAGCCGGGAATGTTCCGGATACCACGGATGCGGCGTGGTGTTCGAGCTGACGCCTTAGTTCTGTAGAGGTCGAAATCCGCACCCTGAATTCGCAGGAAAAGGTGGTGAGCGCGGTAGGAATCGAACCTACAACCTACTGATTAAGAGTCAGAGTATTTGCGGTTATTACGGACACGAACGGACATTTCCTGGTAACAACTTCCATCATACACCGCATACACACAAGACATGATTGGACAATCCACTGATTATGTGAGACAGTCGCAGACATCCGCAGCCGAAAAGTGCGGACATGGTGCGGACACGGAGCGCGGACATGGCAAACCTGACACAAACCTTCGCAAAGCGGGTGAAACCGCCAAAGGCGGGCTACAAGATCCACTACGACGACGGCCTTTCCGGTTTCGGGCTGCGCGTCACGAGCAATGACGCTAAGAGTTTCGTCTTGAACTACCGTGTGCATAGCCGTGAACGGCGGTACACCATTGGACAGATGGGCGCATGGACGGCAGAGACGGCGCGCCAAGAAGCCCAGCGGTTGCGCGCGTTGGTGGACCGCGGTGAAGATCCCTTCGTGCTAGAAGAAGCGCGAAGCCGACAGGCGATTGAGGAAGAGGCACGCCAGCGGACAATGAAGGATCTGTCTAATTACTACCTGTCCAACCACGCCGTGATACACAAGCGGCCTCGGTCCATTGCCGAAGACAAGGCCATGCTGGAATCAATCATTCTTCCCCGATTAGGCCGGATGCGTGCTTCCAGTATTACCCGCCGCGATATATCCGAGTTGCACGTTTCGCTGAAGGCCACACCTTATCGTGCCAATCGCGTGCTGGCCCTGCTGCACAAGATGTTCAGCTTTGCTGCTGGCGACACTACGAACGAGTGGTGTGTCGCGCAGAATCCCGCTGCCGGCATCCCGAGATTCCTCGAAGAAAAGCGCGAACGATGGCTATCCGAGGTTGAATTGCAACGGTTGGCGGTCGCACTCCATGAATACCCAGACCACTGCGCGACCGCGGCCGAGGTGTCGGACAAACAGCGCAAGTTCCTACGCAATGAGGCACAGCGCGCCATGAACGCCATACGGCTTTCTACAGTGACCGGCTGCCGCAAGAGCGAGGCGCTCACGTCGAAATGGACGGACTTTGACCTGGTGCGACACGTATGGACGAAGCCCAGCCACCACACTAAGCAGAAGCGCAGGGAGTACGTGCCGCTTAGTGAACAAGCTTTGTCGCTGCTGGAGAGGGTTCCCCGCGAAGGTGAGTATGTATTCCCCGGCAGAACGGGCGAGCACCTCACTGACCTGAAAGGTCCATGGGCCAAGGTATGCGAGATCGCGGGGCTAACGGGGGTGCGCATCCACGACTTGCGGCACTCCTTCGCGTCCCACTTGGTTTCTAGCGGCGTCTCTCTGCCGATTGTGGGCAAGCTCCTGGGGCACACCCAGCCTCAGACTACCGCCCGGTACGCGCATCTGGCCGATAATCCACTGCGCGAGGCGGCGAACCGATTTCCGGTTGTGTTGTGAAGTCTAGTTCAGGCAAGCATGGCGGGATTCGTCGGCACGCTGAAGGCTTCAACAGAGAGTAGGATCGAGTTATGTACAGGGACTGCCACATTTGATTGGGCGCAGTGGTCTTCACTCGGAACTCCTTACCAAGCACAGACGGTGGTACCGGAAGGGTTCTCCCGAGGGACACGTCGCCGCATAAGTTGCCTGGCTGTTTGATCGTTCCGATCGACTCTGGTAACCCTTCGAAACTCCTCGACTTCAAGTAACGACCTTGAACTTGCGTCCGATGCGATTGCGTACCCCAGCGAAGCGATAGCGTCACAATGTTCATATGCCACGCCTCCGCCGTAGAGGGTTGCACGGGGGGACTCGACTGATCGTACTCATACTCGTATGAGGCGTCGACCTCCAGACCGTCGCGAACCGTCCAGGTAAGATATGCGCCGGTGTGCCCTGACAATCCCCAGGGGCCGAAAGTCTCCGCACCGTGCTCCTTGGCGTGGCCGGCACCCAATGCGAGATCGAACGAGAAAGAGAATGCGCTGCGATCGAGGTCAGTGCTCCAACCGCCTTCCATGTCCTGCACCGAGTCCGGCGAAAAATATCCAGCCGTAGTGGATTGCGCGTAGTGCAGCATGGAATAGGTCGAGTACAACTCCGACGCCTTCCCGATCTTGTGGCCCACGGTGAATTCGGAATTGTAGCGGGCGTTGCTCTCGCCCAGGCTCGTCATCGGCCCCATTTCAGCAAGCGCGCGAAGCCGCCATCCATCGCGTAACTTCAATTCTGGACGGACAACAAATTGGTTGCGAATCACGCGATTGGAGACAATCAATGGGCTTAAGTCGAAGACGGATCGTTCGAATCCAAAATCGAGCTTTACGATTTTGGACGGCGTCAGGTGAAGTTGGAGATTGGTTACCGGAATCAGAGCTTGACCAACGGACTGGCCGTCCCCATTGACGCTCGCGCCCACTTGCGACACGCCGAACATTCCCTCTAGCTTGAGCGTGTTGCTTGGAAGCCACTGTCCGGTTATCCCCAAGCTCCGAATCTGTTCGCTGGGGATCGCGGGGAAGGATTGCGCATTGGAAATAAGACCTTCACTGAGCAGCAGGCCGGCGCGGCCATGATCGCTGATGGCAAAGTCGCTTTGTAATTTGATGTTCTGCCGCACGTCGCCAACGGAATCGGTGGTCATGACCCATGTGGTTTGTAGTGCGAGGGTGGGATTTTCTAGCGAGGTATCTTCCTGCGGCGTATCCGAATTTACGACGTTGAGCTGAGTCTTTAGAACAAGCGCACCCGAGCAAGCGGGGCATGGCCCGGTATTTGCTTGTTGTGCGCGCAGAGGTAGAGATACCGATGCCGCCACGGAGAACCACAGCAGGGTTCCCCACCCTGCCCGTTGGGTTCTTTCTAAAAAACGAAGCAGCAAGGTCCGGTATCTCTTGCGTGGCAACATGGAGCTATCCCGCCATTGCCCAGATACGGTGGGAGCACCGTGGCGGCGCAAGTCCTAATGTCGTGTGGCGAAGGTGTACACGCGACCCGAAAGCTCGTCTTTCAGCAAACGCGAAGCCGATCTTCAACCTGGCGACTCCTTGACTTGCAACGTTGCTGACGAAACCTTTCCCATAAGCCGCCAGAGGATGGATGGAGAGCTTGGTGCAGTCCCGCCCTCGTTAACCAGTGCCCCAACTTGTCCACAGGAAACACCAACCGTTTTGTGCAGCCTCACTTGATATAGCGAGAAATGAGCTGTAGAACTGACATAGTCCTGCACAAGATTGCAGACCACCAGGGGTAAGCCGAAGGCAGAAGTCATTGCCGGGTGCAGTGGAATCGTATTGTTTTCAATGATGTACGGACACATCTGCCCGATTGGCGCATCGTTTAAAATTTTTGTTGGATGGGGGTCTTCAATTGCTGTGCTATTTTTGACCGACCAAGGGGAACAGAGCGTGAGTCCTTCGCAGGCCGAACCAACCAGAGCCGGTGTCACTCAACTGCTCAGAGCATGGGCCGAAGGAGATGAAGCAGCGCTCGAACGGTTAGCGCCTCTGGTGGAAAATGAATTGCACCGCCTCGCGCACAAATACATGCGCCGGGAAGGTCCCGGCAAGACCCTGCAAACCACAGCTTTAGTTAACGAGGTTTATCTGCGGCTGATTGACATCCAGGAGGTGAGTTGGCAGAACCGGGCCCATTTTTTTGCTGTTTCCGCAAAGATGATGCGTCGCATACTCACCGATTTCGCTCGCTCCCGGCAGTACCTGAAAAGAGGCGGCGGGGCGGTGCAGGTGTCGTGGGATGAGGCCTTGGAGGTGTCGCAGCAGCCCGATGCCGACATTGTCGCCCTCGACGACGCACTGAACGAGCTGGCTGTTCTCGATCCGCGAAAAGCTCAAGTTGTGGAGCTGCGTTTTTTCGGGGGACTCAGCGTCGAGGAGAGCGCGGAGGTTCTCAAGGTTTCGCAGCAGACCGTCCTGCGCGATTGGAAATTTGCGAAAGCATGGCTCATGCGCGCGCTGAGCCGTCAAGATTCCCCATGAGTGAACGGATGCGGCAAATCGAACGTGTGTATCACGCCACGCTGGAACACGATGAATCGGAGTGGAAATCGTTTCTCGATGAAGCGTGTGCCGGCGATGAAGCACTGCGCCGCGAAGTTGAATCCCTTCTTGAATACAGCAAGGACTCCACGGGTTTCATTGAGTCTCCGGCCATTGAAGCAGTGGCCAAAGCCTTGGCGAATGAAGTAACGCCTCAGCGCGAACCCCGCCAGGATCACGCTGAAAATCTGGCCGGAACCACCATTTCGCATTACGAGGTTCTCTCTCATCTCGCAACCGGGGGCATGGGTGTGGTTTACAAGGCGAAAGACACCCGCCTGGGCCGAATCGTCGCGCTGAAGTTCCTGCCGAAGCACTATGCGGACGATGCTAATGCGCTGAGCCGGTTCGACCGTGAGGTGCGTTCTGCCAGTGCCCTCAACCACCCCAACATATGCACCATTTACGAAGTCGCGGAGCACGAAGGCCGCCCGTACATGGCGATGGAGTATCTCGATGGTCAGACGCTCAACGATTTGATTGCGGGCCGGCCTCTCGGCGTCGAACGGGTACTGCAACTCGGAATTGAGATTGGCGACGGATTAGAAGCTGCGCATGTGGAAGGCATCATCCACAGGGATATCAAGCCCGCAAATATCTTGGTCACGCAGAAGGGGCACGCAAAAATACTGGATTTCGGAGTGGCAAAGCGGCCGCACACACACCAAGCAGCGGAGCCAACGTCGGCGGAAGAGGGGTCCCAATCGACGGCAAATGCGAGCCCGTTAGAAGAGCAGCATCCCGACCCGAACCTTACCAGCCCGGGAGCAGCGATCGGAACAGCTTCTTACATGTCGCCCGAGCAAGCGCGTGGGGAGGATCTCGACGCCCGTACTGACTTGTTTAGTTTGGGTTTGGTGCTTTATGAAATGGCCACCGGGCGGCAGGCGTTTCGTGGCAGCACCACGGCAATCGTGTTCCGCTCCCTGCTCGCAAAGCAACCCCAGCCCTTGCTGCAACTGAACCCGGCACTCCCCCGTGGCCTGGAACGCATCATTTCGAAAGCGCTGAAGAAGGACCGCGCATCTCGCTACCAGTCCGCGACTGAAATCCTGACAGATTTACGAGCTCTCAAGGCTCGCGAGGTCGACGCAAAAAAGAGAAAGCCGGAGCGCATCTTAGCGGCAGCAACAGCATTGATTATGTTGCTCGCTGCGGCTGGAACTTATTTTTATCATGAGAAGGCGTCGTCGCATGTGTTGACCGAGAAAGACACTCTCCTGCTCGCGGACTTTACTAATAAGACCGGCGATCCCGTCTGGGACGACACTCTGAAGCAATGGTTGCGGGTCGAATTAGAGCAATCCCCATACCTCAACATCATGTCCGATGAGGATGTGATGAAGTTGCTTCGTTACGCCGGGGGCTCTCCCGGCGAACGGGTAACTCCGGAACTTGCCCGGAATCTCTGTCAGCGCGCGGTCAGCAAAGCTGTGCTGCTGGGCAGTATTTCGAGCGTTGGAACGCAGTATGAGATTCAGCTCAAGGCCGTGAATTGTGAAGACAATGCACCGCTCGCGGAAGAGAAGAAGAGGCCTAAGAGCCGCGACGAGGTACTGAGCGCGCTGCACGATGCCGGCGTAAGCATGCGAAACAAACTCGGTGAATCGTTGACTTCGATCCGGAAGTATGAAGCTCCCATGGCTGTAGCCACGACACCATCATTGGAAGCGCTCCACGCCTATAGCGCAGGCCTACGAGCTCAGCACACCCAAGGAGACAATGAAGCGATGCCATTGCTCAAGCAGGCCATCGCCCTGGATCCGAACTTCGCGATGGCGCACGCGATGTTGGGGATCGTTTACGCCAACCTTCGCGATCTCGCTTCCGCTGGGGAGCAAACAAGGTCCGCTTACGCTTTGCGGGACCGCGTCACGCAACGAGAGAAATTCGTTGTTGATTCTTCTTACTATGCCCTGGCGACAGGAGAACTGGAGAATGAGATTGGAGTTTATGAGCAGTGGAAGCAGGCGTATCCGCGCGACCCATCTCCCTATCTGAAGTTGGCATACACCGATGGCTTTTTGGGGCAATATGAGAAAGCTGCTGAACGATATCGCGAGGCACTGAAGCTCGAGCCAAACGACGTAGTGAATTACATTGATCTTGCCAGCACCTATATCATTCTAAATCGGCTGGATGAAGCCAACAGTCTATTGGACGTATTGCATGCGAGGAAACTGGAACATGAGTATGTGCCTCAAGTGGCTTATCTAATAGCATTCATGCGCGATGACGCGAAGGAAATGGAAAGGTTGGCATCGAGCACGTCCGCCGATTCAGAGAGTGCGGACATACTTCTGTCGACTCAGTCGGACACCGAGGCGTTTCATGGACGCTTGCGAAATTCGCAGACGCTTCTTCGCAAAGCCATGGACTCTGCTCACAAGAATGGAGCCAATGCAAGAGCCGCGGAGTGGGAGGCACACGCGGCTCTGCGAGATGCTGAGCTGGGCAATTCGGCCCAGGCACGCGCGGAAGCAGCCGCTGCCCTCGCCACTGGAGAAGACATAAAGGAGATCGCAGCTCTGGCATTGGCGCGAACTGCGAATACTGCGAGATCCGAAACCATCGCCCGGGACCTTGCGACTCAATTACCGACCGACCTTTGGCTCAACAATTACTGGCTGCCATGCATTCGGGCGTCAATCGAACTAGATCGACAAAATCCTGAGCAGGCGATTGAAGCCTTGGAGGTCACTAAACGCTTCGAAACTGGTGGAGACCCAATCATGCTCGACGCTCTCTATCCCGCCTATATTCGCGGTCAAGCGTATCTGCTGCAACGCAATGCCAGGGCGGCGGTTGCTGAGTTTCAGAAGGTTCTCGCCCACCGCGGTCGCGTGGCGAATGGCGTCATTGGATCGCTTGCCTATCTTCAACTTGGGCGGGCTTACGCGATGGCATCCGACACAGAGAAAGCGCGAAGCGCCTACCATCAATTTCTGGACCTTTGGAGGAACGCCGATTCAGACAGTCGCGTGCTGCAACAGGCGACTCAGGAATATTCGGCGTTGCAATAACCGTTCGGCCCGGAGTTGCTCCTGTCGACCACAATCTACTTGAGCTTGTACTGAAACACCGTTCCCTTTTGGTTTTTCCCGCCGCCTGCTGCGGTGCCGTAGAGAACTCCGGCGCCATTCATAAGCAAGCCGGCTTGAGGTGTGCCTCCGTCGGCCTTTCCAGTGAATCCGTGGAGCACGCCTTCGCTCCGGGTCGCAATTGTCAGGCTGAAAGCAGTGCCTCGATGGCCCGGACCTCCGCTCAAAGTCGTGCCGTAGAGCACGCCATTGTTCAAAGCCAGGTCGCACGCGGGGTTGCCACCGTCGTTATTACCGGTAAAGGTGTAAAGCACGCTGAAACCGGTGCCGTTGAGCTCGTAAACTAGTCCTCGACAGCAACCGTGTGATATTTCAGGCCCCGCCTGGTACTGGCGATCCAGCGATTGCGAACCGCCGTTCTCAACCGTACCAAATAAAGCACCCGTTGAATCTCGCGTTACTCCTCCAAATGGATTTCCACCATCGGCGCCACCGGTGAAGCTATACAAGACCGTCTCGACACCACTCGTGTTCAACTCGAATACCGTCCCGTCGCCAAAAGACCCTCCCGAATAAGTTGTTCCGTAGAGGTTTCCAGCGGGGTCGAACGTCAAATCTGCCTTGGGGTCTGCGCCGTCGGAAGGGCCACCGTTAAAGCTGTAGAGCACAGTCTCGTTACCACTGGTGTCGATCTTGAAGACTGTTCCCGAGTTTGAAGCGCCGCCATTCTCGGTGGTTCCATACAGTTCGCTGGCACCGTCCATGACCGGACCTGCGTAAGGATTCGCGCCGTCGGGACTGCCGGTGAAACTGTAGAGCACCATCTCCGTGCCGCTCGAATCGATCTTGAAAACTGTTCCACAGCCGGCGCCGCCGCACCCAGTATTGCCGCCTGCGGAGGTTGTGCCGTAAAGATTGCCAGATTCGTCCATCACGAGGCGTCCGTGAGGTGTCGCTCCGTCCGAGGTGCCACCTGTGAAGACGTGTAACACCGTCTCATGATTCCTGGTGTCCACCCTGAAGACCGTTCCACACCCGACGCCGCCGCAATCGGTGTTGCCGCCTTGGGAAGTAGTGCCGTAGAGGTTCCCAGCCGGGTCTTGGATCAGTGACGCTGTCGGTCCCGCGCCGTCTGTGCCGCCCTTAAACGAGTAGTCCACGCCGAACCCGCTGCCTCCACCTTTGCCGGGACCGGTGGCTTCGGGACCGAAGTCCGACACATTGCTTCCGACAATTTGCTGACTGAGCGCGGCTGAAGTAGCCAACAGCGCTGGAACAACCGCCCAAAGCAGAAAGAACAGCAGTACGGGTTTCAAGTTGGCCCCCAGAGACACCCATGCAACTTCCCCTGGGGAATAGTGGGAAGTTCTTGGCAGTGGCGGTGAGCCTTCGAATGAGGCTCTGCGCCTGCACTTTCGGAGATCGTAGCAGAACACCAGGCATTCGTCGAGAACAGATTCCACGCGGGCTTTCGCAGTTTTGCAGCTCTTGTATGCAAAGATTTTCTCCTCCGGGCGGAACCTGCTCATCCGCCATGACATACGAGGCTTCGGTTTCCAATCAAACGAATTGCCATGGCTTCGGCGCGGAAGCGACAAAATTTGTCTCTATGAACATCTGCAGATTTTCTCGGCGGCTGTGTCAGTTTTGCAACCGATTTCCCGCTACATCAGGTGAGGGGGAGAAGTGTCAACCCCGAGAGTTTCAACTAGTAGAGATCTTCAGGGTATTAAACGAAAAGGATTGAGTATGAGAAGGGCGGCCATCTTAGGGATTATTGTAGCGCTGATGGCGTGGCGCGGGCGCGCAGCATTTGCATCTCTAGCGCGACCACCCGCTCTCCCCGATGTCGCCACTGTTGCCATCATCTATGATGGCCCGGACCAGCCGGTGGCTCATGGATACCTGGCGGCCCACTACATCAACAACCTCCTGGGGCACTTCGGGCTCCGGGGCGAACTGATCCGATTGGCCGATTACAAGCCGGGTCAACTTTCACACTACCGCACCGGCTTTTATGTGGGCACGGTGCAAACCACGCGTGTGCCGGCAGGACTCCTTAAAGACATAAAGACCTCACGCCAGCCTTTCTGCTGGCTTGGGCTGCACATTGACCAATTGTTGGCAGATCCCGAAGCGCAGAGTCAGCTCGGGTTTCGCTATTTCGGCTACGCTGGAAACGGCACTGCCTGGCGCGTGCGGTACAAGGACACGCTGCTCCCAAGCGACAACTTCGATCTGAGCCTTGTCGAACCGGTGAAGGGCGGTCAAGCCGAGGTTCGGGCCGTGGCCGTGGCCAGCGACAACACACGGAGAAACTACGTTGTGCGCCGAGGTCGATTCTGGTACTTCGCTGATACGGCCCTCGAAGTCCCGCAAGAAAGTAGTCGTTATCTGGTGTTCTGCGATCTATTGCATGACATTCTTGAAATCGATCATGCGTCACAATCAGAGGCGCTTGTGCGCCTGGAAGATGTTAGCGCGCAAGCAGAGCCAGGTGACCTGCGAGCGGCAGCGGATGTATTAAGCAACCGCCATATACCTTTCCAGATCGCTACGATCCCACTTTATCGCAGCCCTTGGGACAACATAGAAATGCGCTTGGCTGATCGGCCCCAGGTGGTGGATGCAATCCACTACATGATTGATCGCGGGGGCACACCGGTAATGCATGGCTGGAGCCATCAGTATCACGGCTCGACCGGCGACGATTACGAATTTTGGGATGGGGTGAAGAACACCGCCATCACCGGAGATACAGAGCCCGCGATCCTCCAGAAGCTCGACGCCGGCCTGAGTGAGCTTTTTGCTGACAACATCTTTCCCATCGCCTTCGAGACTCCTCACTATGCCGCTTCAGAAACGGATTATCGGGCAATGCAGCAAAGGTTCAAGCTTTTCTATGAACGCACCATGCCGCTGCCAAATCTGACTTCGGTGCAGTACTTTCCATACCCGGTCATTGACGAGTTTGGCCGGTATGTCATTCCCGAGAATCTGGGCTACCTGCCCATGGAAAAGCCAGATCCGAAGGTACTGATCGAGAACGCCCGCTACATGCGAGTTGTGCGCGATGGACTGCCTTCGTTCTATTTTCACCCCTTCCTCGACGCGAAGCTTTTGGACCAGGTGCTCGCGGGCGTATCGGCACTGGGCTATCACTTTGTTTCGCTACGCGAGTTTGGAGGAGAGGTGGAAGCGGGCCGCTATGCAGTACGGACGCAGTCCGGCCGCGTGCAATTGTCCCCGCATGACGAGAATTGGCGCATGCGACGCTTCGACGCTACTGCGAAAATGGTGAACCAACAAACGTCGTCGGCGAGGGGCAATACCCCGCTTGACATCAACGTTGATGTGCCAGCCGGAGGCTGGGTGGCGCTGGATTGCTTGCGGAAGACTTCATCCCCAAGCTACCTCGCGCAAGCTGGGAACAGATTGGGAGCCTGGTGGAAGCAGGGGATTGCGCATAAATCCTCCCGTGTGGCAACTGCGGCTTACGACGAGCCGGGGGAAGCATGGATCCTCACGCTGGCCACGGCCTCTGTCGAAGAAACCAACGACCAGCAGAGTTACACCACCGTTTTGGATATTGCCGGATTTTCAACTCGCTCCGTGTCGCTGGAACAGTTCTCCCAAGCGCCGAGCGATAAAAGAACCCTTGTGGTCGTGCCGCAAGGAGTGGGGACGCGTCTCAGTGAGGGCCAGCAAAAGGAGATCTTGCACTATCTCGCGTCTGGAGGAGCGGTGCTTGCGGATGGCGCTCAACGCTGGCTGCCGCGACTCGGTTTCAAGATGACCGGATGGCGCCTCCCGGTGACGGAGATCGAAGAGACGTCGATCGAAGCTGAGTCGTTCAGTTGGCAGCCAGAGGAACTGGCTGAGCGCTACACGGCGCCTCCGGGCTCACGACCCCTCGCACTCGACACCAGCTCCAAACAACCGGTTGCGATCGTCGGCCAATACGGCACCGGCCGGTATCTCTATCTCTCGGCGCCATTGGACAACCACACGTCGGACGGAGTGAGCCATTATCCGTATCTGATTCAGTATCTGGCCGAAGCTTTTCATCTGCGCTCAAGTTTGCACGGCGGCCGAATCGAGGCGTATTTCGATCCCGGCTATCGTGCTGGAGTAAACCCGGACAACCTCGCCAATTTCTGGAAACAGTCGGGCGTCCGTACCGTGTACGTTGCGGCGTGGCACTTTTATGAACACTATTCCTTCCCTTACTCAGCATTGATTCGTGCGTGTCATCGGAACGGAATTTCGGTGTACGCATGGTTCATGTTTCCCCAGGTGACGCAGATCATGTGGCAGCGGCATCCGGAATGGCGCGAGCAAGCGGCCGCAGGAGGAGATGGGCGGCCGGGGTGGCGCTACCTCATGAATTTTCAGGACCCCGCCTGCTTCCGAGCGAGCATGGATTGGGCGAAAGACCTGCTGCGCTCAGAATCGTGGGACGGAATTAATATTGCGGAACTGAATTTCGACGCGGCGTTTCCGGATTACCTCCAGGCCAATAACTTCATACCAATGAATAATTTTGTGCGCGCGGACTTTGCCAAGAAGCATGGTTTCGATCCCGCACAGGTATTTCAGACCACTTCGCGTTACTACCATGATCGTAATCCGAAAGCACTGGCAGCCTTCCTGAGTTATCGCGAGGACATCGTGACCGAATGGCATCGCCGTGTTCTCGGGGAGGTTGCTCCGCTCGTTCGGGAACGCGGGTTGGATGTCATCGTAACGATGATGGACAGCCTGCAGAGCAAGTATGTGCAGCCGGCGCTGGGCGTAAATTCGCGTCGCATCGCCGCGCTCATGAAGGAGTTCGATTTCACGCTGCAGGTGGAAGATCCGGTGGAACATTGGGCGGAGGCCCCAAGCCGCTACAAACACTACGCGGATGTTTACCGCCAGCTTGTGCCTGACGAACGCAGGCTCATGTTCGACATTAACGTGGTCAGCGACCGTGACATTGAGCATACGTCCCTGCCTTCGGCCATTGCACGAGGGACCGAACTGGCGGAAACGGTGAAATCTGCCGCCGTGTTGGGGCGGGTAGCGATTTATGCGGAACACACAGTTGGCGAGCAGGATTGGCCACTGTTGGGAATCGCGCTGGCGCAACCGGCGCGCCTCCTCAAAACCGGCAAGAACTATCAGGTGCACAGCCCGTTTCCCGTTTACATGGATGCTCGTGAGGGCGAGGTGTATTCCGTCGACGGTCATCCCTCGCTAGTGGTCACCTCCAGTGGCTTGTTAGTCCCTTCAGGAGACCATCAGGTTTCAGCCGACACTCCCTGGTTATGGGTCTTCGCACGAGGAGCAGCCCGCAATCTGATGAGTCTGAGCGGCGATCTGCTCGCGACTCAAGCGCGCTCAACCGGCATGACGATTCAGTACACAAGCCCGTCGCCGGCCTCGATCGTCTTAGGCCGAAGGCCCCAGGAGATTTCACTGGATGGCCATCAGGCCAACCTTCCAGTCGAAGCGCGTCCAGGGGAGTGGGTATTACGGGCGCCACAGGGGACACACGTTGCCGAGATTAGAACGCTGAGCGCCGCCGGCAACGCGGTTGGCTGGTGGAGTGAGGTTTGGTCTTGGGCGATTGCCCTGATTGCCGGCACGGCAGTCATTTTCATGGCGTGGTCGTATTTCCGCGTGCGGCTGAACTCGGCGAAGGCGTGGAGGCAAGGGCCGCAAGAAAGCGTATAAGGCGGCGCCCGTAGAGCAATCTGTTTCCGAACGGTAGACGAGAAAGCGAATGTATTCGACCACCATTATCGATGTGATCTTCCTGCTGACGGTAACCGTCATCTGGTTCATGATCGGGTATCAGGCGCTTCTCTTCTTCAAAGGGAACGGATACTACCATCGGACGCGCCGTTCGCCGTTCGTCCCAGCATTGCCAGACTCGGAGCTGCCCGGGGTCTCAGTATTGGTCCCGTGCCATAACGAAGGGTTGGTGATTGAGGGCACGGTTCGAGCACTCATGGCTCTGGATTATCCCGCCCACTTACTTCAAATCCTGATCATCGATGACGGCAGCACTGATCGCACGGCGGAGATGGTTGAGCGATTCACTCCCGACCCTCGAGTAAGACTGTTACAGGTGCCAGCAGCCCTCGCAGCCAGAGGAAAGTCAGGCGCCTTGAACTATGGGCTCGGTTTTGCAACTTGTCCCGTGCTGGCGATCTATGACGCCGATAACCGTCCGGAACCCGGCGCGCTCCGACCGCTGGTGGAAGCGTTGGTGCGGGATCCCAGTCTGGGAGCCGCCATAGGCATGTATCGATGCGTGAATCGGAAGCGCAACCTGTTGACCCGCTTCCTCAATATCGAGGGAATCGGTTATCAGTGGATCGTTCAGGCGGGCCGTTGGGCGCTGATGAGATTCACCGCGCTTCCGGGCACGAATTACGTGATACACCGCTCCTTGCTTCAGCGGCTTGGGGGATGGGACGAATCAGCACTCACCGAAGACGCCGAGTTAACTTTGCGAATCTACGAGATTGGTCTCTCCATCATGTTCGTCCCTGCCTCTGTGAGTTGGGAGCAGGAACCGGAAAATCTTCGTACCTGGATGCGGCAACGACATCGCTGGGTTCGCGGCCAGAATCACCTGTTCAAGAAACACTTGCCGACATTGTTGCGCATTCGTCCACGCATCATTGGATTGGAGTTGTTCTATTCCCTCTCCCTTTACTATGCGTTCTTCGTGGCCATCGTTATCTCCGACTTGTTTTTTCTGTTCAGCGCGACGGGCTTGCTCAGCGTGGGGGTGGCCGGGCCTTACGCGCTGGTTTGGCTGTTGGCATTTCTTGGTTTTTCGCTGCAACTCATCGTTGCCTTGGCCTATGAGAACGAGGACAAGTCATCAGTCAATCTCTTACTGGTATTTGCCATGTACTTCACTTACTGCCAGTTCTGGATTCCTGTCGTCGCCTGGGCGTTCTGCGATGATTTCGTATTTCGGATGCCTGTGAAATGGGCCAAGACGAGGCGTTTCCAAGGGACGCAACAAGCGGTTGGTGATGTGGACGAGATTCCAGCGAACCTGCATACCAGCGAGCTCACGATTGCATCACGCAACATCGGGGAGAGTTGATGATGGGACTCAGCAGCAACATATCGGACCATTCTGTACGGGGGCTGCCACTGATGCCACGTCAGTACGGGAACAGACCCAAGATTCTTTTTGTCTTCGGCACTCGGCCAGAGGCCATCAAACTGTGTCCAGTTGTCCTCTATCTACGCCGCCACCACCCTGAATGGTCGGTAAAAGTCTGCGTCACTGCGCAACATCGTCATCTGCTGGATCAAGTGTTGGAAATTTTTCAGGTTAAGCCAGACTACGATCTTGATTGCATGCGTGCGGGCCAGTCCCTGTTTCAGTCCACTTCGAATATCTTGTCAGCTTTGGAGCATGTATTGGTCAAAGAAAGGCCTGACCTTCTGCTGGTGCAGGGAGACACAACATCGACGCTGTGCGGCGCGCTGGCAGGATTCTACGCGCGAGTCCCGGTGGGCCATGTCGAGGCCGGTCTTCGAACCGGAGACCTCGGGGAACCGTTCCCGGAGGAACTCAATCGTGTGCTGGCGGGGCGGATAGCGTCCTTGCACTTCGCGGCAACCGAGTGGGCCGCGCAGAACCTTCTCGCAGAGGGAATTGCGCCGGGAACAATCACGGTAACCGGGAACACCGGTATTGATGCCGTTTTGCATATTCGTGACCGTATCCACCAGGGGTTGAGGACAGCGCAGGCGTTTGCTGTGGGTCCGGACCAAAAACTGATTCTGGTGACGGCACACCGGCGCGAGAGCTTCGGAAACGGCTTCGAGCAGATTTGCACAGCATTGGCCGAGCTTGCGCAGCGCGCCGATGTGCAGATCGTGTATCCGGTGCACCCCAACCCAAATGTCCAGGATCCCGTCAATCGCTATCTAAGAGGATGTTGCCGTGTCGCTCTGATTGAACCAATGGACTACGTGTCATTTGTGGCGATGCTCATGCAGTGCTCGTTCGTGGTGACGGATTCCGGCGGCATTCAGGAAGAGGCGCCGTCGCTTGGAAAACCGGTATTGATTTTGCGCGACAAGACCGAACGGCCCGAAGCTGTACTCGCCGGCACGGCCAAATTGGTGGGTCCCAGCAGGGAGCGTATTGTGGCCGAATGCAACCGGCTTCTGGACGATCCCGAGACGTACCAGTCCATGGCGCGGGCCCACAACCCCTACGGGGACGGCCGTGCCTGCGTGCGCATCGCTCGGGTGATCATGAACTTTCTGGGCGACATCCGATCTTTGGTCGCCTGAGCAACCGGAATGCGTTGATCGAGGGCTGCCCGGCGAATCACCGAGAAGCACTAGACCCCTTTGACAAAGAGCAGTCAGACTGCGGTCGCTGTGAAAGCGACCCGACTCTGGATACGGGAGATAGAGGTTCTGGCGGAGAGGGAGGGATTCGAAACGATGGTGCTCATTGAAGGCACGCAAGTTGCTGATTTCACAAATAGCCACCGACGCCAGAGTCGCTAGAATCGCTCAATCAGGGTACACGGCGGGTACATGGTACATGCAGCCGTGCACGGCTAAGGAGACCACAGATGAAGAATCGAGAAATCCAGCCCTGTATCCGATGCGGCCGCGGACTGAAGGCGCCAGGCGGAATCACTGTTACTGGCGATCGCGCCATTGCTGTCTATCAGGAAGTTGTGACCGTTGGCCTTCGGCCGCGGTTGAGATCGAAGAAACGTCGGAGTGTTTTCTGTGTTCCTTGCGGCGTCTCGCTCGCTCTGGGACCACGTCCTGAGAGCGGCGCGTTCGCTTCTGAGATCTATGAAATGCTGCGAGACATCGTGAGCCAGGATCCGTCGCTTGTGGCCGCGGCCCTACGATCACCTGGTGGATCCTCATGCACCGACGCGACGATTGGCGGGATCAGTCCCGGACAAAACTCTCGACGCCCCCGTACTGAAAATGCCCGCGCTTCAGGAGGCCTCCTAGAAAAGCGGATGCGACCCCTGCGTCGCATCCGCTTTTTTTGCCCAGCGCTTACTTACCACGGCGCTCGAACACAAGCGGCAGAGAGAGGCCGCTCTGCTTCCATTCACCGCTAATCTCCGAATTGTCGTGGATCATCTTGCCGTCGAAGCTGCTTCCGATGCGTTCGATTGCAAAGTGCAGATCGGGATCCTTGTAAGAGACCAGGTCGATTGCGATCCCGGCGGTGTCCTGGTCCGGGCTGTCCAGGCTGCCGGTCAATTTCCCGTCCGCCGCCTGTGAAATGTGTACGATCACCCGTAACCTGGCACCGCGGGCATCGATCTTCCCTTCCCAATCACCGATCGCCGCCGAGACAGAAGCCGTTGTCGTGGCGCCGAGGACCAACGTGGATGCGATCAAGGTTACCAACACCGCCAAAAATCCGAAGCCTACCGCTCTGTGTTTGCTCATGAAGTAATTCTCCTTTGTGTGTGTGGTTTATCGTGAGTATTTGTGGTCGCCGCCCCAAACCGCTGGCGCGTCAACCGGTGGATTTGTCATCGCCGGGTGCAAAGATGGCTTCAATGGGCTGGTCGAAGAGTCGCGCGATGGCAAAAGCCAGGGGCAGACTCGGGTCGTATTTCCCGGTTTCGATTGCGTTCACCGTTTGGCGCGATACCTTGAGCCGACCCGCCAAGTCGGCCTGGGACCACTCGCGTTCTGCGCGCAAGACTCGAAGTCGGTTTTTCATCGTGCACCAGCTCGCGGACCATCCGTCTTCTTCCCATTACTGCCGTTCCGCTGGTTCATCGGTATCTCCAAGCTGAAAGCCCGTAGGCGCAGGCCCACAGCAGCAACATGAAGCCCCCTACCTCTTCCCACGGTGGATGGCCGAGTCCAGCTTGCTCGATGCCGCCGAAAAATGCGGTGATGATGAGAGTCAACAAGAACGCGATGGACGCCGATTCCAGGCAGATGCGCTTTTGCATCTCGTCCATCTTCAGGACGCTACGCACCATCGCCGCGAAGAAGATCATGTAGGGCAGAACCGGCAGAAGCCCCAGCATCCGCGGAACGCGCCTGTGAGCAACGAGCGATGTCACCACGATTTCTGTTAGCGCCGCGGCAACCGCCCAGAGGAAGACTGGGCGAGTGAAGCGGGAAGAAAACGTTCGATTGGTCATCATGTGAATTAGTACCTCTCCCAATGAGAGTAAAGTGTGCTTTACATATTGTCAAGCACTATTTACTAAATTTGCCGCTGGGAATGAGCATGGGAGACGGGGTTGCAACCGCAGGGAGCTATGAAGTTCCACCGAATTATGGCACTTGAACCGCGGGTGCTTCCGGTGCTCAGCGACTCGTGGCTGGTGATTGTCGGGTGAAGGAGTGGGCAGTGGAAAATCCCAGAGAGGCTTTTCCGGGGAAATGTTAAGCAAGCCCAAGTGGCCCGCTTTTGGTGTGCCGGGCGCGCCTACCCACTTGACGCGAAAGTGCCCTTTGTTTTTGCCATAGGCCAGACCGATGATCTCGTCGAGGTTAAGCTTAGCCTGGACGCCGTTCAACTCGGCCCCCTGCTGGCTGATGTTGACTGTGACCGCTTTCTCGGAGAAGACTTGGCCACTGCTGTTGGTGCCGAAAATGCGCACCGGCACCTGGATCTCTTTGCGCGGCTCGCGGCGCTTGCCCATCCCCGAGGGTGCCTCCGTCAAAGAAACACTGCAAGACCGGATGGCCTATTGTGCTGGGGCAATAGCCCAAAAGCAAGCGCGGTAATTCAAAGGACAGGCTTGCCTAGCAACAGCAAATCTCAATGAGTGTAAACGCCTGTGGCTGTTGAAAAACTCACTTTTCAACCAAATTGGCCAAAATTTGGGGGGTAGAAAATGTCTAGGCGCCCGAGAAAATCGATCCTAGGGCTTCCTGACGCGATTTTATTTTTGTGGATTTTGAGAGATCGTCAGCTTCTGCTCGGAAAAATTCTTGTTCTGCTTCGCCGCTACGGTGCTAATCTCCTTCATTGCCGGTCTCCTTTATCTCTTGTGCTTCGAGCACGTCGATAACTTGGGAGCCTACAGCATCCCGCCGGAGACCGGCCTTCTCATCCCATCCGTTAGCAGAAACCGTCGAAACAACCGTTTCTAGCCCTGCGAAACGCGATCTGTCTTCCTCTGTCTATGCTGTGAGAGTAACCGCCGAAAGGAACCCCGCCCAAGCGGAGTTGAGCGGGGTGGGACTGAACACTAAGTTGACGATCTGTTCCTATCGATCCGGTGCTTTTGTGCCTCGCATACCGCCTGATTGACTTCCACTTATAATCTGGGCTGTTGGGATTGGAGGCATTTATGAAGACCCCACTCCGCGCGCTGATCACCGTTGCCCTGATGCTGAGTTCGTTACGATCAACCGCACAGCAAAAACCGTCTGGGCCGCCGGGTTATGGAAGAGTTGCCGACCACACAGGACTTGGCACTGTCCTTCTGCCACCGCCCCGAGGACGAGTCAAGACAACTTGATCTCGTCATGATATCGACCCGACCGATCAGTGCGGTGTTCTAGCGCACCTCTACGGCAGCGGTGTTAGAAAACCTGCGCAGAATCGTTCGCGTGGAAGCCCCGCAAAGATTGGACTTCTTCATTTCCACTCATGGCGTTAGGAATGGGTAGGTTTCTAACCGAGGTTCTTGGGTCTGTCTCAAGATTCGCGTCGCTTGCATCTTGGTCCGAACCCGCACTCATTTGGGAGCAGAACACTCTGTCCTCGCGCGATGCTGCCCCTCACGACAGGCTTGGAGCCACCGTGTCAGAAACTCGCGTAAACCTTCTGGCGGCGTGATCCACAGGGCGGCCGCAGTTTCGCGCCATTCGGGGCGAACCAGCACGCTTAGGCCCAGGGCACCAAGAGCGAGGAAAGCCCGCTCGTCGGTTAAGTCATCCCCCAGGTAGGCGACGGGAACCTCCGGACCGATTTCATGCAGAATGGTGCGGACTGCATCCCCTTTATCCCTACCTGGCATACGCATTTCAATACCGCCATCGAACTCCAGCAGTTCCATCGGCGTACTTTGAGCAATGGGGAACCAGCCCAGCAGAACCTGGCCACGGATTTCCGCCGCCGTCGCTTCGTCCAGCCCGCGCCAATGGATGGCGACGGCGACGGTCTTGAACTCAGCCCGGTTGTGCAGCCCCTGATACCTTAACCAACGATCTGCCTCAGCCAGTGCGTGCAGCACAGGCTCTTCCACGCGGGGTATCTCGCGTGTTCCATCCGGTCTCAACCGCTCCAACCCATGGCATCCCCAGATCTCGAGACTGGGGTGAATCGCAAGCAGCGGGATCACTTCGCGGGCGTTCCGACCTGTGACAATGACCACACGGGTGCGGCCACAGATGATGATCTCTTGCAGAAGCTCGGTCATTCCCGGATAGGGGAATGCCTGCTGGCGATTGAGGCAGAAGGGCGCGAGAGTACCGTCATAGTCGAGCAGAAGCGCGGAAACCGGCGACTGTGCCACCGCGTTCATAAGCTGCTCGACTTCGACTGGATCGGCGGTGCGGGACAACCCCATGCTCCTCATTCCCAGGCAGCGGCACTCGCCCGGAGTTTCTCCTTGC